>Ga0116177_10002677_pt1 | contig 13046 bp, 9 predicted proteins | sample AD_STIC10_MetaG_FD_89750 | JGI IMG/M metagenome (GOLD analysis project Ga0116177, IMG submission 89750) | Active sludge microbial communities of municipal wastewater-treating anaerobic digesters from USA - AD_STIC10_MetaG | ecosystem: Engineered > Bioreactor > Anaerobic > Digestate | place: USA...
GAGATGCTACTGGAAACTCCCAGAACTGCAGACCGCAGTTCGCCGACCTTCGTTTCTAAAAAGCTCTCTGTGCAGTGGCAATCGAAGAAACGCTCGACTACTGGTCCTAGGGCCGCATACCTCTACCGCGTTTTCCGTGATTTGCTGGTGCTTATCCCTGTGGCCGGCCACATCGCGAAAGCATTGCTGCCGGCGGCCTTGCCGCAAACCGCTTGCGCTTCCGATCCCGCCGCTGCCTTCCGCATGCTCGTTGCCCTGTCCAAGTCGCGACCCATCGTCATTGCCTTAGACAATCTCCAGTTCCTGCCCGAATCGCTCTTGGAAATCCTGGACAACGAGCTTCACGGCTACGGCGAGCAACTGCGCCTTATCACCATAGAGCGCACTATTGGAAGTCGTCGACTCAATTGGACTCCGGCGATTCAAAACCTGGTCGAGAAACGCATCGAGGTCGGCGCGATATCGGTGGACGACCTCCTCATCCTCATCCGGCAGGTGCTGCCGGATGAAGCGAACCCAGCCGAACTTGCAGCCACGGTGCATAGGCGTTGCGACGGCAATCTCAAGGCTGCGTGGTACCAGTTGAAGCTTGCTGCAGAGCGCAGCGCCGAAGGACTCGCAGAAAGGCAGCCTGATTCGTATCAAGATGTCATCCAGTCATTGCGCCCTGCTGATCAGATGGTTCTACGGCTCATCGTTCTGTTGCTGGGAGGCCTTACGCTGTCTAGCATTCTGGCGCTGCTCAAGGCCTCACAGTTCGGTATGAGGCCAGAGAGCGCAGCTGCGGCGATTACCGACCTCACTGCACTCGGATTGTTGATCATCAATGGAGACAGGAGAGATCGCATCAAGGTGGAACATGAAATCGTGTCCACCGTGGTGACAGCGATGACGCCTGAGGAGGAAAGGCTTGAACTGCGCGCGCACCTCGTGCAGGCTCTTAGCGACGTTCTCGGCGACCCGGTGGCCAACGAGCGCGACGATGCCTTGTACGACCGACTACTTGGCATCGTGCACGAACAGGAAGTGCGGGCAAGTGCGTCGTTGCAGTCTCACTTGGTCGACTTCATCTACCTCCAGCACAGTCGAGAGCGATTCAGCTACCTGTGCGGCCTGTATCGGGACTCAGTCTGCTGGAATGTCGTGGACCTGCTACCGCCGGATTGCGTTCGCATCTTGCTCGACTCGATTCAGAAATGTTCGCTCTTCGGTTTTGGACTCGTAGCTGCTCAGCGCCTGCAGCACGACTCGCGCTATCGAAAGCTGGCGGCGCTCTATTCGGCAAAGTTTCTGGTTCAGCTGTTCAGATATGAAGATGCTGCACGCGCACTCGCGGAAGCCGAGCCATCGAAGGAAAGGGATGCTGTCGAGTTCAACATCTTGATCAACCTCTGTGACGACGCCAAAGCAGCCAGCGTCGTCAACCGGATCTACCGCACTTTGGACCGGCGATCGCAGACCAGCGAATATGAACTCGTCGTGTTGCGCAACTCTGGGCACTTGTTTCCCGCAACCACGTCGCGCAAGATTCTTGATGCGGCCATTCGCGGCTTCGGCATGCTTGGGAATCAGTTTGGGATTGCGACGTGCATCAACAATCTTGGCATCGTGGAGCTCACGGACGGTGATCAAGCCGCGGCAAAGAGGCATTTCGAGGTGGCTCATCGAATGCTGCTGCAATTGGATTCACGCGAGGCCTACCAGCCACTCGTCAATTTGAGTATTGTTGCAGCGATGGAAGGGGACTATGTGCTCGCCGAGACGCTCGCCAAGGACGCTCGCCGTTTCGCACCTCCATCGCTAGCCATGGACCAGGTCATGCTTGACTTCAACGACGCGGTGCTGGCGCTGGCAACGGGCCAGATGCAATCTGAAGCAGCCCTTGATGTTTTCCATCACCTTTATCAGGAAGCGGCCAAGACCAGAGATATGCGGTTCATCCAGGTGGTCGCATGGTTTACCGCGTCGATCGAATCCCAGTTGTCGTCGACGCGAACGGTGGAATATGCAGAAAATATAATCGACAAGGTGCTTTCTCGGTCCACAGCCGGCATCGAGGTCATGATTTCCGTCAAGCTGAATGGTGTCGAGATGAAGGCTCCTCTCGTACTTTCGCCACATTGGCGGTACTAAGGCTACTCCGTGAGCCAGCGGTTATCCCTGTGGTACTTGCCGACCAAGTGATCGATCACCTCCCGTGAGTAGAGATTGCCTCGCAGCACTCGGGCAATCCATCGGGCGAGCTCAGCAGTGTCACCATGCTCGTAGCCAAGGATTGCTAAGTTGGTCGTTCCCACTCGGATCCCCGAAGTCTCTGACGGGGAGCGCTTGTCATTGGGAATGAGGTTCTTGTTCACGAGAACCCCCGCATCCTCCAGGCAGCGCTCGACTTCTGCTCCACTTCGCTCTGTCAGCTCGACCAGGAGAATGTGGCAGTCAGTCCCGCCAGTAGTCAGCCGGAGCCCCTCCTCGCGAAAGACTGCCGCCATCACGTGTGCTTGGTTCACGATGCCCTGCGCATGTGCAACGATGTCTCGCTGATTCCATTCGAGAAGTGCTGCGAACTTACCAAGCATACCGTTCTCGTTCGCACCGCCTTGGCTTGTCGGGAAGACTGACGAGTGCACCGCCTTCTGTAACTGCTCTCGATACACCAGGACGCCGCCATTGGGGCCTCGGAGGTTCTTGACCGTATTGAAGGAGACAAAGTCACTGTGTGGGAAAGGCGACTGATGAACTCCAGCCGCAATAAACGTTGCCGTGTGAGAGACGTCTGCATGAAGGTATGCGCCACTTTCGCGGGCGATGTCGCCGCAGAGCGAGAAGTCGATCTGCCGAGGAAGTGCGCTCCCCCCGACGATGATCAGCCTGGGCCTGTGCTCGAGTGCGAGTTGGCGAAGCTGTTGGTAGTCTGGAAGACCTTCCGCTGTCAGGCCAAAGTTCAAGGTCCGGTTTCGTCGGCCGATGAGTACCGTGTGAGAGATGTGTCCGCCATCGCGCGGATTCATGCACAGGACAACATCGTCTTGCTTCAGGACCGCGTTGAATGCCATCTGATTGGCCTGGCTACCTGAATGTGGCTGCAGCGTCGCACGGTAGCCACGGGGGTTGCCGAACAGCCCAAGCACAAGCGCCTCCCCCTCGACTTCGACCAGATCCATGGCCGTTGAACCTGGAAGATAACGCGCGCCGGGCATGCCTTCCGCCGGAAGGACCATCGATGGCTCGGCTAGTGCCCGCAGGACCGAAGCGAATGGATAGCTGGCACTCGCGATGAGGTGAACGCATCCGCCCAAGATGCCCCACTGCAGGTCGGTGATCTCTTGAATCCTCTGGAGTCGGCCGTCAAATTTTGAGAGATATCGCATCGATTCCGGCTCCGATAATTCCTAGTTATCGTTGGCGCCCTCCATTTGCCCGCGACAAGGCCTCTCTCAGGCTCTGGTCGGATACGTGCGTGTAGATTTCTGTCGTGGAGATGCTGTGATGGCCGAGGAGTTTTTGCACGTAACGAATGTCCAGCCCGTTCTCCAACCATTGAGTTGCACACGTATGCCGCAGCATGTGCGGAGTGATATGCCGTGCAATCCCCGCTGACTCGCCCAATTCGCGCAACGCCTGTCTGACCAATGGTGGAGTCAGCTGTTTTCCATCTTCGTTCACTAGCAATTTCGAGCTTTGTGAGTCAACGTGCTTACGTTTGGCAAGAAAGCTTGAGACGGTTTCGAAGGTGGCGGGGGATAGAAGGTAAACAAAGCGTTGTCGGTTTCCTTTGCCGTGGATTTTTATGCACCTGTCGGCCAGGGACACATCCTCGAGCTGTATGCTGGATAGTTCTCCGACTCTGATACCGGTCTCTAACAGCAGGCTGATGGCCGCTTTCTTGCAATGAGCGTCGAAGCCATTCTCGCCACTTGGTGCGGTTGCCGTCTTTCTTAATTTGCGGGCATCCGCACTGTCGATGGCTCTTGGCAGGCGCTTCGGCAAACGAATTCGTTCATTGAGTGTGTCAAACGGATTCGTCTTGAGCATGGACTCCTGGCGAGCCCATTTGAACAGCAGTTTCAGGCAGGCTACCCTCCGCTTGATCGTGCTTTCCTTGAGCTTCTGCTCATTCCGCATGGTTCCAATATACCGACGCAAGCGCTCCTTCTTGATGCTCGTCAGTTCTGACTGTTGGCCCATGAACTTCTGTGCGTGCTTCAGATCCCCGGTGTAGGCTCGCAAAGTGTGTTCCGACAAGCTGATTGCCGAACTGCAGTGGTTGAGGAATTGTTCGCAGACGCGCTGTAGATCCATCATCGTTTCCCTTGTCGTTGGTCAAAACGACGAAAGATACGATTCCTGGCGCTTCGCCGAGCCCTGCTTGTGCGCCATTCAGCGGAGACGGGACATCTTTCTGCTGAATGGCGGATAACAAACCGAAGGCCATTGACCTTCGGCTGAAGAAAAAAACACCACCCGTGGGCTGAGGCAGTTCCGGCTGTCGTCAAAGCCGCATGCTGCACCAGCGATCGCACCCGACCCGTGTCGTGGCTGGGGTCGATATCCTTCGGCACACATCCGCGCACAAAGGGAGCCCGTTGTTCCGCCGGCGGGCACCGGCAGCGAATACCGTTGACCCAAGAGGTCTCCTGACGGCACGGGGCAACCCATTGCCTGATGCCGTCAGGAGACCCCTCGTTATCGACGGGAACAAGCGATCAGAACGCCACCTACCGGGCGTGGCTGGCGAAGCAATGGCCTTCTCTCCTGGCAGTCCAAGCTGGACCCCGAGGCGCACACCGTTGCAGAAGGTAGCGTGTGCTGGGCAAGCCCGCAGGGGCGGGCGATGGCCCCGCCGCCGGAGCCGGCTGGCGTGGCGAAGAGATTCGTCAGAACGCCTTGGGTGAAGCGCGTCGTTTGCGTGGCGCACCTCGTTGGCTGGCTGCACTCTCGATCGGCAGCGAGCCTTTGCAGTCCGGGTAGCGGACGCAGGACCAGAAGGCGCCACTCTTTCCGGTACGTTCCCGCATCGAACCTCCGCATTGCGGGCAAGGTGGGGAAGGCGGCAGCTTGATGAATAGTGTCGTGCCACGGTATTGCTGTATGAGCTGTGCGACCCAGGCTGATTGCTTGTCGATGAAGGTTTCCAGCGTCATCTGGCCGGCCTCGATCATGTCGAGCGCCTGTTCCCAGACTGCCGTCGTACCCGGATCGGCAATCGCCGCCGGCACGGTGTCGATCAGCGTGAAGGCAGCTTCCGTGGTCCGGATGGTGCGGCCCTTCTTGACCAGATAGCCGCGGGCCAGCAGGCCACCGATGATGCCGGCTCGCGTCGCTTCGGTCCCGATACCCGTCGTCTCCTTGAGCTTCTGCTTCAGCTGCGGATTGGTGACGAGTTTGGCGACGCCTTTCATTGCCTTGACCAGCTCGCCCTGGGTGTAAGGCTTGGGCGGCAGCGTTTTCTGTGCCTTGACCTCCACACTGCCAACCGGGCAGGACAGACCGGCCTGTAGGGGCGGTAGCACCTGGTTGCGCGTTGCGTCGTCGTGATCGCTGTCATCCGCATCCGGCATCTTCAGCACTTGGCGCCAACCAGCGACCACGATCTGTTTGCCGACTCCCTGCAGGGTCTGTTCGCCGCAGGTGAGTTGCGCCACGGTTCGGTCAAACTCGTGGTGCGGTAGAAACTGCGCCAGGTAGTGCGCGCGGATCAGCCGATAGACGGCCACTTCCTTGTCGTTCATGGCCGAGAGCCGTACCGGTTCCAGCGTGGGAATGATGCCGTGGTGCGCCGTCACCTTCGCGTCGTTCCAGGCGCGAGAGCGTTGCTGACGGTCCAGGCGTTCGATCAGGGGGCGCAGGCCGGGATCGGTCTGGACCAGGCTGTTTAGCACAGCCGACACCTCTGCCAGCATGCTCACCGGCAGGTAGCCTGAATCCGAGCGTGGATAGGTCGTTGCCTTGTGTGTCTCATACAGGGACTGGGCGATGTCCAGCGTTTCCTGGACGTCCAGCCCCAACTGCCTGGAACACACCTCCTGCAGCGTGCCCAGGTCGAAGGGTAGTGGAGGAGCTTCACGCACGCGTTCCGTCTCGACGGTCAGCGCCTGGGCATGACCGGTGGCGCGCATGCGCTCGGCGGCCTGCTGGGCCACCGGTTGCTGCAGACAGCGGCCGGCGGCGTCGGTGCACGCCTTCGGTGGCATCCAGACTGCGACGAAGGATTGCCCCGCCAGGGACAGCGTGGCTTCGACTGTCCAGAACGGCACGGACACGAAACGGCCGATCTCCCGGTCGCGGTCCGCCACCAGTTTTAGTGTCGGCGTCTGCACCCGACCAACCGACAGCACGCCGGTATAGCCGGCCTGACGGCCCAGTAAGGTATACAACCGACTGAGGTTCATGCCGATCAACCAGTCGGCACGGGAGCGTGCCAGGGCCGAGTGATACAGCGGCAGTGTCTCGGCCGAAGGCTTCAACGCAGCCAGCGCCTTGCGGATCGAGGCATCGTTGAGCGCCGACAGCCACAGCCGTTGGATCGGACCCCGGTAGCCGCACAGCTCGAGGATCTCGCGAGCGATCATTTCGCCTTCGCGATCAGCGTCGGTGGCAATCACCAGTTCGCGAGCCTGACCGACAAGCTGCCTGACGATCTTGAACTGGGCCGCCGTCGCCGCCTTGGGCTCGACACGCCAGTGCTGGGGAAGAATGGGCAGGTGCTCGATGGCCCAGCGCTTGTACGCTTCATCGTAGCCTTCGGGCGGCACCGCCTCGACCAGATGACCGATGCACCAGGTCACGACGACGCCCGCACCGCTGTAGCAGCCGGAACCTCGCTGGGTGGCGCCCAGCACGCGGGCGATATCCTTGCCCTGAGAAGGTTTCTCGCACAGGAATACGCGCATGGAGCCTCCTTGGGATTGTGCGGTTCATCGGATGAAGCGAAGCATGAATGCACCAGAGGAGGAATGCCGCAAGGAAGGGGAATAGGTCGTCGCCCAGTTTTTCTGCGGAGAAAAAGCGGTCTTCCCCATGGCTCAGCCACAACGCCGGGGATACCAGGGAGGGAGCTTCCAATCGGGAGGGCGACTGGAACTCCCTGGAACTATCCCCTGGGGATAGTGCGCTGGTGCATGGCGGGCGTGAGACGGTTGCTACAGCCGCCCGCCCAAGCTCATTGCTACTATCCGCCGGTCTTGGCACTCAGCATCACGGCTTCGACCCGATACGGCAGAATGCCCACGCGCCGGGCCTCGACCTTGAAGGTGACGCGCTCGTTTTCCTCGGCGTCTTCCCATTCATCACGCACCGTGCGGCCTTCGACCAGCACGCGCATGCCTTTCTGGTACAGCGTCTTCCAGTGCTCGGCGTCGCGGTGCCACAGTTCCACGGGGGCCCAGAAGCCGCCCCGATCTTCGTATTCACCGTCCTTCTTCGGGATCGGGTTGTCGAAATAGACGTTCAGGCGCAGCAGCCGGCGCGGTTCGTCATTTCCGTTGGGAAATTCTCGGTAGTCCGGCGCAGAACCGATGTTGCCTTCGCCGACGAAGTGCGTGCTAATGATGACTCCTTGTTTGTGGTGATGGAAACAGCGCCGCCCTGGCGACGTCGCAGGTAGGTTGTTTCGGCCTGAGCCATCTTGCTGGCGCATTCCAGTGCCTGCCGAGCCATGCTGTGAGTGAGGCTGATCTGCATGTTCAGGACGATGCGTTGCAACTCCATCGCGTACAGATCGTCGATCAGCGTGGCCGGTGTCGAGGCCCGGCCGAGCAGCGATGCCCAGAGCGCGACGCCCATGCTTGAACGATCGAGGTTGCGCCAGCGCAGAAAGGTCGTGCCTGCGCCAGTGCTCTGCTGGGCCAGTTGAACGTCAAGCAGGTTGAAGGGATAGGCCCGCGCCTGAGGTAAGAGTTTCCCCTGTGCCAGGGCGATCAACTTGTCGCGCAGCGCCATGCATTGGCTGGCCCAGGTCTCCAGACTCCCCTTACCTTTAAAAGGTTGTAAAAGGCCTTTTAGGTAGCCGGCGTGTTCCAGGCGCTGGAAGTCCGCCTGTCCCAGAGGCACGAAGCGCGGAAGGTGGTCGTTTGAAAGGAGGGGCTTCATGCTTGGAGATCCTCGTCATCCGGCTCGGAAGCCCCGGATGTCTGGGCATCGGTGCTGCTTTCATCTGATTTGGCATTCCGGCGCACGATAGGTGGTGCGAAGCGCGAACGACGCGTGCCTTCCATGACCTCCTGCGACAATTCCCCGAACTTCTCCAACGCCGCTCGCGCCACAGCGTTCTTCGCCGCAAAGTCGTCACGGCTGGCGCCCGAATACCGATACTGCTGCGCCAGGGAGAATAGGCTGCGTAGGGAATGGGCGCCGTCGTTTAGCCAGCGCTCAAGGGTGCTGCGGTCGATCAGTGCCGTGTGGTGGGCCAGGATCAGCTTGCGTGCCAGATCATCGTAGTCGGCCAGCAGGTAGACGGCGGCAAAGCCGAGTTGGGCATTGACGAACAGCGGTAGCTTCACCGGCTGCACGTTCAGGTTTTCGCCCAGGCTGAGGGCGGGCGGCACGCCGGCCAGCGCCTGGTCCACCTGTTCGCGCAGGGCCTGCAGCCGGATTTTCGTATCGGCCAGTTTGTCCTCGATGCGCAGCATCCACCAGTCCGAATAGGGGTCGTCCTGCTCGGCGCCGCGCTTCATCTTGTTCATCGCGCTGATGAAGCCGTTGAGGCCGATGATGCCGGGGCGCCCCTCGGCGGCAGCGCGGCCGTGCCAGATGCGGGAAGCGTGGTGGGTATGCAGCGTCAGCGACATCGCGCTGCGCAGTGATCCAAGATTCAGTTGCAGGGGCTCGTTGGCCATATGGGCGACTCGCTTGAAAGAAGGGAGTCGCCAGCATCGGCATCCGACGGAAGGGAGTCAGTCAAGAAAGCGCAACCGGCTGCCGCCCAGTTTTGCTCGTTTGGAAAGGGTTGACCGTTCCAGCTATCCCCTGGGGATAGGCCTGACCCGGAGCGCAGAAACGATTCGTCTATGCTTCCTTGGCTCGGTACCAGGCAGCACGTAGTCCATCCACCTCGCGGTAGCGAAGTTCGAATAGACGCGATTCATGCAAAACCTGGCGCCAACTGGCGCAGCCATACTTGGCTGGTTGTTGGGTGGGATAGCGCTCCTGAATCCAACGTCCAGCATTGTGAACAGGGGTCCAGCCTTCAACGGAGAGTTCTCTTGCAGCTTCGCGCAGTACTCGAACAATCCCGGCGCCAGCCCAGTCAACCGAGCCATCCGGTGCAATGCCATTGATGACGAAGTCGCGGAAGGCATCGGACTGTACGAATTCTGCCGCCAATTGACGAGCCTGTTCCATATGCTCGGCCCAACCGCGTAGTTGTTCATAGTGCTGGTCAATGCGGGCATATGCGGAATCCAGGGCTTCCTGCGCGGAACGGCAACCCTCCGTCGTCCAGAGGTCATGCCGATCGATGAAATGGTGGACCAGCATATTGCGCAGCGACACCAGTTCTCGAAGTTCGTCCTGGGTGCGGATGTAATCTTCGACGGAGAGACTCAACTGGGTTCGAAACCGGAACGAAACGGCGTTGTCAGGCAATTCAGCTTCTTTCTCGTTGTCTGAAGCGGCTTCCGTGGTGACGTAGGAACCAACAAGTTGCCCGACCAGAGCGCCGAGCGTTTTGGTTGAGGCGTCATCGATACGCGCTGCTCGAATTGCCTCCAGAGCATGCGCCGGTCCGGAAATGTCATGGTGAGCGACGATGGCCTTTATCAGCCGCTCATATTGCTGAATCCGGATCAAACAACGCCCCAGTAGGCGCTGAACTTCGCGTTGCAGTGTTTGCTGGTCGTCTTCCGTCAGCGTGCTGGCTATTTGCTTGGTAAATTGTCTTGGCATTGCTGGTGGCGAGCCGATTGCCTCTCGTCCTAAGACCAGATGAAGGCCCATGCATCAGGGGTCAAACGCGCGTAGGCCCAGTGCGAGAGAAGTAGGCCAGCGACGACGACTCCATCGATTACCCAAAGTACAATCTGTTGCGTGAGTGCTCGAGATTCCAGGGATTTGAAGGTGCCGTTGAGGTTACCTGCGACTGGAGCGTATTCCTTCTCAAGCTGGCGTTTCTGCCTTGTGATCTCCTCTTTCAGCACCGACAGCGTGTGTTGCTGATTCCGGAGCAGGAGCAGTGTGAGTATCGCGAATACCCAGCAACCGAGCAGTACAGCCGAATTCACGAGGAACTCTGTCCCAAAGCCCGGCGCAACCTTCATTTGTGTCGCGACGATGATCGTGGCTACAGGGATACCGAGCAACTGGTTCTGGATATCCGACAGAACTTTGTGGATTTTTCCGATGTATTCAACGCGAGCCGCTTCGACCGTATCTTTGAGCTTGTCATAAGAGAAGCCCGCAGCATACATCTTGTATCCTTGGTCGTAAGCCGTCCTCAACGCCTTCGCGTTACGCAAAAGGTACGAGAAGCGAGATTCGGGTGGCTGCGCCCGGACGAGGTCAACGATGGCGGAAGACAGAATCGCCGCGCACTGCTTTTTATGCGTATCAGTAGGGATAAGCGATGTCAGGGCCTTGACCTCTGCCAAATCGAAATCTCTGAGATCCTGCGTTCTGTAGTTCACTGGCATGTCAAATCGACCGTTGCTGATGAACACAAGATTCTGTTCGTCAGCATCCAAAAAGCCCGCAACGTCTTTGAAGGCTTGAACCAGCTTGACCACCAAGTGGTAACGGCCGACCTCGCTACTTTCATTTGAAGCGTCATCTGAGGACGTCTTGGTGTCGAGCACAAGAAAGCGAGGTTTCGTCCGAATTCGATTGCCGGGCTGCTCCAGCAACTCGTCCATATCTTTGGCTACCGACGCATACCCAGGCCGGGGGGCAAACGATAATTCCAAAACGCTACCGATAGCCAAGGCCTGATGGGCGGCACCATGTAACTGCATGCCGGTATCTTCTTGGTGGCCAAGACATAATTCGAGGGCTTTCAGGTCTGTATCCTCGGTAATGACGAAGGTGCCACGCATCTCTCCGGCCAGCTTGGATTTGAAACCCTTGGCAACGTGAGTGAGCGAGGCCCAGACCAAATCAGTCATCGCGTACCTCAGCATCCAACTCTGTTTTCAGCGCGGGCGGCAGATTGCGAAGGATTAACTCCCCCTTTTCGGGCAAGTATTGTGCATGGCCCTTGATCAACGCGCGACGGTCGATGTCCACGGTCCAGTATTCTGATTTGCCATGAAATTTGAGAAGAGACCTGAGGCTTCTACCATCGGGAACGAAGCCGTCGTTGATCTCGATATTTTGCTCAGCCAGTGATTTCTGAAGTTTTTTTGGCTCCTGCGGCCAAGCCACATTGGTCAACTCTTCGAGACTGATGGGTTGCTTGCTCTTGCTGTGTTCATTGCAGTAAGCGTGCGCCTTGCGAAGAAAATCGTCTTCACGCTCCTGGTCCAGATTCTCGCTACGCGCGAATGTGCGCAGCGCTTCCACGAGACGCTTGGTTTCTTCAGCATCTTTGATGACGATACTGCAGCCAAGAAAATACTTGAAGTAGTCGGCAACTTCGCCGCGATGCTTCAAGAAGCCCACGTAGCGGCTGTGTTCATCACCGGCCAGCCACGTGGAAACGTTGACGCGGCCGGCGACCCGCAAGTTATCGACATCGATGTGAACAGACTCGATGATTTCCAAGGTTTCTTCGTTTAAGGCGCTGCTTGCGACGTTGTTGATGATGGCAACAAGAAACCAGTCCTCTTTGGAGCTCGATTGTCCATGAGCCATCAGCACGTAGCCACCCTTGGACAGTGGGGCTTGCATGGCTTTCCCGGCAAGAACATCCATCAGCTTTTTCGTCCCATCAACGAAGGCGATGCTGTGATCCCTGAAAATATCTCGCAGTACCGTCGATGACGGATATGTCAGTTCGTCATCTTCGAAACGACCGTAGCCCTTGCTGGCCTTGGATCCGTAGAACTCACTGATCTGGTTTACGAGGTTTTTCACCGGCTCGTTGAGTTCAAGTTCGGCGTCCCGGGTCTGAACCGATGTCGGTCCGTGAGGTTCCTTGATCAGTTTGTGAATGACAGCTGCGTGGATCACACTCATGTTTCCCTCCCGGTATTTTCTTGTAAGTGTCGCATATCGCAAGTCAAAGCTGTATCGAGACCAAGGGGAATCTATGACATGAGCGAGCGCGGCGAAACCGTTGGATCAATTCCGTAATCATCCTGCAGCCCTATCCCCAGGGGATAGCCCCACTCATGCATCCCCCAGCAGCGACCTCAATCGTGCCAGGTAAGCCCTGGCCACTTCCCTGTCCGCAGGAGGCGGCTCCGCACCCCTCCTTCGGGTGGCTTCCGATGATGTCGAAGCTGCGTGTGCTTCGCTGGCCCACGCCTTGAATTCACCACGGATGGCCTTCTGGATGATGCCGAACAGGTAGCCGGCCGGATTTCGCACCGTGCTGTTGGTGCAGCGTGCAGCCCATTCATCGAGCACTGCCTGCCTTTGGGCCATCTCCACCTGCTGCAGGGCGACCAGCGCACCGGTCTGCTGTTCTTCCCTCAGTTGCAGGAAGCGCTCGGGCACGCGCAGGTCGTGCTGGGCATGTGGGCGAGGTACTGTAAGTACTTCATTCATACGGTTCTTACGTACCGTACTGTCCGTCTTCGGATTCCGAAGCACGTGCTCTGGTGCCGGTTTCATGCCTGCTTCGGATTCCGAAGAGGGGGCTTCGCCATTCCGCAGTCGGCCGTTCAGTCCTTCTTCGGAATCGGCTACCGTATCCGCCTGTGGAAAGCCTGGTACAGCTTCGCTTCCAGTCATGCGCTGAGCCAGTACCTGTAGCCGTGTGGGCAGGGTGCGACCGCCGAGGAGCGGGTCTTCGGCGATTTCCCGGAGGGTGTGCAGACCTACGATCCGCACCGCCTTGGCGGCATGGTCGAGTGCCTGACTGACCAGCCCGAGGTAATCCGGGTCGAGTTGCATGGCTTCGAAGGGGCTCAGCGGCTCGTCATGCAGCACATAGAGGTTGCCCAGAATGCGGC
>Ga0116177_10002680_pt1 | contig 13041 bp, 14 predicted proteins | sample AD_STIC10_MetaG_FD_89750 | JGI IMG/M metagenome (GOLD analysis project Ga0116177, IMG submission 89750) | Active sludge microbial communities of municipal wastewater-treating anaerobic digesters from USA - AD_STIC10_MetaG | ecosystem: Engineered > Bioreactor > Anaerobic > Digestate | place: USA...
AATAAGGTGTAAATAAAAAACTTGAACGTAATTTTTGAAGTTTCTCCTTTTCCCCACCATAATACCAGAAAATAAGCAGGAATTAATGCAAGTTCCCAGAAAATATAATACAGGAACATATCCATGCTTACAAATACACCGTTCATGGCACCTTGCATGATCATCATTAGGCCGTACAATAAATGGCTTTCTTTATACTGATCGTGCGCAGTGCTGAGGATGATGAAAGGCATCAGGATATTAGAAAGCAACACCATCAGCATACTGATACCGTCCATACCGATATGAAACCGTATGCCAAGCATCCGCACCCATGGTTCATCAATCGAAAATTGAACACCTCCGTCGGGATGAAATTGCGACAATACAAATGCACTCATCGCGATGCTGACAAGTGAAGAAATCAAAGCGATTTTCCGGGAAAGTGCCTGTGGAGCTGTCCAGATAATGAACCCCGAAACAATCGGAATGAGTATGAGTAAAAGGGTATACATCCGTTATTACATCAAATAAATTAATAATACGATAGCGCCCATGCCTATTGCCATGGCAAACAGATAAAAACTGACTGTACCGGTTTGCATATAGCGTAATTGCGTAGATGCATACTGCACCAGCTGGCCCATGCCGTTCACAATACCGTCTACAACTTTTAAATCGAAAATCTTATACAGAAAATCGCTGAACATGCGAAGCGGTTTTACAATTACAGCTTCATATAATTCATCAACATAAAATTTATGGTTGAGCACTTTATTGATGCCGTGAATTTCACTGTCTTCAACCGGCACTTCCTGACGCACGCGATATTTACGATGCGCTAAAAATATCACGCCAAAAATGGCAACGCTCGCAATTCCCATTAAGGTGAGCTCAGTAGAAACAGCTAATTCATGTGCATGAACCGGAACAATTTCTTCTAACCAATGTGTCAGCATGGTATTACCACCAAAAATATGCGGGAGATTAATAACACCACCCAAAATACTTAAGGCACATAACACCATCAGCGGTATGGTAATCACACGTGGTGATTCATGAATGTGTGCACGCACATGCTCTGTCATACGCGGTGCACCCTGAAACACAACTGCATACAAGCGCATCATATAATAGGCCGTAAATAATCCGGCAAATAATCCCAGCACCCATAAAACAGGCGACACATGATAGGCCGAAACCAATATACTATCCTTCGAGAAAAAGCCAGAGAATGGCGGCACAGCCATAATGGCCAACACGCCAAATCCGAACACCCAATGCGTAATTTTCATATAGGAACGCAGTCCACCCATCTTGCGAATATCTTGTTCGCCCCCCATACCATGTATAACCGAACCTGCGCTTAAGAATAATAAAGCTTTAAAGAATGCATGCGTAATTAAATGGAACATGGCAGCATCGTAAGCACCAACACCAATCGCAAAAAACATCAATCCCAACTGACTTACCGTTGAATAGGCCAATACCTTTTTAATATCGTTTTGCTGCAAGGCAATGGCACCGGCAAAAATAGAAGTCACCAAACCCACCACTGTAATAATCTGCAAGGTTAATTCTGCTTCAGAAAACATCAGGTTACTGCGCACAATCATATAAATACCGGCTGTAACCATGGTAGCCGCGTGAATGAGTGCTGAAACAGGTGTTGGACCGGCCATGGCATCAGGCAACCATGTATATAATGGTATTTGCGCTGATTTACCGCAAGCACCAATAAATAATAACAGTGTAATAGCATTTACCATACCTGAATCCGGCACAAAATATTCAGGTGAAGAAGGATTAAAGCGCGCTGCCACTCCATCAAAGGTGAGTGTTCCTGCATATTGAAATAATAAGAATAACCCTAACAACATGGCTAGGTCGCCAATACGGTTCATAATAAATGCCTTGTTAGCGGCTTTATTATACTCCGGATTTTTAAACCAAAATCCAATCAACAGGTAAGAGCACAAACCAACACCTTCCCAACCCACAAACATCAACACATAGTTATTGGCCATCACCAGCATCAGCATAAAGAAGATGAAGAGATTGAGGTAACTAAAGAACCTGTTAAAGCCGGCATCTCCATGCATGTATCCGATAGAATACATATGAATCATACTTCCAATACCTGTAATGACCATCATCATCACCACCGACAACTGATCAATTTGCAATGCAAATGGAATATGCATATCTCCGGCTGCGAACCAGTCAAACAATTGCACATGTATCGCACCATTTGAGCGCACATGCGCAAATAATACAACGGTTAATACAAATGATACTATAATCCATGCAGTAGCATGCACTCCGGCCAATTTTTCACTGATTTTATCCTTGAACAGGATATGTATCAGAAATCCCGCCAGTGGCAACACCGGGATTAAGATGGATAGGGTATTCAAAATGTTCTGACTCACGTTTCGCGATTTATTTTTCAGGCTTCCATCACCATTTCACGCGATTCAAAGCATTGATATCAATTGATTTTGTGTTTCGGTAAATCATCACCAGCATGGCCAGTCCAACTGCTACTTCGGCAGCGGCAACAACCATGATAAAAAAAACAAATGCCTGGCCCGCAGGATCATTATGATAAGCCGAGAATGAAGCTGCCATCAAATTAATAGCATTCAACATCAACTCAATGCTTAAAAAAACAACAATCAGATTTCTGCGCATTAAAATGCCGATTACGCCAATGCAAAACAAAATAATGCTAAGCATCACATAATTTTCCAGCGGGATTACCTGTAACTGCTGACTTAATGTATTATCCATTGGTCTGCTCCTTTTTATTAATGATGACTACACCAACCATGGCCGATAAAAACAAAATACTGGTTAATTCGAATGGAATCAGGTAATCATTAAATAGCACCTTACCTAATGTTTGCACACTGCCCACATTTTCATTCATCGGATCGGGCATAACCACGAGTTCTGTTTGATAAAAGGCAGAGAATAATAACAGGAACAAGCCCCCGCCGGTTAACATAGCAGCCAGCCTGAGCATATTACTTTTCGAAAAATGTTGTTGTACGTTTAAATTGAGGAACATTAACACATACAAAAACAACACCATGATAGCTCCGGCGTATACAATAATATGTACTACTGCCAGGAACTGCGCGTTTAGCATGATATATAATCCGGCCACGCTAAAAAAGCATACCAGCAGATAGAGCACGCTATACATCGGGTTGCGTTGAAACAGCATCATCAGGCTGCTCGCTATCGCAAGTGCCGAGAGGCCGTAGAAAAATACCTGGGTCATCAAAATGTACTCTGTTTTACGCTTGATTAAAAATTACATCGCACCGTTTCGCACTGCTTTCCGACGGTCGCTTACATCTATACGTTTATCCTGCTCAATGCCTTCAACCAACTTGTCTTTTGTGAAAATAAACTGTCCACGCTCATAATTAGATTCCGCAATTCTGTCGGTCAGGTAAATTGCATCCTTAGGACAAGCCTCTTCACATAATCCACAGAAAATGCAGCGCAACATATTAATGTTATACTCCACTGCATATTTCTCTTCACGATATAAATGTTCCTCACCTTTTTTGCGTTCACCGGCAATCATGGTAATAGCCTCTGCCGGACAAGCCACAGCGCACAAACCACAGGCGGTGCAATTTTCGCGGCCTTGTTCATCGCGCTTTAGCACATGCTGACCGCGATAGATCCGTCCATGGTCACGTTGTTGTTCAGGATAGCTAACCGTCACCTTTTTCTTAAACATATGTTTAAAGGTGATGCGCAAGCCTCCAAAAATGGCAGGCAGATATAAGCGTTCGGCAAACGATAACTGTTTGTTCGAAACTACTTTACTTCTATTCGTTAAACTCTGCATCTCATGTATGTTTTATCGTTGCAATACCATCCCTTCTTATGTCAGGCAAATCGATGAATACGTTTATTTATAAAAATATTATGACAGCACCGGTTATTAATACATTAAGAATCGCCAATGGAAATAACACCTTCCATCCCAGGTTCAACAATTGGTCGAAACGGAACCTCGGAATAGTCCAGCGAATCCACATGAAAAAGAAAATAAAGAATAAAATCTTCGCAAATAAAACGCCGAAGCAAATCAATGCGAATACAATTTCATGCACATTTCCCTGTACGGCTTCCATACCCGGAAAATTATATCCGCCAAAGTATAAACAGGAAATCATGGCACTGGAAATAAACATGTTTACATATTCTGCAAACAAATAGAATCCCAGTTTCATTGAACTATACTCTGTATGATAGCCACCCACCAATTCGGTTTCCGATTCCGGAAGGTCAAATGGCGTTCGGTTACATTCAGCAAATGCACAAATAATAAAAATCAAAAAACCCAGTGGCTGTACAAACACATTCCAATGCATGCCACCCCAGCCGCTTTGTCCTGCTACAATATCGCCGATACTTAAGGAGCCTGAGCTCATTACAATAGCGATAATACTCATGCCCATGGCCAGCTCGTAACTAATCATCTGACTGGATGCACGCACTGCACCTAAAAGTGAATACTTATTATTAGAAGCCCAACCCCCAATCATAATACCATACACACCTAAGCTTACCACACCCAGCACATACAAAATACCAATATTAATATCTGCTACCTGAACAGGCACATGCATATCATTAATCGTAATACCCGGTGCCCAGGGAATAACCGCACTGGTCATTAAAGCCGTTATCATGGTAATTGCAGGACCTGCAATAAATAAAAATCTGTTCGAAGTATCCGGAATAATATCCTCCTTCATAAACATTTTAACACCATCGGCTAACGGCTGCAACAAACCAAACGGACCTGCTCTGTTTGGCCCCAGACGGTCTTGCATAAAACCGGCTACTTTACGTTCGGCATAAGTGCTATATGCTGCTATCAATAAGGACACAACAAAAAGCACTATAACGAGACAAATTTTAAATATGAGAATTGGATCATTCATTTTATGTGGTACTGTGTTATCGTGTTCAGCTGGTTTATTTAATTGGAAAGCTTTTTCTGATTCACCGGAAGCTCATACGGCAACTCATAATGATTTTGGGAAATCACAGAGTGACGATCAACATCCGCCGGTCCTTCTATTGTCCAGTCAATGGTTTGTTTTTTATCAAAGCGACAGGTGTTACAAATAAAGCCTTCACTTTCTCCCCATTTATCTTTTCTACTGGTTACGCGTAATACTTCGGCGCCCTGATACCATAAAGTAACTTTACCACTGCAGGTAGGGCAATCGCGATGCGCATACATTGGTTTAGTAAACCACACGCGCGATTTAAATCTGAATGTTTTATCTGTAAGTGCCCCCACCGGACACACATCAATCATATTACCCGACATTTCGTTGTCGACAGCCTGTTCAATAAATGTCGAAATTTCTGAAACCTCGCCGCGGTATAAAACACCATGCACGCGCTCAGGTGTCAGTTGCTCTGCAACCTGTGTGCATCGATAGCACAAAATGCAGCGATTCATATGCAACTGAATTTTATCGCCAATATCTATGCGTTCGAAAGTACGGCGTTCAAATTCGTAGCGGCTTTTTGATAAACCATGATCATAGCTCAAATCCTGCAAATGACATTCGCCGGCCTGATCACAAATAGGGCAATCGAGCGGGTGATTCACCAGGAGGAATTCAACAACGCCTCTGCGTGCTTCAATTACTTCTGGCGATGTAACGTTGCGCACTTCCATACCATCCATAACGGCGGTGCGACAGCTGGCAACCAATTTTGGCATGGGACGCGGATCGCGGTCAGAACCCTTGGTTACCTTAACCAGACAAACACGACATTTTCCGCCGCTGCCTTTTAATTTGGAATAATAGCACATCGCTGGTGGCACATTAACACCAATCTGGCGCGCTGCTTCCAAAATCGTAGTTCCTGCCGGAACCTCGATGGTGATATCGTCTATTGTTACTTTTGGCATTGCTTTATTCAGCTATGTTCGTTTTGTTGCTGTGATTTACTTCTTTAATTAAAACCTGTCAACACGTATGAGTTAAACTGTTTGCATTTTCATCTCCGGTTGATACACATGATCAGCATCAAATACGCGATGCGGATATTTCACATGATATTCAAACTCATGACGGAAATGTCGAATGGCAGCCGCAACAGGCCATGCCGCAGCATCACCTAAGGGGCAAATCGTATTTCCTTCAATCTTGCGTTGAATATCCCATAACAAATCAATGTCTTCCATCTTGCCATGACCATATTCAATATTATGCAACACACGCTCCATCCAACCTGTTCCTTCGCGGCAGGGTGAACATTGTCCGCATGATTCATGATGATAGAATCGCGCAAAATTCCAGGTGTTACGCACGATACAGGCTTTCTCATCAAACACAATAAATCCACCTGAACCTAACATCGAACCGGTTGCAAAACCACCCTCGCTTAAACTTTCGTAAGTCATCAGACGCGGTGATCCATCGCTTTGTTTAAACAATAATTGTTTAGGTAAAATCGGCACAGATGAACCACCCGGCACACAGGCTTTAATATCTAAGCCATTTGGTATACCGCCGCAATATTCGTCGCTGTAAATAAATTCTTCTACAGATATACCCATTTCAATTTCATATACACCGGGTTTATTAATATTTCCGGAGGCTGAAATCAATTTTGTACCTGTCGATTTTCCGATACCAATTTTAGCATACTCTTCACCACCGTCATTTACAATGGGCACAACAGCTGCAATGGATTCGACATTATTTACGATGGTCGGACAATTATACAAACCGGCAATAGCAGGAAACGGTGGCTTGATACGCGGATTACCACGTTTACCTTCAAGTGATTCGATTAATGCGGTTTCTTCTCCACAGATATAAGCACCTGCACCCGGATGCACATGCAAATCGAGTGAATAACCGGTACCTAAAATATTATTACCTAAAAATCCTTTCGCATAAGCTTCCGCAATTGCTTTTTCTAATATGCGCAGGATAAACATATACTCACCGCGTATATAAATGTAAGAAGTACGACAACCGAGCGCATAGCTGGAAACAATCATTCCCTCAATTAAGAGGTGCGGTATTTTCTCCATTAACAACCGGTCTTTAAAAGTACCCGGTTCCGACTCATCGGCATTGCACAATAAATAGCGTGGTTTATCGGTCGACTTATCCAGAAAAGACCATTTCATCCCCGTAGGGAAACCGGCGCCACCGCGACCACGCAGGCCTGATTTTTTTACCTCTTCGGTAACTGCATCAGGAGTCATCGTTTTGAGCGCTTTTTCTAAAGAGCGATATCCACCATGCCTGATGTAGCCTTCCATCGTGTTGATGTCAGGCTTATCAATATGTTCTAATAATAATTTTCTTCCCACTGGTATTAATTGTTCAATTGAACTAATTCTTTTCCGGTTAACTGTTTTTACTGCGCATATCAGCTAAAATAGCATCCACTTTCTCTTCTGTCAGATGCTCATAAAAGGTTTCACCTATCTGAAACATCGGTGCATAACCACAGGCGCCTAAACATTCTACACCCTTAAGTGTAAACATGCCATCGCGTGTAGTTTCACCCACCTTTATATTGAGCTTCTTTTCTATATAACTGATGATACGTTCAGCACCATTTAAACAACAAGGACCTGTCTGGCAAACTTCAATCAGCACCTTACCCACCGGTTCTGTGTGAAACATGGAATAAAAGGTAGCAACCTCATACACTTCAATTGGATGTATATGCAACAAACGCGCAACATAATCCATCGACTCTGCATTCAACCACCCGCCAAATTCTTTCTGCGCAATGTGCAACACCGGCAACAAAGCGGATTTCTGCCTGTCAGCAGGATAGTGACTCAGCAACCTGCTCACTTCTACCATTGCTTCTGGTGATAATTCTTTGTTTTGCACTTTATGTTTTTTTAAATTGTGTTCATGTGTTCGTGTGTTCGGGTGCGTCTGCTTAACTTTAATGCACGAGGCCGGGAAGACTGGAAGGCGGTAAGTAATTACTTACCACTCACTACTCACGCGTCCAATTCTCCAGCAATTACGTTCATCGAACTCATTGTGATAATTGCGTCACTCAACATCGCACCTTTAATCATTTCCGGATAGGCCTGGTAATAAATAAAACATGGGCGGCGGAAATGCAAACGATAAGGCTGTCGACCTCCATCACTCACTAAATAAAATCCAAGTTCGCCGTTTCCACCTTCTACACTATGATATACTTGTCCTTTTGGCACATGCACTTCACCCATTACAATTTTAAAATGCCAGATTAAACCTTCCATCGAATTGTACACATCCTCTTTCGGAGGCAGGTAGAATTCGGGCACATCTGCTTTATAATCACCCGCCGGCATTTTTTGCATGGCTTGTTTGATGATATGTAAACTTTGCCACATTTCTTCTTCACGCACACAAAAACGATCGTAGGTGTCGCCGTTTGAACCAATCGGAATAATAAAATCAAAGTCCTGATAACTGCAATACGGATTCATCACCCGCACATCATAATCCACACCTGCTGCGCGTAAATTCGGACCGGTAAATCCGTAATTCAAGGCTTTCTCTGCGGTAATCGGGCCCACTTTGATGGTGCGATCCATAAAAATACGGTTACGCATCACCATGCTTTCAAATTCTTTTAACGCTTTTGGAAATTCATTTACAAATTCCTCAATGCGTCGCCATACATCATCAGAAAAATCGCGCTCAAATCCGCCAATGCGACCAATATTGGTTGTCAGTCGCGTACCACAGATTAATTCATAGATTTCATAAATCTTCTCCCGCCACTGAAACACATATAAAAATCCGGTAAGTGCACCGGTATCAACTGCGATTACAGAATTACAAATAATATGATCGGCAATACGCGCCAATTCCATTATAATCACACGCATATAATCAACCCGTTTCGGCATTTCTGCCTTAATGAGTTTTTCTACGGTCATGTGCCAGCCGATATTGTTAATGGGCGAAGAACAATAATTTAAACGGTCGGTAATAGGTGTAACCTGATAATACGGGCGGTGTTCGGCTAATTTTTCAAATGCGCGATGGATATAACCAATGGTAGGCTGCGCATCCACAATAATTTCGCCATCCAATTTCAGAATATTCTGAAAAATACCGTGTGTTGCCGGATGCGTTGGGCCAAGGTTGAGGTAATTATATTGCTTTAATTCCTCTTCCGTTTGCACGACGCCGTTTACGATGTTTTCTTGTTTTGCCATATACTCATTGTAGCTCCCGAATCAGTCGGGATTCATCCATCATCTACCGAAATATTTATCTTCTTTATCCGTGCGTGTACCATCCTCAAGCGGATACTGTTTCAGCAGTGGATGGTATAGCATATCTTCTACATTTAAAATTCTGCGTAAATCCGGGTGACCGGTAAAGCGAATGCCAAAAAAATCAAAAGCTTCGCGCTCCATCCAGTTTGCTGTATTCCACAATCCGGTAGCAGTGGGCACATGCGGATCACTGATCGGAAAAAACACATGCAGGCGTATACGTGCATTCGTAAAAAAACTATGCAGGTGATACACCATACTTAATTCCTTATTTTTTACTTCCGGAAAATGCATGCCGTTCATACTCGTTAAAAAGTTGAACTGTAACACCGAATGATCGCGCAACCATTGAAGTATCTCAATAATTTTATCACGTTGCACGGTGATATCGAGCATCCCGTAAGATTCCTCTACCTGTATTACGGCATCCGCAAATTGCTCGCGCAGTAAACTTTCAATCAGGTGGTTGTTTATTTGTTGTTCCATTACTCGATGCCGTAGCTGGCCAGCAATTGTTTATATTCAGTAGAATCGCGGCGCTTAAAGCCTTCTGTTTTTATTTTTTCCTGAATTTTTAAAATGCCATCCAAAATGGCTTCAGGTGGAGGCGGACATCCCGGCACGTACACGTCAACCGGAATCACCTTGTCGATACCCTGCAAAACTGAATATGTATCGAAAATACCACCGCTCGATGCACAGGCACCCACAGCAATTACCCAGCGCGGTTCAGCCATTTGAGTGTACACCTGCTTTAATACAGGTCCCATTTTTTTGGCAATCGTACCCATCACCATGAGCAGGTCGGCCTGGCGCGGACTAAAACTTAAACGCTCAGCGCCAAAGCGGCCGAGGTCGTAAGTAGCAGCCATGGTAGCCATAAATTCAATTCCACAACAAGAGGTTGCGAAAGGGAGCGGCCAAATCGAGTTTGCCCGGGCGAGTCCCACCACCTTTTCGAGTTTGGTGAGTGCATACCCTTCACCGGTATACATTTCAGGGATCTCATTCACTTTTGTCAGCGCCATGGTATTCTATTTAAGCATCACTCCCACTTTAACGCGCCTTTCTTGATAATATAGAAATAGCCAAGTAAAAGAGGAGCCATAAAAACAATCATTTTCACAAAGCCGCTTTCACCCAGTTCGCGGAAATTTACCGCCCATGGATAAAAGAAAATCACTTCCACATCAAACAACACAAATAAAATCGCAACGAGAAAGTATTTTACCGAAAAAGGTAAACGCGCATTACCTATACTGTCGAGACCGCACTCAAAACTCTGCATTTTTGCTGCACCACCGCGTTTAGGACCAAAACGCTGGGCTAAAATAATGGTGGTAACTACGAAACCAGCCGCCACAATAAACTGAAAAAAGATGGCTGCGTAATCGGTCAACTGCATGGAAATTGCCTGTTCGCTCATTCGTTACAATTTTTTTTGTGCCTTAACGATTTTCAAGGCACGGCAAAGGTAGGAAAACGGAATGTGAAAAACGAGAACCGTTTTCTATGAAATGGTAACTTCCGGAACGGAGAATTGTTCACAAAACCGAACGTTATACGCCGGCCATTACATACATCTGATCGAGAGTTGGCGCATCGTTGCCGCCAAGTGGTTCGAGGGTTACGGCAAAAGCATTTACCGATTCGAAGGTTTTCATCGCCTGCAAACCCTTTTCATTGCTGAAAACCCCTGCGCTCACCGGCTTTCCGTCTATCAGCGCCCAAAGCTGGTATTGCTTGTCAGACGGCGGTTCCGGCAAATTTGTATTCATCAGGTGCACCTGGCCGTTCGTTTTGTTCCAGCACACAATGGCCGAAGCACCGGCATGATCAGGCAATCCCTTAAGGGTTATTGTAACAGCATCAGGATCCTGCAAAATGGCCATCTCTGCCGCCATTTGGTCGTAGCCAACTTTTGTAGCCTCCTGCCGTTGCGCCAGCTCAAGGTTTTGGGCCTGCAGGTCAATCAGCGCCAGCGACGCATTTTTGGCCTCCTTAAAGTAAAATACATTGAGCCCGATACTAATCAGAAGTAAAATAGAAGCCGCTACGGCTAAGGTTTTAAACGGAAATAAGCGCTTAACCGGGGTTTCTTGAACAGGCGCCTGCTGCTCAACGGCAGCCAAAATACCCTTCAACACATGGTCGCCGGGCTTTTTCGCATGGGCTATACCATAGTTTTCGAGGGCTAATTCAATAGCCTCCAGCTCACGGCGCACTTCAGGATGTGCTGCTGCCATGGCCTCTACCTCACGCATTTCTTCAGGCGAAAGTGACCCTGTCACAAAAGCCTCTAAAATGCCGGATGATATGTATTCTTCAATGCGCACCTATGGTTAAAATTTTTCTCTCAAAGCGTTTATGGCACTGCGCAACCGCGTTTTCACCGTTCCCAACGGTATCCCCAGCGTTTCCGAAACCTCCTGTTGCGTATAGCCTTTAAAATAAATTAAGTCAATTAACTGTTTCCACTCCGGCCGCAATTGCTGTACCATTTCCTTTACACCAATCGTTTCCGGCCTGATGGCATCATAAATTTCGTTCGGATTTTCCAACAACACACTTTCATCCGACGCTGTTGCCTTTCCCACTTTATAACCCTTGCTCCGCATCTTATCAATTGCCTGATTCCGGCAAATATTCAACATCCACGTATACAACCGCCCTTTCGATGCATCATATGCCGAAGCATTATGCCATATCTTCACAAACGCTTCCTGCAGTATGTCTTCAGCCAGATGATCGTCGTTTACCAAACGCGACAAAACGCCAAAAAGTGCAGGTGCGTAGCGCTCATATACCAACGACAAAACAGAGGTGTCCCCGCTTTGTAGTCCGGCCACGAGCACTGCTTCATTTGCTTGTATGTTCGAAGCAGGAGTCAATGTCTTTTCCTGTTGCTGTCCAAACTTACGAACAAAACCTGATTTTGGTTTTCTGACGGGAAAATTTCTGTGAAAAGCAGGTGAAAAATGCAGAGGGGGCAAGATGACCATGTGCAGCCCTTAGTTTTTTGCACCGCAACCCTGTTATGTGCGCTACAATATGCATGCTGCATAAGGCAAGGTTAAAAGTAACCCTGTTAACGCACAACCTGAAAGCGGGTAATCATAAAACCATGATCAGTAGAAATGCGCACAATATACATACCGGTGCTCAGTTCGCTCACATCCAGCTGAGTGGCATACCAACCCGGATACATATCAATTGGAGCACTGTAAATCCTGTTACCCGACAAGTCCATCAACTCCCACTGATATACAACACCCGGCTCGCCAATCATCAATTGCGCAAGGTCGGTTGCCGGATTCGGGTCAACGCGTAAAGTTGCTACCGCAGGTGTTTGTCGGGTCAGATAAACCGTATTCGAAAATTGAACCACATTGTCGTAATTAAACATACGCAAGCGGTAATAGGCATTCTGTGTAAAGGTATTATCGGTAAAGCCGTAATCGTTCGGATAATTGGTTGTGCCATTTCCATACACCGCGCCTATCGAATCAAACAATTCACCGTCTAAACTTTTTTCGACCTGAAAATATTTATTTTCGGATTCTGACGCTGTAGACCAATCCAGTTGGGCTTTTCCGTTGCCCAGATCATAGGCGTTAAACTGCGTAAACTCAACAGCTAAAGGAATCGGGTCACAAATAATCTCAACATTGTCCAAATAATTGGTTTCATACACCAAACCCGCAAATTCTGCTCTTATGCGTATACGCTTGATGTCAGCCAGAAAC
>Ga0116177_10002687_pt1 | contig 13031 bp, 9 predicted proteins | sample AD_STIC10_MetaG_FD_89750 | JGI IMG/M metagenome (GOLD analysis project Ga0116177, IMG submission 89750) | Active sludge microbial communities of municipal wastewater-treating anaerobic digesters from USA - AD_STIC10_MetaG | ecosystem: Engineered > Bioreactor > Anaerobic > Digestate | place: USA...
GAAAAGATCGGGATGTTTGAATCTATGGGTCTGGAGATGAAAATGTATTTTGATATTTCCTACATGCGGGTCTATTTCACCGCGAATATTCCATTGCCGGATAACAGAAGGGTGATTGGCTATGACAGTCTTTATGCTGGACTTCGTGCCAGGTATTCCAAAGGAAATAAAGTGTTGAAGGATCAGGCCATTAGCGTGAATGAAATTTCCGGAAGGGAATTTGTGATAGAGATGGAGGATGGGGTGATGAAGATGCAGGTGTTTATCCCTCAAATGGAAACAGTGATCATGAATGCTGTTTTTGCTTTTAATGAAAAAGGGGTAAAGGATCCGGAAACGGAAAAATTCTTTCAGTCCTTTTCTTATCATTCAAACAGGGTTAAAAAACCGGCGGCTGAAAAACAATGGGCAAAATTCAACTATCCGGCTTACTCCTTTTCGGTTGAAATGCCAATGAAACCAAAAGAAGTAAAGGATGTAGTATCGGATGAAGGCAAGATTAATTTTGGCTGGCAGTCGATGGATGTGGCGGAGCAGGTATTCTATGGGATGAATGTGTCGTCGATGAAAGAAGGGATGTTTGATTCCGCTATAGATGAAGAGTTGTTTGAGAACATGAAGGAACATATGCGGGGAAGTTTTGAGAATGCCATCATACTTGATTCCGGCATGATCAGCGTAAGTGGTTATCCCGGCTACCATTTTACCGTTACCGGTAAGTCAGAAGGTGAGGAAGTGGTCACCAGGATCCGCTATATTTCTAGGGGAGGATTAACCTACTATTATTTTGCGGTATACGCTAAAGGGTCTGCTTTTGAAAAAAATGCTGATCGCTATTTACAGTCTTTCAGCTTAGATCCCTATACACAACCTGCATGGGTCAGTAGGGAAGCGCCAGATAAAAGTTTTTCCACCAGTATGCCCTATCCGATACGGCGTATAGAAAGGGATCCGGAAGATAAAAGTCATCCCGGTGCCGAAAGATTTATCGTGTATGACAGTTCAGCCTATGTGACCAGTTATGTAGACCGGACCATCCTGCCGGAATGGTTATGGTTTAGTAGTGATACGGCTTTTCTTTCATCAAGAGCAGCTGATTACTATGGTGATTCGGATTCGCTGGCAGGTTATACGATGGACGCTAATGGGGAAGTGAAATCTGTCAGTTTTTCTGTGATTGAACCCGGCGATAACCTGGCCAAACAGGTTCGGCTGGTCCTGCACGGTAACGAATTATATGAATTGTTTGGGCATTATGCCATCAGCGATCTGCCAGGCAATTACGATCGTTTTTTCCGTGACTTCCGGGTAAAAGGAATCAAAACGCAGGCAACTTCTCTGAAGGGAAGTGCGGATGCTTTATCCAATGCTTTGAAAAATGCAGATGAACATACAATGACCCAGGTGAAAACTTTTTGGAGTCATTTGCCATTCACGGCAGCAGATATTCCGGCACTGCGTTCAATGATGCTCAGGATCTATCCTGATTTTGATACCAGTTACAGTGATAATCTGAATGGGATGATTGCAAACCAGCTTCGTTATATTGATAGTAACTACAGTTCAGTGCCGTATTTCAGTGAACAGTTTGCCGGTATTGCTGAAAAAGATGAGTATGTGAAGCCCCTGATCATCGGGTATTTTTCAGCAGCGCAAACGAAGGAGTCTTTTGCAGCCATTCGTGAGAGTTTAAAGCAGTCTCCCATCCGGATCAAAGAGCAGTTGCCCTATTTCAATAACCGGCTATATGATTCGTTGGCATTAACAGCGATGCTGTATCCGGATTTCCTGGAACATGCCAGCTCCAGGGCTATCTGGCATCTCGTTAGTGGTACGGCCACGTCCCTGTTGGACAGCGGTCTGATTTCACCACAACTGATCCGGGAAAAAGGGAGTGCATTTTGTGCCGTTGCATCGAGACTGCTGGAAGAAGATGCTGAAAATATTGAAGACGGAAGTTACTATTATACTGATCTGATCAGATTGCTGGGTATAGTCAATACTGCGGAATCGAAAAGCCTGCTGACAAAATTTTCAAAAATGGAGAGTCGGCATATTCGTTTCAACACACTGCTGGCGATGCTGGCCTGTAATATGCCGGCAGACAGCAAAACGATCCTGACCCTTGCAACAACGGATGAGTACCGGCATGATTTGTATGATGAGCTGAAAAAAATAAATAAATTATCACTGTTCCCTAAATCTTATTTGTCGCAACAACAGCTGGCCCAAAGCCGTTTGTACGAGTATGCATCTGAAGAAGATCCGCCCCTAAGCATTGTTTCAGTTGGTTCAAAGACCATGTTGTACAAAGGAAAGCAACAGAAATTCTATCTGTTTAAAATCAGTTATGATGAAGGACCCGAAGCAGAGTATTACCTGGGTGTTGCCGGTCCTTACGATACCAATGCTGCTTCCATGTCCAGTTCCCATGATGTAACCGGAATGTATTGGGATGAAGAATTTGATGCAAAAAACAAAGACAAACAACTGGAGGCCTATCTGAAATCGCTGGAAATAGTGGAGGAGTAAGGGGGGCTTCCGTTATGGATTAATCGTTTTCACTGCGGGGTTCCAGCAGTTTTGTGGTCACTGTGGCGATCAAAATACCGACGGTATAACAAAGCGGGATGAATAATTCGATGGTCGGACTGAAAAAATTAACCCCAAAAAAGAGACAGGAACCCAGCATGGCCAGGATGGCAGTGCCACTGATAATGGGTTTGATTCTTTTGATTTGTTTCAGGGTATGATGGGGGAGCCGGTGAAAAAGAAAATAGCATAACAGAAAGATCAGCCAGGAAAAAGCGCCTCCAAAAATGATGGCCAGCGCAAAGAGAGCGAGGATCATATCCGCATCTTCCCGGCTCAACGTAAAACGGGTAATGCATACAAAGGTCAGCAGGACTGCACTCCACAACACAGATCTTATCCAGAGCCGATAAGGATAATTTTTATGGAAAATTGTTTTCAATGGCCTGCCAGTAATGATTAGTTCATCGAATATTGCAGCATATAACGCGTATTAGCTCAGAGCCGGAATCTGAGGGAGAGCGCCGGAATATTTTTTACAGTGAATTGATGGGGATTGAATGTTGGCTGTAAATCTATACTGGCTGTGGCAAGTTTCGCCCTTTTCTTGTTCTTGCCCGATGCGATAAAGAATGGTATGCTGGTCAGGATGGCAGCTCCGCCACCAATTACTAAGGGCATGGCAGCATCAAATGATATATTACCGGTAGAAGCAATAATAAATGCAGTGGAACCGATTCCGAAAAGGATACCCGCCACCATTTTCTGCTTTTTGCTTTTCATCAGGTATTCTTCTTTACTAAGCCGGGTTGCCGGATCTTGTTTTTCCTGGCCAAAACAGCAGGTCATGCAAGTACAGCAGACAAGGATGAGCAATAGTTTATTCATCAGTATGATTTTTGATCAGTACTTAAATCATTTTAAAAACAAAGGCAGCAATCAAGGCGCCGATCACAGGACCCACGACCGGGATCCAGCTATAGGACCAGTCGCTGTCACGTTTCCCCGGAATGGGTAAGAGGAAATGGGCGATACGTGGACCCAGGTCACGGGCCGGGTTGATGGCATATCCGGTGGGACCACCAATTGATAAACCAATTCCCAGTACGAGCAGACCTACGGGAAGGGCATCCAATGTGCCCAGTGTATTGGTTGGTTTTGACATGGCGAGGGCACCAAACATGAGCAGGAAACTGCCAATGATCTCAGTGATCAGGTTAGGCAGTACACTGCGAATGGAGGGGGCATTACAAAAAACAGCCAGCTTTAAATCTTTATCTGCTGTAGCAGCAAAATGCTGGAAATAAGCCAGCCAGGCAATAGTGGCACCTGCGATGGCTCCGGCAAATTGTGCCATTAAATAAACCGGAAGCATATCTGCATCAAATTGGCCGGTGGCGGTTAATGCAATGGTAACGGCAGGATTCAGGTGGCCACTTCCGCCCAGACTGGTGGAACTGTACACCCCCAGGAATACGGCCATGCCCCATCCGAAAGTGATCACAATCCAGCCACTGTTCTGGCCTTTGCTACCAGTTAATAATACATTGGCTACAACGCCGCAGCCCATGGTAATGAGTAAGGCCGTTCCGGCAAATTCTCCGATAAAAGGGGACATAGCAATTGGTTTTAGTTTTGGTTGCTGCTGCCGGGGATATAATTGGAAGCAGTGGTCTTAAAGATATTAATTTGTTCATTGATCCAGTACTCCTCTTTTTGCATCACTACTGCCATCATCCGGGCAATGGACGGGGCCATTTTTATTGCCAGCCGCGCATCGAGCAGTAATTGCCGGGTCCGGCGGGAGAGAAAATCTTCCAGGGTCATGCACATTTCCTGCTGCACGGCATGACTGACCAATTCCTCCAGCTGGGTTTCAGTAAGCATATCAATGTTTACCACCGGTGCTGGCTGATCATGTCCATTCAGCAACAGGGTTTTTGTGATACAGTCTCCCGCAGCCAGATTAAAAGTTTGTACTGCCAGGTCAATTGTTTCTTCCGCCATTTTCCGGTAGGTGGTCCATTTACCGCCATTGATGGTGATCATTCCTGAATCGGAAACGGTTATGGCATGATCCCTCGATAAGGCGGCAGTTTTTTTATTCTTTCCTTTTATTAAAGGTCGCAGACCGGCGAACATACTCCGGATATCCTGCAGCGAAGGATCCCTGCTCAGGTAACGGCCAATATGGGATAGGATAAATTCAATTTCAGTGGCCAGCGGAATGGGTTCTGACGAGATATGATTAATCGCGGTATCGGTAGTGCCCAGTACAATTTTATCATGCCAGGGAACGGCAAATAAAACCCGGCCATCATCTGTCCTTGGAATCATAATAGCAGAGTCGCCGGGGAGAAATTCTTTGTCCACTACCAGGTGGATGCCCTGACTGGGACTGATCATTGGCTGGTGAAAAGGATCATCCATTCTCATGATAGTATCTGAAAATACACCGGTCGCATTGATCACACACCTGCTTCTGATTTCGTAATCCTGGTTACTGAATTCGTCCCTGGCCCAGACCCCGATTATTTTATTTTGTTGTTTCAGCAGTCCGGTCACCGGAAAATAATTCAGCAGGATGGCCCCCTGCTCATCGGCTGTTTGTGCAATGCTGATAGCGAGTCGGGCATCATCAAATTGTCCATCGTGGTAAAGGACGGATCCTTTTAAGTTTTCCGGATCTAATGTAGGTGCCCGTTCCAATGTCTCTTCTTTCGATAAAAAAAGGGAGGGACCCAGTCCCAGTTTGCCGGCCATTTTATCATAGATCTTCAGGCCGATGCCATAGAAAGGTTTTTCCCACCATTTATAATTGGGAACAATGAATGCCTGGTTGTGTACGAGGTGGGGCGCATTCCGGAGTAAGAGACCTCTTTCTTTCAACGCATCCATCACCAGCCTGATATTTCCCTGTTGCAGGTAACGGACTCCGCCATGTACGAGCTTAGTGCTTCGGGAAGAAGTTCCTTTGGCAAAATCATGTTGTTCTAATAAAATAGTTTTCAAACCGCGGGAAGCTGCATCCAATGCAATACCCAGACCGGTAGCACCGCCGCCGATGATGCAGCAATCGAATTCGGGAGTAGAGCTGATTTTATGTATTGATGCGGATCTGTTCATGGGAAATGGAAATGTTCAATACTTATGATTGCAGATACTAGAAAATTTTCAATGCTCAATTATCAATTTTCAATGTTCAAGTTATCGGCGGTAGTGGTCAGCAATTTTGCCAGAGTTAGTTTATTTATGCTTGCCCGAAACATCTTCGTCCTGGGCTACCTCAAACGCTCCTTACTAGTATATGAGCATTGAACATTGAGCATTGAATATTGAACATTTTCTTTCTTTATGAAGTATGAATTAATCAACCTCCTATTCCCCTGCCCAATAAATGGCTGCTTTCACCGCTCTTTGCCATCCTTGAACCAGTTCGGCTTTCTTTGCTGCATCCATAGAGGGGCTGAAGGTTTTATCGGCCTGCCATTGTTCCTGTATCTCGCCGATATTTTTCCAGTATCCTACTGCCAGTCCGGCCAGATAGGCCGCACCCAGTGCCGTGGTTTCTGTGATCCGGGGTCTGATTACTTTTGTTTGGAGTACATCACTCTGAAATTGCATCAATTGATTATTCACTGTAGCACCGCCATCTACCCTGAGTTCTGCAATGCTGATGCCGGCATCGGCTTCCATCGCTTTTAGTACATCATAGGTTTGATAAGCAATACTGTCCAGCGCGGCACGTGCAATATGCGACTGGCTGCTGCCTCTGGTTAATCCGAAAATACTTCCTCTGGCATATTGGTTCCAGTGCGGGGCGCCTAAACCCGCAAATGCAGGAACAATGTAAACACCACCACTATCATCCACTTGCGCAGCCAGTGATTCCACTTCTGCAGATGTGCGGATAATTTTAAGTTCATCGCGTAACCATTGCACAACTGCACCGGCAATAAATACACTGCCTTCAAGTGCATAATGTGTTATGTCGTTCACCTGCCAGGCAATGGTGGTAAGCAGGTTGTTATTGGAACGGATGGCTCTTTCACCTGTATTCATCAGCATAAAGCAGCCTGTCCCATAGGTATTTTTTACCATGCCGGGTTGGGTACACATTTGTCCGAATAAAGCCGCCTGCTGATCACCAGCGATGCCTGCCACAGGTATCCTGCTATCAGGAATAATATTGCCGGTGACACCGTAAATACGGCTGCTTGGTTTTACTTCAGGAAGAATCGCAGCCGGGATATCAAAAAGTTCGAGCAGGTCAGCATCCCATGAAAGTGTATGGATATTATACAACATGGTTCTGGAAGCATTGGATACATCGGTTACATGCACTTCTCCATTGGTTAATTTCCAGGTGAGCCATGAATCAATGGTACCGAATGCAAGTTCTCCATTCACTGCTTTCTCCCTGGCACCGGGTACATGATCCAGCAGCCATTTGAGTTTGGTGGCAGAGAAATAAGCATCAATGATCAATCCCGTTTTATCGCGGATCATGGATGCATGTCCGGCTGCTTTTAATTCATCGCAGTAAGCGGCTGTCCGGCGATCCTGCCATACAATGGCATTGTAAACGGGCAGACTGGTTTTGCGATCCCACAATACAGTTGTTTCCCGCTGATTGGTGATGCCGATACCTGCAATCTGCTTCATGGTAATCTGCGCATTGGCCATGGCTTCGGCAATGGTGCCAAACTGGGTGCTCCAGATTTCATTGGCATCATGTTCCACCCAACCGGGTTGCGGATAAATCTGTTTGAATTCTTTCTGGGCAAGGCCTTTGATATTGCCCTGGTGGTCAAAAATCAGGCTGCGGCTGCTGGTAGTGCCCTGATCAAGGGCCAGCATAAAATGGGACATAGCAGGTTATTTAGTCAGGCAGTTAAGTTAAAGGAAAAAACCTACAAACCACTAAGTGGGCGAACGGTCTTTCTTTCAATTAGCTAATTTGAAGAACCTGTTATTGTATGAAGCTGTCCATCGTCATAATTGTTTGTAAGAATGATGCTGCCGGAACCGTCAGAACACTTCAAAGTCTGCGCCTGCCCGGGGCCGATCTTGTATTATATGATACCAGTAAATCCGGGATTGCAAAAGATGTTGCTGTTTTTTATGGTGCCCGCTGGGTGGAGGGTGACTGGCGGGGTTATGAACAGGTTCGGTATCAGGCGGCCTTGTCTGCCATGCATGACTGGATACTGATGCTGCATACCGGGGAGGAATTGGATAACCAGTTGCGCCAATCTATTAAGGAACTGGAATATCAGGAGCGAAGGGTAGCATACCGGATCAGGTTCAAATCATTATTTCACCGAAAATGGCTCTGTCATGGAGAGTGGGGCGGGCATTATCATATCCGCCTGGCCAATAAAAAAACTGTTTCAACAGGGGATCATAAAATAAGCGAAAAAATTTTCAGGCAACAGGGAATACCTATCCAAAAACTCGAAGGCAGTATTTTGCACCGGGTATTGAATGACCGGCAATGGCTGCGAAGCAAACTCTGGAGGGATGCCCGGCTCGCCGCCATTCGTTATTACCGGCATGGACAACATTGTACCATCCTGCACCTGGTTATTTCCCCGATGATTGCTTTTATTCAGCATTATTTATTGAAACGGGGCTTCCTTGATGGCAGGCAGGGATATATGTGTGCAAGATTGGGTGCCTGGTACACATTTGCCAAGTATAGTCAGCTAAGAAAAATATACCAGGAATTAAAAAGCCACCCGGAAACTGCCAAATACACCAAATGATTTGTCGCCTTCTTTGGGCAGGGAGGAAGGAAGCACTCTCCATACAAAATCAATCCGCAACACTTTAAAGATATTATCTACCCCTGTGCCCAGTTCCAGGTAGGTATTGCCATTGAGGGTTTGAAAAGTATAGCCCTGTTTGAAATTGAGTGCCCGGTTGGCAGGACTGAGGCTGCCCCATAATGTTTTGGCGGTCCAGAACTGGCGAAGCCGGAGTTTAGGAAATAAGCGAAAGATTCCATTTCCGATATTGTGTTCGATATTGATACCGGCATATTTATCATGAATGAACTCCCAGCGGTTCATCATATTGAAAGCATATTTATTATAGTAGTACAGTTCATTGCCCGGTGCAATATCCAGTAAAGTATAAGGTAAGGTGCCGAAGGTTTTACCTCCGTACACATACCAGGAAATATTTCCAAAGGGCGGGATCTTGAAATTATCTGAGATACTGGCTGATAACTTGGTATAATTATAACTGCTGCGTAATACACCGGCAAATCCCCGGCTGATATTGATTTCACCAATGGGGTAGGCACTACCGAGACTGGTACGGTAGAATTGTGATTCCAGGAAACGTTCCAGCCAGGCAAATCGCAATTTGAGGGAAACTTCAAATGTAGTCATCGGATCACCGGAGGCAGTGGCTCTGAAGGAATCGAGTGGTACCAGGTTGCGAAGCGGCAGGGTGGATTTGTGGATGACCGTGAGCCGGTTCGACATCCAGGGCAGCACCTCTTTAAAAAATTCCAATCTTTTTTCTTCTACTTTGATATTCTTTACCGGAATGCCCTGCTTTCTGATGGCCAGGGAAAAAATATTATCCTGCGATACTTCTCCATAATAATTCTGACCCCAGTCCAGGTCATTGGTATAAGCGGCGTAGAAATAAGTACGGGGATCTTTGTTGGGAAGGAAAAATGCTTCCGCCATGCCTTTTAGTTTTTTATCACCAAATCCATAGGCCAGGTAGGTATGCAGTTTTATTTTTTTGTTGAAATGCTTATTAGTGCCAAGATCGAATCTAAGTCTGAGGCCTTCCCATCCATTGGTGGAAATCCAGTTGAACCAGGGGCCGATCTGGTAATTACCGATATCCTTATAGCCGGTGCCAATAAAGGCCAGGGTCTTGGTGAATTTTTGAAAGACGGGTGCCTGTGTCAGTGTATCAATCATTTTGATGATGCCGCTTTCTGTCTTACTCAGGGGTTCATGCCTGGACGATGTCCAGAAATCCTTTGGCTTCTCTGCCGCCTGTGGAAGGGTGATGATTTCTTCTACCGATTTATTCTTTTGTAGTTCTAGTGTAACGCTGCTGTCGTTCACCAGTATATTCCGATAGGTGGTAGTTTTTCGGCCGATAAACCCGGGTTTGTCGGATCCGGTGGGAGAGACATCCAGTACATATTTGTCTTTGGATAAAAACCAGGTACTGTCGTTGAGCAATTGATATTCCTGGATGATACTAAGGTTCTCAACAAAATTCACATTGGCTTCTTTGCCGAGGCGCAGGTTCATTTTTTGTATGGCGAAACTACCCAGGTGTACCCAGCAATCACCTTCGAAAGTATCACCGCCTTTTCTTCTGGGTGTGAACACAAGGTGAAAATAACGTTGCCCTGCCACCATCTGCGTATCTATAACACTGTAGTTATAATAGTAGTCGCCGTTATCGCTGATCGGACTTACAAACTGTTTATCAAAGACGGGGATGAAATTATTATAGACATTCACTACCTGGTCCATGCCGCCCAGGAATTTCAGCATGCTTTCATTTCTGATGCCATTGGGATTGGCGGCCTTGATGATTTCTCTTCTTCTCTTGGGGTCTTTCTGGTAGTAGTAATCAGAAAGTGCTTCCACAATATAGGTGGGCAGGTAGCGGGTGCCTTCTGCCGTATCAATATTCTGATTGATCAGGTCGGTAACGGGTTTGAGGGGTTTCAGTTTGCCGAATTTCTGGAAATTGATATTCTTCAGATCCAGCTCCAGTTTATTATAGAGTTCGTAGGAGAAATTATTAAAGCGAAACCGGTCGTTCTCTGGTTTATGTTGTACAATTTTTCTCCAGACCAACAGACCTTTATTCACCCGTACTTTAACTGATGCGCCTTCACTGTATGTGCCGCGCTCCAGATTGATCGTAAGAAAGATGGAATCTTTTTTGGCCGGGATGATGTAACGAAAGGGCTGATAGCCCACACAGGTGATCAGCAGGCTGTCGGAGGGCCAGTTGTTGACGGAAAACCGGAAGTTGCCGGCACTGTCGGTCAGCTTGCCAACCGTACTGCTCCCGAATTTAACGGAGGCAAAGGGTATCTTCTCTTCACTACTGGCATCCTGGACCTGTCCACTGATAAACTTACCCTGACCTATTGCACTGGCCTTGAGCAGGATAAAGAGGAAAAGCAGTAAAGCGTTTCTGAAGGGTAACTGTTGGTTCATTCTTGCTTAAAATTACATCGCCCGGACAGATTTTGAACTGTTAATTAATAATTAAGCATCATGAGTTGGTAAAAAATCTTTGGAAATATGCAAATGGTCTATTTACTTTGTAGTACAAAGTGCTTTTTTATGGAGAATACCAAACCCCAACAGGCAGGCAGCCGGCCGGAACAGGCGCTGGAGGATATCAGGCAGATGATGGAACGGAGCAGCCGTTTTATTTCGCTGAGCGGATTGAGTGGAGTGGCAGCCGGTATCTGTGCCCTTGGAGGCAGTTGGGTCGCAGGGGAAATGATTCAATCCTACTATGGCAGTTATAACAGCCGTGGTTTTTTTACCGGGGATGATTTCAGTCGTTTAAAGATCAAACTGATCGGACTGGCGCTGATTATTTTTATCCTGGCTTTTTGTTCTTCCTTTTATTTTACCTGGCGCAGGGCTAAGAAGCAGGGGGTTTCTCTCTGGGGACCTGTTTCCAAACGGGTGTTCTGGAATATGATGGTTCCTTTGATCGCCGGGGCTGGTTTTATTCTGGGGATGTTACGCTATGATGAATGGAGCTTTGTTTCATCTGCCTGTCTTTTGTTTTACGGACTGGCCCTGATCAATGCCAGTAAATACACCGTAACAGATATTCGTTACCTGGGTTATTGTCAGATCATACTCGGACTGGTAAATATGTTTTTCATCGGCTACGGTCTTTATTTTTGGGCCGCAGGATTTGGGGTGCTTCATATCCTGTATGGACTGATCATGTGGAAAAAGTATGAAAAGGAAGCAAGCTGATATTTATGAATGATTAGCAATTCAAGGAGCTTAGGTTATGAAGAATCCGATCAATGGTTTAAATAAAGTATTTGAAAGCAGGATCCGCCTGGGGGTCATGAGCATTCTTATGGTGAATGAGGAAGTTAATTTTAATGAATTAAAACAAATGCTGGAAGTAACAGACGGGAACCTGGCCACTCATTTACTGAGTTTGGAAGAAAACGGCTATATCCGGGTACACAAGGGTTTTATTGGAAAGAAAACCAATACCACTTATGCGGTTACCCGTGCAGGGGAAAAAGCATTTGGCGAACATATTGCGGCCCTCGAAGCCATGATCAGGGGCGTGAAGTAATTTTTTTTTGTAAATACACTTTGAAATACAAAGTACTTTTTAATTATGGAAACACAATCAACCACCCCGACAGAGCCCGGTACAGCCGGTACCATTATTCAGTCCATCTGGGACAAAGGAAAATTATTCATGAAAGCTGTTATCATTTTTGTGATGGCCCTTTTTCTTTGGCTGCCCACTACCATGATCATGAATATGGTCAGGGAAAGAGAGTCCCGGCAGCGCGAAGCCATCGCAGATATCAGCAGTAAATGGGCAGGCCGTCAAACGGTAATGACCCCGGTATTGATGGTGCCTTATACGGAGAGCAGCCAGGATGCGAAGGGAGTCATCAGCACCGTTAAAAAGAACGCTTATTTCCTGGCCGGTAATGCCCGGATCAATGCAACCGTGCATCCGGAAAAAAGATACAGGGGCATTTACCAGGTGATCGTATATCACACTGATTTGTCCATCAGCGGAAGTTTTGGCCCGCTGGCTTATGGCGAACTGAAAATTCCTGCGGCCAGTCTGCTATGGGAAGAAGCTGCCCTGCTTTTCAAGGTAACGGATAACCTGAAAGGGATCAATGAAGATGTCCGGGTGCAGTGGAATGACAGCAGTCATTCACTTCTTCCGCAACCATTGGGAGCTTCTCATTTTGAAGATGCATTAATGGCCGTTGTGCCCATGAGTCTGGAAAAAGCCGGATTGGAAAACAAGTTTCAGTTGAAATTTTCACTCAACGGTTCTGAGCAATTATTGTTTGCTGCCCTGGCCCGTGAAACCAGCATCACGATGCAATCTACCTGGAGCAGTCCCAGTTTTACCGGCATCAAACTGCCTGACTCCCGAGAACTGAATGACTCAGGGTTTACCGCCAAGTGGCGTTACCTCAACCGTTCCATGCCACTGGTTTGGAAGAATACAGTATATCCCACAGAGCAATCAGCCATGGGAGCAGATTTGGTGATTGCAGTGGATAGTTATGATAAAACACTTCGTTCGGTAAAATATGCCCTGCTCTGTATCATCCTCACCTTTGCTTCTTTCTTTCTGATCGAAACGATTTATAGAAGGCCTTTGCACTTGCTGCAGTACGGGTTGGCAGGACTAGCCCTGGTGTTGTTTTATACTTTGTTGCTTTCCATTTCAGAGTACACTTCTTTTAACCTGGCCTA
>Ga0116177_10002691_pt1 | contig 13027 bp, 12 predicted proteins | sample AD_STIC10_MetaG_FD_89750 | JGI IMG/M metagenome (GOLD analysis project Ga0116177, IMG submission 89750) | Active sludge microbial communities of municipal wastewater-treating anaerobic digesters from USA - AD_STIC10_MetaG | ecosystem: Engineered > Bioreactor > Anaerobic > Digestate | place: USA...
CGCCCGTTGCGGATGCTGATTCAGATGGTGCTTGAGTTGCATGAGATTTCTATTGCAATCATTGTGCCGCACAAAGAAAAACGGCACCCGAAAGTGCCGTTTTAATGGGTTGCACCAGCCGCTCAGTCTTCCACAAACGCTTCTTCGCGTTTCTTCTTGATGGATGGCAACAGCACCACCACCAGCAGCAAGGCAGCAACGGCCAGCAGACTGGCTGACAGGCCACGGGTTACAAACACGCTCCAGTCGCCACGAGAGAGCAACAAGGCCCGACGCAGGTTTTCTTCCATCATCGGGCCCAGAATGAAGCCCAGCAGCAAAGGTGCCGGTTCGGCACCGAGTTTGATAAACAGGTACCCAATGACACCGAAGATCGCCACCATCCAGATGTCAAACGTGTTGTTGTTGGTGGAATACACACCAATTGCGCAGAACAACACAATGGCAGGGAACAGCCAGCGATAGGGCACGCTCAACAGCCGGATCCAGATACCAATCAGTGGCAGGTTCAACACGATCAACATGGCGTTACCAATCCACATTGAGGCGATCAGGCCCCAAAACAACTCAGGGTTGCTGGTCATGACCTGAGGACCAGGCTGGATGTTATGGATGGTCATCGCACCAACCATCAGCGCCATCACCGCGTTGGGGGGAATGCCCAATGTCAGCAGCGGAATGAAGGAGGTTTGCGAAGCGGCGTTGTTGGCCGCCTCAGGCGCTGCGACACCACGGATGTTGCCTTTGCCAAAAGGTACTTCCCCTGCCTGCAATTTGGTCTTCTTTTCGATGGTATAGGCCGCAAACGCCGCCATCACCGCCCCGCCACCGGGAAGAATTCCGAGAACAGACCCCAGCGATGTGCCTCTCAAAATGGCAGGCACCATGCGCTTGAAATCCTGTTTGGTTGGCAGCAGTCCCTTGACATTGGCAGTAAACACCTCGCGCTCACTCTCGTGTTTGCCGAGGTTGCTGATGATCTCGCCATAACCAAAAACACCCATGGCGATCACGATGAAGCCAATGCCGTCGGTCAACTCGGGAATGTCAAAGCTGAACCGTGCCACGCCAGAGTTCACGTCTGTGCCCACCAGACCCACCAGCAAGCCCAGAAGAATCATGCCAACCGCTTTCAGCAAAGACCCCGAGGCCAACACGACGGCGCCAACCAGGCCCAGAACCATGAGCGAGAAATACTCGGCGGGACCAAACTTGAAAGCCACCTCTGTCAATGGCACGGCAAAGGCGGCCAGCACCAATGTGCCCACGCAACCTGCAAAAAATGAGCCCATGCCTGCAGCCGCCAGTGCGGGGCCTGCCCTGCCTTGACGCGCCATCTGGTACCCGTCAATCACCGTCACCACGGAGGAGGATTCACCTGGCAGGTTTACCAGAATGGCGGTAGTCGAGCCGCCATACTGTGCACCGTAATAGATGCCTGCCAGCATGATCAAGGCTGACACTGGGGGTAACGCATAGGTGGCAGGAAGCAGCATCGCAATGGTTGCCAGAGGGCCAATACCCGGCAGCACGCCAATGAGCGTACCCAAGAGACAGCCGATAAACGCATACATCAGGTTGATGGGCGTGAACGCCACACCAAAGCCGAGTGAGAGGTTTGTAATCAGATCCATTTTTCTTGTCCTCAACCGGTGATAAAAGCGGGCCAAACCGGGAATTGCAGCTTCAACAATACGATGAATGCCAGATAACTGATGATGGCTAAAACAGTTGCCAGGATGAGGACTTCCTTGAACTTGAACTCTTCCCCGGCATTGGCGGCAATGAAGGTCAATGCGTAAATACCAACGATAAGACCCATGGCGGGCAACTTGATACTGGGCAATCCACCCAGCAAAACGCCGAAAACCAGGTTGGCCGTGATGATGAAAAACAATGGTTTCCAGGCCCACGCACCAATCCTGTCTCCCCCTTCAGTCTCGACCACCATGGCTTTGAAGGTAATGACCGCACCCAAAATGGCCAGCAAAACTCCAAGCATCAAAGGGAAGTAGCCAGGCCCCATACGGGCGCCATCACCCACTTTATAGGTGGTAGCACCCCATGCAAAGGCAATTCCCACGGCCATGAACATGAGGCCGGAGAAGAAGTCTTTTTGACTCTTGATATTCATTGTTTGTCTCCTCGGTAACCAATGGAACGGCCGGATTGTGCACCGGAAAACCCTGACGAGCCATGTGGATTTCACCTACATGGAGTCCATCAGGTCAACGGGGGCGTTGAAGCCAGGACCTCATCAATGACCGTGACACCCTCCGCCACGCGCAGTGCCCCGGCCAGTCGCAGGGGCCGCATGCCATCGGCAACAGCCTGGCGGCGAAGCGCATCGATATTAGGCTCCCTGCTCACTTTTTCCTTGAACGCTTCGCTGACGACCAGGAGTTCGTACAGGCCCATGCGCCCAAGAAAACCTGTCATCCGGCAGTCCACACACCCAGCGGGCTTGTAGGGTTTGTACCCACCACTGATTTGCCAGGGTTTGACCAGTTCACCCAGGGCCTCTCTGGTAGCTTCATCATCCTTGACCTTGCATTGCTGGCAAAGCGTGCGAACCAGCCGCTGCGCCAGAACCCCGAGCAGTGTCGCGTTGATCAGGTAGGAGGGAATGCCCAGTTCCATCAGTCGCGTGACAGCAGAAGGCGCGTCATTGGTATGCAACGTAGAGAATACAAGGTGACCCGTGAGTGCGGCCTGAACAGCCATCTCGGCTGTTTGCAGATCGCGAATTTCACCCACCATGATGATGTCCGGGTCCTGTCGCATCAGTGCCCGCAGGCCCTCGGTAAAACCAAAATCAAGCTGGGGCTGCACCTGGGTCTGATTGAAAGAGGGCTCGATCATCTCGATCGGATCCTCCACGGTGCTTACATTCACTTCCTCCGTCGCCACCCGCTTGAGCGTCGAGTACAGGGTAGTCGTCTTGCCGGAACCTGTCGGTCCCGTCACCAGAATGATGCCGTGCGGCCGCTTGACCAGGGCCTCCCAGCGCTGTGCATCGTGGCTGGAAAAGCCAAGCGCATCCAGATCCTTGACCGCATTGTCCGGGTCGAAAATACGCATCACCATCTTTTCGCCGAACGCAGTAGGCAAGGTGGAAATACGCATCTCGATTTCATCACCGCGCGGGTTACGTGTTTTGATGCGGCCATCCTGCGGTCGCCGTTTTTCAACGACATCCATACGGCCCAGCAATTTGATGCGTGCCGTCATGGCATTGAGCACCCCCATGGGCATCTGATACACCGGGTGCAACATACCGTCGATCCGGAAGCGGATGACTCCCTGCTCACGACGTGGCTCCAGGTGGATGTCACTGGCGCGCTGGTCGAAAGCGTATTGCCACAGCCAATCCACCACCTGCACCACACCCTGGTCATTGGCGTCCAGTTGCTTGTTGCCCTTGCCCAGTTCCACCAGCTGCTCGAAACTCGCACCACCGCTGTTGCCCCCGGCCTTCATGGCCGAGCGCACCGACTTGGCCAGCGCAAAGAACTCCGCGGTGAACCTGTGGATTTCCTGAGGGCTGGAAACAACACGCCGAACACTGCGACGCGACTGGCGCTCTACTTCAGCCAACCAGTCGGTAATGAAGGGTTCGGCTGTGGCCACCACCACTTCGGTAGGAGTCACCTGCACCGGCAGGATGCGGTGCCGCTCGGCATAAGCAGCGCTCATCACATCAGCGACTTTGCCTACGTCCACCTTGAGCGGGTCAATCCGGAGGTATTCCAGACCTGCCCGGGACGCCAGCCACTGGGTCAGTATTTCAATGTCCAGTGGTTTGCCATCGCTCGCCCGCCGCATGGAAACACTGGCCAGGCGAACGAGTGGATGCTGCGCGCTTTCCGCCTGCGAGCACCGCGCAATGGTCCGCCGGGCTTCGTCCTCAGCAATGACGCCATCAGCGTGGAGCCATTCGACCATGCGACGCCAGTCTATCGGGCCGACATGCGGTGTTTTGGCAAGCGTTGGCGTTTTCAAGGCAGTGCGGCTCATACTGTGATCATGCAACAACCGGCTTGAGGACCCGAGCCCATTGTTTGGCCGGCAGGCCCCAGCGGGTCTGGATCAGTTCAGCACGCTCGTTCCAGGTGGATCGATTGGGACGGGATGGCGTGCGCTGGGCCAGCACGACCGTATTGCCGGCGCGTGTTGGCTTGAAGGCCCATACGGCATTCGCACCAAAAGCCGCCGATATTTTCTCCACACTGCGCTGGTAGCTGGAAGACCGGCCAAATAGGTTCACCGTCATGCAGCCATCTTCCGTCAGCAATCGCCTGCAGTTGGAGTAGAAGGGAAGACTGTCCAGGACCGGGGTGGCTGCTTCATGGTCATACAAATCAACCTGCAGCGCGTCCACCGTACCCCACCATTGCGGATTCTGGATTTCAAGCGCAGCGTCGGCCAGCACGACCCGCATACGGGCATTGTCCACCGGCAATTTGAACCAGCCGCGACAGGCCACCAGAACCTGCGGATTGAGTTCTATCGCCACCGTTTTCATCCGCACTTCCTTGTGACAAAACTTGGTCAGTGAACCCGCCCCCAGGCCCAACTGCATGGCCTGTCGTCGTGGTGCTTTATCGGAGTCGATAAAAAGCAGCCATGCCATCATGCGCTGGATGTATTCATGTACCAAAACAGTTGGCGCATCCATCAACATGGAGCCCTGCACCCATTCAGTACCCAGATGCAGGTGCCTTATCGGACCTTCGTCAGAAAAATTAACTTCGGGCAGTTGTGTTCTGGAGGATCTTGCCATGCGGATTTATACCAGTAACGCCTGAAGCTTCGGCAAAGCAGTGCAGGCATTGCGTGTCGTCGCCTCGGCCAGTGCATCTGGTTCCATGCCACGCAGGCCTGCAACCACGGCACCAATGCGGGGCAACTCAGCCGGTTCGTTCCGCCCTTGTGGGGTACCGGTAGCGCGCTGCTGAGCCGTCTGGTACAGCCAGTGCGGCGGCATGTCAGGTGCATCCGTCTCCAGGACTAGCGCCTCCAGCGGGAGCTCCGCAGCCAGACGGCGAAGTTGCAGCGCCCGCTCGTAAGTGACCGCGCCGCCGAAGCCCAGCCTGAAACCAAGCCTGGTGAACGCCTGCGCCTGTTGCAGGCTACCATTAAAAGCATGTGCAATGCCGGAGCCACCAATGTCTCGCAACCCCTTGAGCAACTGATCTGCCGAGCGGCGTACATGCAGGATTACCGGTAGTCCATACTTTTTCGCCAGCTTAAGCTGTTGTCGATAGAAATGCTCCTGGCGTTCACGCAAGGGGCTGACGCACCATTCCGGCTCGAAGAGGTCAATGCCTATTTCTCCGACGGCTACCAGTCTGGGATCGTTCTGGTGCAGCTGCAGCTGCTGTTCAAGAACGATCAGATCCTCGTCGAGTGCCCGCTTCACATACAGCGGATGAATACCCAATGCATAGCTGTCACGATTGATGTACGCCATTGCGCGTACGGCTTCAAAATTTTCAACCCCTACCGCTGGCAATAGGCAATGTGCTACGTTATTCATAGCTGCTCGAGCACGAACCAAGGGCGCATCTGGCTCAAACTCGGTCGCATCCAGATGGCAATGGGTGTCTATCCAGAAGGTCATCTAGGGAAAATACCATAGTCCCTGTCATTCAAACGACTTGTAACTGTCACATTCCTGCGTTATCCTGAAAATTCATGAGAACACGTGCCAGGTCAGACAAATATCTTTACTGGCAACGCTTCACATGGCTGATTCGGGATGGACGGGTTATGCGAGTCTCGCTCCTGATACAACTATTCATCAACAAACCTAAAAAAGGAATCCTCATGTCACGTCATTCTCTTAAGGTTCTTGCTGCAGCGGCGCTGGCTGTATGCGGTACGCAGAGCGCCATGGCGCAGTCTGCCGCTCTTATTGCTGCAGCAAAAGCTGAGGGCCAATTAACCACTATCGCACTTCCTCATGACTGGTGCGGATACGGTGCTGTTATTGCAGGGTTCAAGGCGAAATATGGACTCAAGATCAACGAGTTGAACCCGGATGCCGGTTCGGGAGATGAGATTGAAGCCATCAAGGCCAACAAGGACAACAAGGGTCCGCAGGCCCCCGACGTGATCGACGTGGGCCTGAGTTTTGGCCCCAGCTCCAAGGCCGCCGGTTTGATTCAACCCTACAAGGTTGCCACTTGGGACAGCATTCCCGCCTCTGCCAAGGATGCCGACGGCTACTGGTATGGCGATTACTACGGTGTCATGTCCTTCCAGGTCAACACCGATCTGATCAGCAAAGTGCCCACGGATTGGGCCGACCTGCTCAAGCCTGAGTATAAAAACTCGGTATCGCTGGCCGGGGACCCCCGCGTCTCCAGCCAGGCCATTCAAGCGGTCTATGCCGCTGGCCTGAGTGCTGCGGGCGGCGATGCATCCAAGGCTGGTGCCGCTGGCCTGAAATTCTTTGCCGATATGAACAAGGCCGGTAATTTTGTTCCGGTGATTGGCAAGACCGCCTCCTTGGCACAGGGCACAACCCCCATCATCATCAGCTGGGATTACAACGCTTTGGCAGGCCGCGACACCCTCAAAGGCAACCCCAAGGTGCAAGTCGTAGTGCCCAAGTCTGGCGTCCTGGCCGGTGTGTACGTGCAAGCCATCAGCGCCTATGCCCCCCACCCCAACGCCGCCAAGCTGTGGATGGAGTACCTGTATTCCGACGAAGGCCAATTGGCTTGGTTGAACGGCTATTGCCACCCCATCCGCTTCAACGACCTGGCAGCCAAAAACAAGATCCCCAAGGCCATGATGGACAAGCTGCCACCCGCTGAAGGCTATGCCAAGGCAGTGTTCCCCACACTGGACCAACAGTCCGCCTACAAGGAGGTCATCACCAAACAGTGGGATACGGTGGTGGGTGCCAACATCGCAAAATAGGCGTCGCTGACGCCTGGCTCCGCGCCATGATTGGCGGCGTTCATTACCTGAGAGTCAGGTAATGAACGCTTTTCTTTTTCTTCTTTCGTTTGCCCCTGCGCGCATCCGCTGCGAGTAGGGGGAGAGGCACAAGCAGCCGTGAATACGTCACCCCCTTTGGCTACGGCCAAAACCTCAGTCAATTGGAACTGGCTAGGTGTCCTGCCGTTTTTGATCTTCGCCTTGATGTTCCTGGTGCTGCCCACTGCCTACCTGATGGTGGGGGCATTTCAAAATGAGGCCGGGGACTTCACCTTTGCCAATATTCAGGGGCTGTTCGAGCCCAATGTGCTCAGCGCCTACTTGATCAGTATCCAGGTCAGCCTGGCCTCGGCCGTCGGCGGTGGCCTACTGGGTTTTTTGCTGGCTTGGGCCGCGATTCAAGGCAAACTACCGGCCTGGATCAAACCCACCTTGATGACGTTTTCTGGCGTGGCCTCCAACTTTGCTGGCGTGCCTCTGGCCTTCGCGTTCTTGGCCACATTGGGTCGGGTCGGCTTGGTGACGGTATTACTCAAGAAATTTTTTGGCTTTGATCTATATGCCACTGGTTTCACGGTGCTCAGCTTCATTGGCCTGACCCTGACCTATTTGTACTTTCAAATTCCCCTGATGGTGTTGATCGTGTCGCCGGCCCTAGAAGGTCTCAAGCGCGAATGGCGCGAGGCCTGCGACTGCCTGGGAGGCACGGCCTATCACTACTGGCGCTATGTAGCGTTGCCGGTGCTTTGGCCCGCGATTCTGGGGGCCACCTTGCTACTCTTCGCCAACGCGTTTGGCGCCATTGCCACGGCCTACGCCCTGACCGGCAGCTCGCTCAACATCGTGCCCATCTTGCTATACGCGCAAATTCGCGGCGACGTCTTGCACAACCCCAACCTGGGTTACGCCCTGGCGCTGGGCATGATTGTCATCACCGGCCTGTCGAACGCGGGTTATATGTGGCTACGTGCCAGATCAGATCGGAGTCGGACATGAAGCATCAGTCTCGGCTAGGGGCCTGGATTGCCATCGCGGTAGGGGCCAGCTATTTCCTGATCCCCTTGATTGCCACCTTCGAGTTCAGCCTGCGCATGAAGCGCGGTGAGTACAGCTTTGAAGCCTACCGAGTGGTGTTTGGCGACCCGCAGTTTCAAGCCACCTTTGGCTACTCCATTGTGATGGCCGTCATTACCATCGTTGTCGGCGTGCTGCTGGTGGTGCCCACCGCCTACTGGGTTCAGCTGCGCTTGCCCAAGCTGCGCCCGCTGGTCGAATTCATCACTCTACTACCACTGGTGATCCCGGCCATCGTCATCGTGTTTGGTTACCTGCGCATATACAACAGCAGTTCGCTCATTCCGCTAACTGGCAGTGAACGTGCCACGGACTTTCTGCTGATTTGCAGCTACGTCACGCTCTCCTTGCCGTACATGTACCGCTCCATCGACACCGGTTTGCGCGCCATTGACGTACGCACCCTGACCGAGGCGGCTGAGGTGCTGGGCGCGGGGCGTATCACCATCTTACTCAAGGTGATTTTCCCCAATGTGATGACCGCCATCTTGTCAGGTGCGTTTCTAACCTTTGCGGTGGTGATTGGCGAGTTCACCATGGCCAGCCTGTTGGGTCGTCCAGCCTTTGGCCCCTATTTGCAATTGGTGGGCGCCAACCGGGCCTATGAGCCTTCGGCCTTGGCGGTGATTGCCTTCCTGATCACCTGGGCCTCAATGGGCCTGATCCAGGTTTTTGGCAGAAACGCCAGTGCCAGGCGACCCGGTGTCGGGAAAGAGTCGTGATGCAGTGGGTGATAACTCGTCAAAAAAATAGCTAACAAGAGAACTGAGCAATGGCCTTCCTTGAAATATCCAATCTGAAAAAAACATTCGGCAGCCAGACTGCGGTGCATGACTTCCAGATGAACATCGAGCGCGGTGAGTTTGTGACCTTTCTCGGCCCCTCGGGCTGCGGCAAGACCACCATCCTGCGCATGGTGGCTGGGTTTGAATCCCCTTCGGCTGGCCTCATCCGGTTTGACGGCCGCGATGTGACTCATCTACCTACCAACCAGCGCAATATCGGCATGGTGTTCCAGTCGTATGCACTGTTTCCGAATATGACCGTCGCGAACAACATCGGTTTTGGCCTCAAAGTGGCCAACATGCCCCAGGAGCAGGTTCGCACTAGGGTCGAGGAAATGCTCGCGCTGATCAAATTGACGGCTCTCGGAGGCCGCTACCCGTGGCAATTGTCTGGCGGTCAGCAGCAGCGGGTGGCCTTGGCGCGCGCACTGGCCAACAAACCTCAGGTGTTACTGCTGGACGAACCCCTTTCTGCTCTGGACGCCAAGATTCGCGTATCGCTGCGCGAAGAAATCAGGGCTTTGCAAAGGGAACTGGGCATCACCTCCATCTTTGTCACCCACGATCAGGAAGAAGCGCTGTCCATCTCTGACCGGGTAGTGGTCCTGAACGAAGGTCGGGTTGAGCAGATCGGGACGCCTTCCGAGGTTTACAACTTTCCTCGCACCCGCTTTGTTGCGTCCTTCGTGGGAACGCTCAACTTGGTGTCCGGTGTGGTGATTGATGCTGCCTCCGGTCAGATTGCGGTGGGAAGCCAGAATCTGGTCACCACACACCCCATGGTAGGGGCGACCAAGGGGCAGTCCCGTGCCCTGGCCATCAGGCCGGAAGCCATCGTATTTGAGCCTCCGCAGCCCGGTCGGAACTCCCTGTCGGCAATGGTCGAAGAGGTCAACTTCCTGGGCGCCATCGTTCGCATTCGCGCCCGGCTGGAAGACGCCGTGATCTCCCTGGACGTTTTCAACGATCCCAACCACGTGCTACCCCAGCGTGGCGAGGCGGTGACACTGGGTTTTTCACACGAAAACCTGCTGATACTTGAATAGCCCTGTATCCCGAAGGCACGGTGGCATCCAGCGTGCACATTTTTACGAACCGTGATACTGTTGCGCTGGAGTTTCAAACGTAACCTTCACAGGTGAGCGGATGCGCAGGCCAGCCCTTTATAGTAGCTCGAGTCGTTCCAGCACCCAGAAGGAACGACTCACCGCCTCGGGTGACTCCGTTACACAGCCTGAAACCGTTCCAAAGCGGCTTGGTACCCTGTTTCGCTTCGCTCGCAACGACCCACGAGCATTGTGGTTTGTGATTGGCATGTTGTCATTGATCTTGCTGGCCACTCTCTGGCTCACCTTGCGGCCAGGTGCACGACAACTCACGCAAGGCGACATTGATGCGGCTGTTTTGAAAACACTGGAAAACAATGTCCTGCCGTCCCCAGCCGCCAAAGCATACGAGGCCATTCTTCCCTCCCTGGTTCGTGTCACCAGCTATGTGAAAAATAAAGACGGGGACGAAGACATCGAACAGTCCGTGGGCACCGGCGTCGTCATTGTCGATACAGGCATCATCCTCACCAATCTTCACGTCATTCAGGGTGCCGAAACGATCAAGGTCGTCTTTTCTGACGGGTTGGAGTCCACAGCGTCAGTCAAAGGCACGCAGGAAAGCGATGACCTGGCTGTATTGCAGGCTCACAAAATTCCGGACGATTTGCACGCAGCCACCATGCGTTCGACCGCGGATCTGGTCCCCGGAGATCAGGTGGTGGCGGTGGGATTTCCTTTTGGAATCGGCCCCTCTGCTTCGGCTGGTGTCGTGTCCGGCCTTAAACGGGTATTCAGGTCACCACAGACAAACCAGGAAATATCCAACCTGATCCAGTTTGACGCAGCAGCCAACCCGGGGAATTCCGGTGGTCCACTGGTCACCATGGACGGACAGGTTGTTGGCATTGTTACCGCCATCCTCAACCCGGGTCGGCAACGCACATTCATTGGTATTGGCTTTGCTGTACCCATTGAGAATGCGGCATCGGCCGTCGGACTTCATCCTTTTTAGGAAAGGCTCGCTAGTTATGGAACACAAGGACTCAGGCTCTGCACCAATCGGTGATACGTCGCAGCTGATGGAACAAATCCTCTACGAAGTCAAGCGCGTCGTAGTAGGGCAGGACCGTTTTCTCGAACGGGTGATGGTGGCCATTCTGGCGCAAGGTCACCTCCTGGTGGAAGGTGTTCCCGGTCTTGCCAAGACGCTCACGGTCAAAACCCTGGCCAGCACAGTGCGCGGCAGTTTCAAGCGCATCCAGTTCACGCCTGATCTGGTCCCTGCCGATTTGATCGGCACCCGCATCTTCAACCAGAAGACGGGGGAATTCAGTACTTCGTTGGGCCCCGTGTTCACCAACCTGTTGCTGGCCGACGAAATTAACCGCGCGCCAGCAAAAGTACAAAGCGCGTTGCTGGAAGTAATGCAGGAACGCCAGGTCACGATCGCCGGTGAAACCCATAAAGTGCCCAGCCCGTTTCTGGTGATGGCTACTCAAAACCCCATCGAAACCGAGGGCACCTACCCATTGCCTGAAGCCCAGGTGGACCGTTTCATGATGAAGGTGCTGGTTGACTACCCAACGGATGAGGAAGAGTTTGTCATTGTTCAGCGTGTCACGGGGCCTGTTGTCAACGTAACGGCCGTGGCTACCACTGAGCAACTGGCTGCGTTACAGCGTGAATGCCGCAACGTGTACGTGGATCCATCCCTGGTTCAATACGCTGTACGCCTGGTTTCTGCAACCCGTACGCCCGACAAGCATGGTCTCAAGGATCTGGCGCGGTTCATCACGTTTGGTGCAAGTCCGCGGGCCACGATCAATCTGACGGAGAGTGCGCGTGCACTGGCGATGCTGCGGGGCCGTACCTATGCCTTGCCTGAAGATATGACAGACCTCGTGCCCGATGTTCTTCGTCATCGGCTGGCCCTTTCTTATGAGGCCCTGTCAGAAGGCCTGACAGCCGATGCGATCACCCAGAAGATCATGGCCAAAATCCCGCCGCCCGCCAAGCCGCTGGAGCACGAAAAGCTGGCCGCCTGAAGATACGTGCCCGAACCTGATCGCAGCATCGCCATGTTTGGTTTTTTTAAGACCGGGAATGCCCCAAAAGCGGGTGAGCCGGACATTGCCGCGGCACACGTCGCCGTGTCCTCCGCAACCCAAAATGCTGAGCACATCCTGCGACGCCTTGAATGGACTGTCATTCGCCAACTGGACGGCCTGCTGCAGGGAGACTACCGAACCTTGTTGCGGGGCTCCGGGCTGGACCTGGCCGATCTGCGTGAATACCAGCATCACGATGATGTCCGCCACATCGACTGGAATGTCACGGCACGTCTGCAGACACCGCATGTCCGTGTTTTCACCGAAGACCGGGAAATGGCTGCCTGGTTTCTGCTGGACTTGAGTCCCTCGGTGGATTTTGGCTCGGGCGACCAGCGCAAGAAAGCCGTTTCCCTCGAATTTGTGACCACTGTAGCGCGCCTCCTCACCCGCCATGGCAACCGGGTTGGTGCGCAGTTGTATGGGACTGGCGTAGACACCGTGATTCCGGCACGTAGCGGGCGCCTGCACGTGCTGCACCTGCTGCACAGCATGTTGATCCGGCCCACACCAGTGGAAACGGAGGGAACCCGTCTGCATGAGTTGCTGCAGTCGGCTGCTACAACCATCAAGCGGCGCTCAACTGTATTTGTCGTATCCGACTTCATCAGCAGCCCAGGCTGGGAAAAGCCTTTGGGCCAGTTAGCCCAAAGGCATGAAGTTGTAGCCATCCGGCTTCTGGACCCGATGGAACTGGAACTTCCTGACCTCGGCCTGATTCCTATCCGTGATGCCGAAACGGGTGAGCATTTGCTGGTCGACACGCATGATTCAGGCTTTCGGAAACGATTTGCCCGGATTGCTGCGCAGCGGGAAGCCGATTTGCGGTTGGCCTTGGGCAATGCAGGTGTAGACACACTGGAGCTGTCGACCGATGATGACCTGGTCAATGCCGTGCTTCGTTTTACCGAACTGCGCAAGCGCCGCATGAGACTCGCAGGTGCTGGCAGGGCAGGCGGCATGTCTGTGCATCTGAAGGCCGTTGCCTGAGTTGACCTATCACGGAGACCCGTCATGAACTCTCCCCTGACATTCATGTGGCCGCAGTTTTTGTGGCTAC
>Ga0116177_10002692_pt1 | contig 13025 bp, 11 predicted proteins | sample AD_STIC10_MetaG_FD_89750 | JGI IMG/M metagenome (GOLD analysis project Ga0116177, IMG submission 89750) | Active sludge microbial communities of municipal wastewater-treating anaerobic digesters from USA - AD_STIC10_MetaG | ecosystem: Engineered > Bioreactor > Anaerobic > Digestate | place: USA...
CTATCGGATGGGTGACAGCTACACCAACATTATGACCCCATTGATGAGTTATTTTCCGCTGATCCTCGCCTTTGCCCGGCGCTATGACAAGAGCCTGGGCGTCGGTTCGCTGCTTGCGCTCATGCTGCCTTACGCACTTAGCTTTATGTTGATCGGGCTAACAATGACGATAACTTGGGTCACGCTGGACCTGCCGCTGGGACCCGGCGCAGAGGTCTTCTACACACCGCCCGCAGGTGGCTTGAAATGACCGCACTTGGCCTCATCATCAACCTCAACCTCGACGACGATAAAGCCCACGCCCATGCTGCTTGACCAATCGGAAGCTTCCGGTGGAGGTTTGCCATCGTTGAATACTCGGCATGACGGCAATAAGATGCCATCGGTGCTAATCTGAGAGAACAGCAGCTTTTAGGAAATGCTTGCGAGCACTCCAACGACCCCATCATGGCGCGCCGTTTTCCTCGGGGCGCCCCCCGGCTGCCTGGTAAAGCCCAATCGTTGCGTTTAGCATATCGGCTTCAAGCTGGATAATTGACAATTCCACCCCAAGTAAACTGCGTTGCGCATCGACCTGTTCGATATAGGCGGTATAGCCGGCTTGATAGCGGTTGCGCGCATGGCGAAGCGCGTCGGCAACAGCTGTTCGCTGGGCCATTAAGGCTTCCTTTTGCGCCGCGAGCCGGTCAAGCGTGACCATCCGGTCTTCGACTTCACGGAATGCGTTCAAGACGGTCGAACGATAGGCGAAGGCGGCCTGATCACGGCGGGCGGCAGCGGCGTCATATTCGCCGGTAAGCCGTCCGCCTGCGAAAATCGGAGCGAGCACGCTGCCACCCAAAGACCAGATGCTAACCGAATTGGCGAGGAGGTCTGAAAATGCCGCGCCAGCGGTCGCGCTTATGCCAATCGTAGGCAGGAACTTTGCCCTGGCAAAGCGCATTTGGGCGTCTGACGCAGCCAGCTGATATTCAGCGGCGGCAACATCCGGCCTTCGGTGAAGTAATTCGGACGGCAGCACATCGGGGGCAGCAGGCAGCTTAAGATTTGAAAGCGTGCCGCCGCGAATGGTGGCTGCTGGAAGCTCGCCGACCAGAATAGAAAGGGCGTTTTCCTGCCGCGCAATCTGTGTTTCGACCTGCGGGACCAGCAACGCGGTTGCCTGATACTCGGCCTCGGCTTGACGCAATTCAAGCTGTGAGGTGTAACCGACCGAAGCACGGTCGCGTGCGAATTTCAGAGCGTCCCCACGCGCTTGCAGAGTTCGCTTCAGGATGTCGAGCCGCCCGTCAAGGGCAAGCAAAGTTACGTAGCCGCTGGCGGTTGCGGCGCTGACCGATAGCAGCGTTGCTTCGCGGGCGGCTTCATTGGCGGCTGTCGCCGCCTCGGCACCTTCCACTCTGACCGCATTCCTGCCGAACAGGTCGATTTCATACGAAGCGCGGAACAGGGGCTGAAGTGCGAGTGCATTTTGCCCCTGGCCAAAGGCGCTAACTTCGCGCTGCGCTCCGCCTTGCACACCGCCTTCGACAGTCGGCAGCAACAGCGAGCGTGATATCGCCTCGGTAGCTCGCGCCTCGTCGACTCTGGCCCAGGCGATCCGCACATCCAGATTGTTCGCGCGTGCCTTTTCAACCAGCTCAGTCAAATGGCTGTCGCCGAAGCGCCTCCACCAATCCAACTCAAGTGTGGCGGTAGTGGCAAGTTGCGTGCGCCATGCAAGCGGTGGTTGGCTCGAAACCCCGGCTGGCAAAGGTTTCAATGCAGGTGCACAACCCGAGACGATAATCATCAGTGCGGCAAGCGCGGCCTTCGCCCCCATTCTGCTCATCGGGCATCGCCGGTATGGACCGTGGCGACGACTGACATTCCAGGACCAAGCCGCTTAGCATTTTCCTGCTTGGGGTCGATCGCGATCCGAACGGCAATCCGCTGTGGCACTTTCACGAAATTACCGGCACCGGCGTCAGGCTTGATCAGGCTGAATTCGCTGCCGGCGGCGGGCGCGATGTTTTGCACACGACCGGTGAGGACCGCACCTGATAGCGCGTCGACCTTCAGCGTCACCCGCTGGCCTGTCCGCATATTGGCAACTTGCGTTTCCTTAAAATTAGCAACCACCCACAGATCGTCGGGAACGAGATACATCAACTGCGTGCCGCCACTTACCAGCTGCCCGACACGCGCCGATATCTCGCTCAATCGACCGGCACGCGGCGCCCGAATTTCGGTCCGGCTCAGATCGATCCGTGCAAGTTCAGTGGCGGCGTCGGCATTGGCGACCTGCGCCTCAAGCGCGCCGCGACCGACCTCAACCGAGCGTGCCTGTTCGACTGCGATAGCTCGTTGCGCCATGGCTTGCTGAACCGCAGCCTGAGCCTGCCGTAGCGCGGCAAGTGCCTGGTCGCGTTCGCGCAGCGAGACCGAGCCTTCGCCGACGAGATCGTTGATCCGCCGCATATCCGCTTCCGCCCGTTGCAGAGCAGCGCGAGCGCTAACGACCGAGGCATCCTGAAGACGAATTTGCGCCTGTCCCGAACGAAGGCTTTGGCGGCTATTATCCAGATTGGCCTGTTGAGCCGCTATCCCGGCACGCGCCTGCTGCACCCGCTGGCGGAATGGAGCATCGTCGATACGGGCGAGCAGTTGGCCTTGAGTCACGCGCTGGAAATCGGTCACCGGCACTTCGACAAGATAGCCCGCGACCTGCGGGCTAATTACTGTTGTGCGACCGCGGACATAAGCGTTGTTGGTGGTCTGGTCGCTTGTCCCGAACGGCGGCAAGCCCCATGCGAACAGCACTGCCAGCACGCCCGCAACGATAAGCAAAGCCCCCAATGCCATTTTCGGACGCGAGGTATTCGGTGACCAGCCGCTCGCCTTTTCCTCCTCTGTTGCATCAGGCACTGGCCCTTCATCGGCGAAAAACTTGTCCGGCTCATTCTGAGCTACCCCGTTATCGGGTAGCGAAGATGGCTCTCGTGCCTGCGGCAAGGGATTGTCAATCCGGTCTGGTCGTTCGGTCATTTTGCGGTTTGCCCCCTCATCCGTTCAAGAAATGCCAATTCGGCAGCAAGCGGATTGCTGCCGCGTATCCGGTGGCGCAGCCAAGGGATCAGCACGGCGACGAAAGCAATGCTCGCCAACAGGCCGATCAGGAAAAATACATCGTTGAAAGCGAGCACCGCCGCCTCGCGACTAGCTTCACGGGCAATTTGCGCGGAAGCCGCCGTCTGTTGCAAAGCGGGGTCGGAAATTGTTTGCGCAAGGACTTGGCTGGCGCCACGCAATGCTGCCGCAAGCTGCGCGTTAGTGGCAGTCAAGGTCGCGCCAGCATCGATCAAATGCGTTTTCAACCGGATGGTATGGACCGCGGACAGCGCCGCGACGCCCGCCAATCCGCCTACCGACTGCGACAGCGAAAATATCGCAATAAAGCTGACGATGTATGACGGTCCGGCGGTCAGGGCTCGCACGAACCCCTCCATCATGATCGGCCCCATCGCAAATACGGCGGCAAAGGCAATGAGCGCTTGGGTGAAATAAAGATTGTCCGGCCGCGTCATCACCCCGGTCCTGATGTCCGCAAAGGCGGCGATCGCGATGACAAGGATGGCGAAAAGCACCGGTCGCTTTAGATCCTTGGGGTCGAGCCTCAGGATCGACAAAATACATCCCGCTATCGTCGCGCCGGCCAATATGAAATAATAGGGTACCAGCTGATCGTTGTTGTAACCCAATGCGGAAAGCAGCCCCGTAGCACCAAAGCTCTGCTCGGAAACGAGTACGCGCACTCCAGCTCCAGTGATCGCTAGCGAGAGAATTGCACCGCTCGATAGCCAGCGAATATTGAGCATCGGCGTTTTGCGGTTTGCCTCGATCAACAAACATCCGCCGAGGCCGACGATGGCGATAGCCAACACCCATCCGAGCCAAGGCGTATCCCACCATTGGATCCTACCCTGCACCAGAAAGGCGATCAGCGCCGTCACTCCCGCCATGAATAGCAGAAAGCTGGGAAGGTCGAGGCGCTCGAATATCTTAACACGATAGCCGGGCGGCAGCCGAAGCAGATAAACAGCGGCGAAAGACAGCAGCGAGAGGGCGAACTGCAGCACGAACATCGGGCTGACGTCGCCATCCACGAGAAGCGCTGGCGAAATGGCGCGGGCCAGTGGAAACGAAACCTGAACAATGCCGATGCTCAGAACGAGGCCCGCAATCCGAGCCGAGGCAGGAAGGCCTTGCATAAAATAATATGCCGAGAGCGCAGATAAGCCGCTCGCGGCAATGCCGGATATGGAGCGCGCGAAAAGTTCGGCCTCATAACCCAATTCGAACATTTGCAGCACATTGGCCCCGACTAGTCCTGCCATTGCGTAACGCACGAACAGTTGGACCCCATATTCCTGCCGGACGCGGAACAACAGCATGCTCATGCAGGCGTAGGTCGAGTAAAAGGCAACGGAAATCCACCCGCCTTCGACTGGGGTCAGCGCCATGGAGCCCTGCAGTGCAGGCGTGTTTGCAAGCAAGAAACCGTTTTGAAATCCGCCGGTTAGCGCGAGCAAGATTCCTATAAACAGGTACGCGAACCGACGCCTGGGCGGATGCTCCGGGGTTGCCGGCGACCCGGGTATGATGGGCATTTCTTCGGGTCTGAAAGCGTAAGAAGAACGGTCGTCAGAAAGGGAACCTATTTGTGCCACGGTCGTTAACACACAAAATCGCAAGTAGTTCCAGCCGCAATCGTTTTAACAAGTGGCTAAACCATCGCGTTTCTCGAAAGAGAATTTGCTGATCGTTCAACAACTCGGTCGCTAATCGAATTCGAAGAAGCGTCGCATTCCCGTAACATTACAGCCATATACCTCCCCCGATATGGCCTAAAAATGTGATCGTAAGAAGCCTGCGAATGTGAGGTGAACGAAAGGCAAGTTTCGCACCGCCCCATTAGTAAATTAAACGGCAGCTTTGTTAGCGATAGTCGCCATGCCACTTCACGGACGTTGCGGCGGGACTATCATAACCGCAGTTGGCTGGAAAGGCGAACGGCGCTTTTGTAAAGTTCCGGTGCAAACTATATTCTCTTGCATGCCAGGCTTGAGCTGCACCCCTTACGCCCTGCAAAGTCGCCTCATGGTCGACAGATCTTCTAAGGCAAGCGTGCGATAGCCCAATTGCACAATGCCGGCTGCCTCCCATCGCTTGAGCACTCGGTTGATGCTCTGCCGCGATGCGCCAAGCATATGCGCCGCCTCTTCCTGCGAGAAGTGAAGGACCAGCCGATCGCCCGCCTCGCCGCCTGCATCCACCATCTGCACGATGAGCCGCGCGAGGCGTGCAGGCAATGGCAGCAGCACCGTGTCGTCCATCCGGCTGATCACCGTCTTGTACCGTTGGCCCATCATGGCGAGAAACTGTCTTAGATAATCGGGTCGGTCATCGATCAAGGCGTGCAAGGTGGCGGCTGGCACGATCAACACCGCGCTTTCCACGACCGCGATCGCATCATTACCGCGTGGTCCACGGGTGAACAGCGATGCCTCGCCGAACCAGTGCCCCGCTGTGACCAGACCCAGAACGGCTTCACGGCCGGCATGGCTGGTGACACTCAGGCGAATGATCCCGCGTTCGACGCAGAACAGCGCATCAGGCGGAGAGCCGCGCCCGTAAAGCGCCTCGCCCCGCGTCAGCACGCGCTGCCGCGCATGGCGGCGCAACACGGCATTAAGCCCCTCGTCCAGTTTTCCCGGTTCGGCCAAACACACCCTCCGCGCCGCCAGATCAGTGCGGCAAACGGCCAGTTTGTTACAACAAATGGCGCGCGCAGCAAAGGCGAGACCCGCTCACCCTGCGAGCGCAGCTTTGAGGCTGTCCCGCCGCGCCTTGAACATCGGAATGTCCTCGTAGGGAATGTCGGGATTGGTGCCGCTCCCCAGATGATCGAGGCGGCTTCTTACGATCGGCAGCTGTTCGGGGCTGGGGTAGATATAGAACCGGTCTTCCTCGATCGCCTTGAAGGTAATTGCGGCCACTGCCTCGGGCGTCAGTGTGCCGTTGGCGAGATCTTTGGCGGAGATCGCCTGCGTGGCGAGTTGCGAGCGGGTTGGGCCACCATCATTGGCAAGGTCAGCGGGGCGGTTGCGATGACACTGGCTGATGTTGGTGCTCACATAGAAGGGGCACAACACCGCCGCCCGAACTCGCCGTCCGATCAGATCGAGATCGTGGTAGAGACATTCGGACAAAGCCAGCACCGCGTGCTTCGAAACGCTGTAGATGCCCATGCCCGGCGCCGTCACCAGCCCAGCCATGGAAGCGGTGTTCACGATGCACCCCTGATAGGCCGCATCGGCAGCCGCTGCCGCGAGCATGCGCGGGGTAAAGCTGCGCACCCCGTTGGCGACGCCATCGACATTTACGCCGAACAGCCATTTCCAGTCCTTTTCGGTGCTTTCCCAGATGGGCCCGCCCGACGCGACACCGGCATTGTTGAACAGCAGATTGGCCGGACCGAAGCTCTCTTCAGTGGTAACCGCCAGGGCTTCGACCGACGCCGCGCTGGTCACGTCGGTCAGCACGCCAATCGCCTCGGCACCATTTGCACGCAAATCGGTGACCGCCTGCTCCATCGCCCCGGCCTCGACATCCGCTATCACAACCTTCATGCCGCGCCGCGCAGCCTCCTCGGCCATTGCCTTACCAAGGCCCGAAGCCCCACCGGTTACTACGGCCACGCCGCCATTCATGATCTTCATCGTGCGTTCCTCATTGTTTCATAGTGTTGGATGCCGGCGGCTGCGCGCTGCTCTGGCCAATAGCTATAGGCGAACACCGGGTCGGCCAGATCGATCGCAGGGATCGCCTCGCTTTCGTAGAAATAGTCTTGGCTGTGCTGCCATTCTGGCGTGTTACCGCGCCGGGGCAGCCGGTCGAGGCTGCGCAGCAGATAGCCGGGGTTGAGGTAATCGGTGTCGACCCACGGCTTCAGTTCCATGCCTCGATCCTCGGGCCTGAGCACCGGCATCACGCTTCGCGCACCGGTTTTGTCCATGTGATCGAGCAGTCGGCACACGAAGCCTGCGACCAGATCGGCGCGCAAGGTCCAGCTGTAATGGCCGTAGCCATAAACCCATGCCATGTTGGGAATGCCGGTGAACATGATCCCGCGATAGGTCACGGTCTGCGCGAAATTGACCGGCGCGCCGTCGATGCTGAACGGGATCTCGCCCATGACCGCCATGTCGAACCCGGTTGCCGTGATCACCACATCGGCATCGATCCGCTCGCCGGAATCGAGCACGATCCCGGTCTCGTCGAAGGTGCTGATCGTATCAGTCAGGACCGACGCCTCGCCCGCCGCAATGGCCGTGAACAGATCACCGTCTGGTACAAACGCCACGCGCTGCTGCATTGGGCGATAGGGCGGCGTGAAATGCCGTGCAACATCGAACCCTTGTGGGAGCAGCGCCTGCACCCCGCCGATCAGCATCGCTTTCAGCTTGTCAGGCGATGATTGCGCGCGGTCGAGCAGATCGGCCCTGTCGCGCACAACCTTCCGCCGCATAATCTCGTGGACCCAGACGGGGTCCAAATCGAGCCGGCGCAATTCGTCGGCCAGCACATCGGCGTTGCGACCGGCGGCAAAATAGGTCGGCGTGCGTTGCAGCATGGTCACATGGGCGCACTTAGCAGCGAGGGCCGGGATCAGGGTTGCGGCGGTCGCACCCGAACCGATAACGGTTACGTTCTTGCCCGCCAGATCGATGTCATCGGGCCAGTGCTGGGGATGGATGATCTGGCCCTTGAACTTGCCCATGCCAGGCCATTCGGGCGTGTAGCCTTGCGCGTGCCGGTAATAGCCCTGGCACATCCAGAGGAAGTTCGCCTCCAGCTGAACAACATCGCCGGCCTCTTTGCGTTCAACCGTCAGCCGCCAACTCGCGGTTTCGCTCGACCAGTCGGCGGATGTCACGCTGTGGCCATAGCGGATGAAGGGACCAAGGCCGGCATCGGCAATCGCATCACCCAGATAATCGAGGATTTGGTCGCGTGAGGCGATAGGCTGCCCGGTCCAAGGCTTGAAGCTGTAGCCAAAGGTGAACAGGTCGCTGTCGGACCGGGTGCCGGGATATTTGTGAATCAGCCAGGTGCCGCCGTGGCCTTCCAGAGCCTCGAGGATGGCAAAGCTGAGATGAGGACAATGCTTGCGCAGAAAAGTTGCGCTACCGATCCCGGAGATACCCGCTCCGACAATTATCACATCGAACTTCTCAGATTGCTGCGCGCTCGCCGTGATACTCTTCCCGTCCCGCACCATCTGCGTCTCCAAACCTGCCGGACACTGCCTGTCCCTAGCTTGGCGGCGGCACTATAGAGGTTCTGAAGGCAAGACTGTCGCCTTTGGGCATTTCGTCAAACTGCGCGTAACTCTCCCCGCGCGGAGAGCACAATAGCAGCGGGTCTGATTGCAGCTCTGGGGTCGGATGCTGCAGTGCGCAAATCCTCGCTCGCTGTCCTTTACGCCCCCAAACGGTGTCCTGTCCGCTTCGGGCAATACCAGGCATTCGACATGCCATCTGGGATCGACGGCTAAGTCTGAACGTTGGTGGGTCAATTTCTCACAAGAGCCCGGTTAACGGAGGGCAGGTTTCAAGGAGCCCTCTCGACCCGTCGAACGACTGCTTTGTTAGCGATAAATGACATTTTAAAGTCGCAAGCCATACTCACGAAATTGCTACTAGAATTGGCTTAGCCATTAATTTGCCAAACCATCCGAACGCCAAGCCCGCCAAGCTTAGTGTCTTCCAGCGTAAGTTCGCCGCCGCTTGCGCGTAGAAAGTCCTGTGCAATTGACAACCCAAGACCGTGGCTGGTTCCTCGCTCGTCCAATCGCTTCCCGCGCTCCAGTGCCATATTGCGCAGTTCTTGCTCTATGCCCGGGCCATCATCTGCAACACTAAGCCAACGTGCATCGCTATCCACGCCACCACAGATTTCGACACGATCACGTGCATGTCGGACAGCGTTTTCGATGACCGCTCCTAGTGTCTCGATCAAGCTTTCCTCGCTCATTGGGACTTCTAAGTCTGGCGGTACGTTGTTTTGAATCTTGAGATGTGAGCCAGTAGGCGTGCGGCGAACTACGGCCAAGACACGTGCTACAATCTGTGCGGCAGCAACTTTGCCAACTTCATTTTGTGATCCGGTGCGGGCTAGCTCCCCTTCGACAGCGCCCGACACAAGAGAAAGGCTGTGCATCATTTCTTTTGCAGAGTCGGGCGGCAACGAGTCGATCTGCAGCCTTAGCGCGGTTAGTGGCGTTTTGAGCGCATGTGCAAGGTCTCGGGCCCGATAACGCGCCTTTACAATGTCTTCTGCCCGTTGCTGCGCGACACGATTTATGGCTTCCGTTAATGGGCGGATCTCTCTTGGATGCTCTTTGACGTCGAGTCTAGCGTCTGAGGCTTTAGTCATTGCTTCCAGTTCATCTCTGACGCCAACAAGAGGACGCAGACCCATCTTGACTTGAACCCAGGCAGCAAAGCCAAGCATAACCCAAAGCGCCCCAAGAAAAATAGCCGTCTCACGTCCGAATGCGCGGCGTGCACTAGCCAGAGGTTCACGGTCAGCGGCAACTTCGACCTGTACGGCCGGTCGATCTGGATCTGGCTTGATTTGCCGTGTGACAATCATGATGCGCGATTCAAAAGGTCCTTTGCCGTTCGCTATCGACCAGCCGACAGACGATATTTGCTGCAACTTTGGAATATCTCCATCCCACAAAGAGCGTGATCGCAACTCTCCACTAGGTGTAGTCAATCGCCAATAGAGACCGCTGGCTGGACGTTCAAAACGTGGGTCGGAGAGTTTTTGGCCCAGCCGAGGTTGATTGGCCGCATCAAGACTCAAAGCTGCAATAACCGCGATCCCATGCTGCTCAAGTTCGACTTGCAACTGTCTCTCAGCATGCCGTTCAAACAACATTCCAAGCACAGCCCATGCAAGAACGAGAGCCGTTGCAATTGCACCGCCGGCAAAACTCAACAGCCGCAGGTTCAGAGAACGGTCCAAGAAACTTGGCCAACCGCGCATTGTCATGCTTCCGCGAGACTATATCCGAACCCGCGCCTGGTAAGGATGATGTCAGAGCCAAGCTTGCGACGAAGCCGCGTAACCAGCGCTTCGATTGCGTTGGGTTCGATTGCGTCAACGCCGTGTAATGCTTCGGCTATCGTTCCTGCACTTAAGGGACGTCCTCCACTATGCGCTAGGGTATGGATCAGTCGATATTCGAGTGGCGAAGTCATGACTTGGGCACCGTTGACAGCGACGGTCATTCGGCGTGTATCGATCGTCAACTTCCCAAAGCTTAAAATAGCCTCGGCATGGCCAGCATTTCTGCGGATCAATGCTCGCACCCGAACGATGAGCTCAGCTGGCTCGAAGGGCTTGGCGAGATAATCGTCTGCACCGGCCTCAATGCCTTCAACCTTGTCGAGCCAGCTCCCCCGAGCAGATAGGATTATGATGGGAAAATCCCGCCCTTCACTGCGCCAGCGTTTAAGTATGGTCATCCCGTCCAGTCGAGGTAATCCTAAGTCGAGCACTGCGACGTCATAATCTTCGTCTCCGCCCATGACCCACGCTTGCTCACCGTCCGATGCATGGTCGACAGTAAATCCAGACTGTGAAAGCGCTTGAACTACACCTTTTGCAATCGCATCATCGTCTTCAACCAATAGCAGTCGCATTAGGTTCAATCCCTTTCTAGCTCGCGGATTGAACCATCGCGAGCGTCGATCGCGATTTTGATCTTTCGGCCTCTCGCATTCAACATCTCAATCTCATATTCCGGGATACCGTCGTCATCGTCCAGTTCTACTTTGAGAACTTCACCGGGTACGAGGCTTTGCGCAATCTGCAAAATCCGAGCCAGCGGCAGATTATTTTCGCCCACCGGAATAGGTTCATCAACCTCATCCTCTTCGCCCGCAATTTTGATTGTGCTGTCTCCATCGTTATTGGTCACGACTGGCAATCGCACCGCATCGTTTTGATCCGCGGGCGCTTCACGCAGATCGTCCGCTAACACTCGAGTTTCTACATTTTCATCTCGATTTGCGCTATCGCAAGCACCAAGTGCGCCAAAAAGCGGGAAGATCAGGGTGAGATTCCAAAGACGCATGCCCAATCCTTTTAGCGATACGTAGCTGACGGCAAGCTGACACCAGTCGTCCGCCTCCTGTCAGGAACATTATGACATCTTGCAACTGTCATCGCGAGGATGATGAACATTAAGGAGCAAAATCATGAAGCGAATTACAATCATGGCTGCGATTGCAGCCGCAGCTATTGGAGCAGTGTCACTAACTGTCGCAGGATCTTCGGTGGCTTCCGCATCCGGGCGGGACGATTCAAAATCGTCTTCGCGCAGTTGGGACGATGATGGTAGGCAATACAGCCAACACCGAAAAGCATCGCTGCCTGTACCGAACGCCGAAGTCGTCCGCCGCGCAGGCATTGTGCAAGTCAAAGAGATCGAACGAGACGACGGGCGCCTGGAAGTCGAAGGGTATGATGCGCAAGGTCGCGAAATCAAATTATATATGGACCGAAATGGTCAAAATGTGATTTCGATCCGGCGTGACGATCGCGGAGACGACTGAGGCGCGTTCACTAGCATGGAGTCGACAACCCCTCGCTTTTGATGAGGGGTTGTTGCTACTCGGGTTAAGGTTGACGCCGCGCCCCAATCCCGGTGAGTATCAGCGCTGTCGGCGGGAAAACAGGTGAATACTTGTGCCGAGATGGTTTGCTCAAGAGACGGATGTGCAATAGAGAGAAGTCATGAGACTGTTCTTTTCTTGTTGTACAGTAATCGCCTTGTTGGTCGGATTCAGCGCCGCTTCGTTGGCACGGCCTGACGATAGCAACGCATTCGGAGCACGCGTTTGCAGCCTTTTCCCGCGTGGCAGCGGTAATATCACCGCTTGGCGCGGCATCGGTTGCACTTGGCGTTATGTGGACGGTAAAGCGCTGGCCGGCAGCGAAGCGATTACTTTGACCGCCCATCGCAATGCAACTGCAGAACAGATCAGTGCGTATCGCAATGTGGAAGATGGCTATGCGGACGGTATGGCGAAATACGGCCTCGCCAAGATCAGTCCGGTTAACATGTGCGGGCCCGGTTCTGGCCGTAAAGCAGTGATCACTGCTTCGCCCGAATTGCTGATGGTTTCAGGCTACGCAATTTGTGAAGGGCACTACATTTCAGCCGACATCAAAGTGAAGCCAGGCACTGGCGTAGATCCCTCAACCCTTTTCGATGATCTCATGCCGCTAATGCTGCCGCTTATTGGAGCCAATTGAGGCGGAACCGCTGGTAACGTTACTCTTCCGCTGCGCTTGGTCGCAATGCGTCGGACTGCAATGTGGTGTAGGAGTTTATCAACTCCCAACAATTGCTGCGTCCGTTTGCGAATATAAGGCGGCCGCTGGCTCCGTATGATGCTACTATTTCACCTTCGGGACGTCCCGCAGCTACGCCATAGCGGATTTTCTGCCACGAGACATTTACGATGTTCACAGGATAGTCGGTCAGAGTTGCGGTCTGTCGCTTGTGCGTCACACGCAGGAATTCGGGAGCGCCATCGCTGTCCCTCGATAGCTTTCCTTCATGTGCATGAACAAAATGATGATTATACATTGCAATCGGGAACGCTGCGAAACTGCGGTTCGCCACTTTCTTCGCTATTGTATTAGCTTCGCCGGCTGCCGCATTTCCTACACGCCTGTCGGCAATCACAACTTCGACGGTACGAGCGAAGAACTTTCGCTGGGCTGACGGTGGGGCGCTCGCCAAATTTACGAGGAAGCTATCAAAATCGTTATTCTTGCAAGCCGCGCGCGCATTGATCGTAGCATTAGATGTGATATCCGCGCGAAGCTGTCGTGGTGCCGCAGCCGTCACGCCCACACCAAAGGGCATTAAAATAGAGACTATTGTCCATGCAATTAAA
>Ga0116177_10002704_pt1 | contig 12997 bp, 11 predicted proteins | sample AD_STIC10_MetaG_FD_89750 | JGI IMG/M metagenome (GOLD analysis project Ga0116177, IMG submission 89750) | Active sludge microbial communities of municipal wastewater-treating anaerobic digesters from USA - AD_STIC10_MetaG | ecosystem: Engineered > Bioreactor > Anaerobic > Digestate | place: USA...
GCTGAGCCGCGGTGAAGACCTGCTGCGCGCTCTGGAGGGCTCCGCCGGAGAGCCTACGTCCTTCACGATCGGCATCGACGAGATCGTCCCCAAACTCGTGGCCCGCCGCCTGCTCGAGCCCGTGCTTGCACTCGATCCCGCACCGCGACTGATCTGCCGCGAAGGCAACGAGACCGAACTGCTGAAAGATCTGCGTGCACGCCGCCTCGACGCCGTGCTGGTGCCCGGCCCGCCGGTCGACAAACAGGGACTACGCGTCACGCTGCTCGCAAGCTCCGCCGTCGCCGTCTACGGAACGCGTGCGCTGGCTCGCCGCTATCGGCCGCGGTTTCCGGCGAGCCTCGCTGGCGCTCCGCTGTTGTTGCCCGGTGAACGCAGCGAAGCGCGCCGGCTCGTTGAAACCTGGCTCGCGAGCCGCGGCCTCGAGCCGCGCATCGTCGGCGAGTTCGACGACGCTGCCCTGCGTGAGGCATTCGGCTCCGTCGGCGCGGGGCTGTTGTTGGCGCCAGAACTGATCGGCACCGTGCTGAACAAGGTCTACGGGGTGGAGCGGGTCGGCGCGATGCCGGAACTGCAGGCACGGTACTTTCTCGTGGCGCCCGAACGGCGCCATCGGCCCGCTGCGCAGCAGGTGCTAGAGAAACGGGCGGAAAAGGGATAGGTCAGGGAAATGGCGCGCCCGAAGAGATTCGAACTCCTGACCTCGTGGTTCGTAGCCACGCGCTCTATCCAACTGAGCTACGGGCGCGCTGCAAGTAAACCCTGCCCAATCAATGACTTGGTCAGGCCGCGGCGGCCTGACCGGTCGGCGCGAGCCGCGTAGTGTACACAGATTCGGCGCGTCTGTGAAAAGGGGCGCCGAAGGCCTTGGTCCTTGCCCCGCGGTCAGCGGGAACTGATCAACTCGGCAACGAGGCTCGCCGACCTGTCCTCGCCCGGCGGCTCGGCCCACACGAGCAGCGTCTGACCTCGATGGGTCGCCATGCGGGGATTGCCACTGACTCGGGTCAGGGGCAGGTTCGCGACATTTCGCTGCGCGACGATCCTTCCCGCGGCATCCACTTCCGTCAGCATCAAGCCGCTGAATTTCGTCGCGGTGCCTGCCTCTACGCCGCTGCCACTGCCGAGCCAGCTGATCAGAAAGCCAGCCCTCCATGGCGCGGCATCGAGCCGTCCGCGCATTCGCGATCCGGGTGCGAGCAGCATCGCGGCGCCTGGACGATCCCATTCCCGGATCGTGTATTTCGCTTCCATCTCGCCGGTGGCCGCCGTGGTCCAGACGACGAGCATCTGCTGGCGATTGACGGCGACTGCCGGACCATTGACCGGGCAGCCCTCGATGCGCCAACCGTCGGGATGCAGGTTGCGCGGTGCGGACCACTCACCTTTCGCATTGCGCGAGAGCACGGAGATATCGCGGATTTCCTCCGGGCTGCGATCGCGATACGCGACGACGGTATGGCCTGCGAAGCGAGCGGCATCGGTCTGACAGCAACTGCAGGTGCTCGCGTCGATCTCGGTCTCTTCGCTGAGCATGCCGGCGCGATCGATGACGGCACTGCGCAAGGTCATCGGCGACTCGTGTTCGTCATGGCCGCCCGCGCCATCATGCCCCTTGTCGTCATGCCCCGCGGTGTCCACAGGCTTCGCACCGCGCCGGCCGTCGAGCCAGATCACGAGCACGCGATCGCCACCGGCGGGCACCAGCGACACGAAGCCGTGCTGTGTGGCCGTGCCGTCGAGATGCGGAATGATCGGCGCGCTCCAGGTGCGGCCGCGATCGCGCGACCGCACGAGCCGGATGTCGTAGGACTCCGCACCGCCGGCTGAACGCGCGAGCCAGTGCGTGACCCAGTCACCGTTGTCGAGCACGACCAGGGACGGGAAATCCGCCCAGTTGACGAACCAGTTGGCGCCCGTCGCAATACTGCCGCGACGCGTCTCGACGCCCTGCGTGGAGATCACCGCATAGCGCAGCGCCGCGGTGTCACCGTCGCGCTCCTGCCATGTGACGACGAAGCCTTCGCCCGGATCCACTGCGACACTCGGCTGCCCCGGTGCGCCGCTGCTCGCGATCGGTATCGATCTGCCTTCCAGTGCTGCAGCCTGGACTGCCGCGCCCAGAACAACCGCCGCGAGGCTGAGGCCGACGAACGTGGCTCGCAGAAGACGTCGCACTTGGGAACCTCCAGTTCGGCCTGTCATCTCAGTCGAGGAAGATCTTGCCCGGATTCAGTATCCCGCTTGGATCCCAGGCCGTCTTGATCGCCCGCATCAGTCCGACCGTCGTGGCACCAAACTCTTCGATGAGCTTGCCGCGCTTGCCAAGGCCGATCCCATGCTCACCCGTGCAGGTGCCTCCGACGGCATGCGCATGCGCAATCATCGCGTCGTATACGGCATCGACCTTGGCGCGCTCATCCGCGGACGCCGGATCGAACAGGAACAACACATGAAAGTTGCCGTCTCCGACATGCCCGACGATCGTCGCCAGCAAGCCTGCTGCGTCCAGCGCCTCTCGGGCCGCAGTGACAGCACCGGCCAAGGCGGAAATCGGCACGGCGACGTCCGCGATGACGCATTCGGCGCCGGGCCGCAGTGCTTTGGCAGCATAGTAGGCCTGATGCCGCGCCTTCCAGAGTATCGCGCGCTGAGCCGAGTCGGTAGCTGCCTGGAAATGGCTGGCCCCATATGACTCCACGACACTGCGCGCGAGCGCGAGCTGCTCCTCGACGGCAGAGTGCGTGCCGTGAAATTCCAGGAACAGCGTCGGCAGTTCTGCCAGCGACAACGACGAATGCCGATTGCAGGCGCGGATCTGCAGTTCGTCGAGAAACTCAATGCGAGCCACTGGCGAACCGGACTGGATCATCTCGGTCACGGCCTGCACGGCGCTCGACAGCTGCGGAAACGCGCACACGGCGCTCGCCGTGGCCTCGGGCTGGGGGTGCAGACGCAGCGTGATCTCGGTGATCACGCCGAGTGTTCCCTCGGCGCCGGTCAGCAGACGCACGAGGTCGTAGCCGGCGGATGACTTGCGCGCCCGCGTGCCGACGCGGATCACTTCGCCCTGCCCCGTCACCACTTCGAGCGCGAGCACATTGTGCGCAATTGTGCCGTAGCGGATCGTCGTGGTACCCGACGCCCGCGTCGATACCATGCCACCGATCGTGGCGTTCGCGCCCGGATCCACCGGGAAGAACAAGCCCGTGTCGCGCAGGTACTGATTGAGCGCTTCGCGGGTGACCCCCGGCTGCACGACACAATCCGAGTCTTCCGCCGAGACGCGCAGCACCGCATCCATTCGCGACAGATCCAGCGTGAGCCCGCCGTGCGGAGCACTGACCTGCCCTTCGAGCGATGTGCCCGCACCAAAAGGGATGACCGGCAGTCCGTGCCGGGCGCAGATCCGCACCATGCGCGCGACGTCATCGGTGCACTGCGGATACGCCACGGCGTCGGGCAGGTGCAGCGTCGAGTTGGCTTCGCCGCGGCCGTGCTGCTCGCGGGTCGATGCATTGACGCTGAGCATCGCGCCGAACTCGCGGCGGAGTTCGGCGATCCCGTCTGGCTGGATCGACATCATCGTGATTTCCTCGCTGGAGTCCCGGAGTCACCCACCGTTTCGACCAGCCATTGTCCCGTCTGCTTGGCCTCATCGAGCAGCCACTGCCGAAAGCGCCGGATCTGCGGCCGCAGCAACGCATCATTACGAAACTGCGCGACGAACGCATGCGAGCTCCAGCGCCCCGTGGCGAGCGGGAACGGCAAGGAGATCTCACCGCGCTCGAGTCGTTCTCGCATCAGCGCGATCCCGCAGAGCGCAAAACCCGCGCCGTCCGCGACGATCTCGAGCGCCGGCGCAATCCGTGTGTAGCGGATGCCGCGGCCGGGCGCCGTGCGCGCGTGTCCCGCGTCGACCACCCACTGGGGCCACTTCGGCACCTGCGGGTCGTCCTTGTAGAAATCGACATGGAACAGAGGATACCCCTCGAGGCGCTCGTGCTCCGGGCGCGAGGCCACGCGAGCGTCGATCTCAGGCGAACTGATCGGAAGAACGAAATCACGAAACAGCACATCGGCGGCGCGCGCATCTCGACGCGCGGCAGTCGAAGGGCCGAAGGTGATCTCGCAATCGATGCGGCCGATGCGTGTCGGGGCAGTGCCTTCGCCGTTGACGTTGATCCGCAGATTCGGATGCGCCCGGGCGAATTCCGGCAGGCGCGGCAGCAGCCACAGGTCCGCGAAGTCCGGCGTGGCGGCGATGTGCAGATCCTGCCCGCGCTGCAGATCCAGCAGTTCCGTTGCGGTGGCGAGATCGCGGAACGCGGACTGCAGCTGCGGCAGCGCCACGGCGAGCTCAGGCGTTGGCTGCAATCCCGATCGCCCTCGCACCAACAGCGCGATGCCGAGATAGTCCTCGAGGGCCTTGACCCGCTGGCCCACGGCTGCCGGCGTGATCGCCAGAATCTCGGCCGCGCCTTTCAGTGAACCCGCCCGCAGGGCAAGCTCCAGCGCCTGCAGCGAGCGGAGGTGGGTCGGAGCGTCCATCTTCCAAAGATAAATATTATCTTTATCGATATCAAGAATCTTTAGCTTGTTGCTCGACTGACGCTGCGGATAATTCCCGCCGTCGAACCACACATTGTTCCAGGGGAATTCAGATGACCAAGTTGAAGCGATACATGATCGAACGGGACCTGCCGGGCATCGGCGGCATGTCGACGGTGGAACTCTGCGGCGCCGCGCGCACCTCGAACCAGGCCATAGAGAAAGTGGGCCCGGGCGTGCAATGGCAGCACAGCTACGTGGCCGGTGACAAAACCTTCTGCATCTACCTCGCCGACGGCGAAGAGAGCATCCGCAAGCACTCGGAACTCAGCGGCATCCCGTTCACGAAGATCACGGCGATTCCGTCGGTGATCGATCCGACCACGGCGAACAACTGAGACGAGCCGTCAGATCTTCTTGACGAACTCGGACTTCAGACCCATCGCGCCGATGCCTTCGATGCGGCAGTCGATGTCGTGATCGCCGGCGACAAGGCGAATGCTCTTCACCTTGGTGCCGACCTTCACGACCGTCGACGAACCCTTGACCTTCAGATCCTTGATGACGGTGACGGTGTCGCCGTCGGCGAGCAGATTGCCGACGGAGTCTCGGACGACGAGCGCGTCTGAATCTGCGTCGCCCGAGGGCGCCGCTGCCTGCGACGACCACTCATGCGAGCATTCCGGGCAGATGAACAGCGCACCGTCCTGGTAAGTGAGCGATGACGCGCAGGCGGGACAGGGAGGGAGTGAACTCATCCCGCGATTCTAGTCGTAATTTCGACGCGCGCGGCTTCATCGAGCTGGTTGCCGCCTGTCAGCCCACCGCGTCTGTCAACGTCCAAAGCAATGTGGCACGCTCAGGCCATGAAGATCGCGTCATTCATGTCTGTCGCGCTGTTCGCTGCCCTGCTGCAGAGCAGCTGCGGCACGATGCATTTTCCGGAACGTGCGGGCGACGCCGAACTTGACCGACGGATCCGGCAGGCCATGGCGGAAACGGGCGTGCGCGGCCTGGCCATCGCCTACATCGAAGCGGGACAACCGCAATTCGTGCGCACGTACGGCGTACGCAACGCGGCGGGCGATCCGCTGACACCCGACACGATCATGTATGGTGCCTCACTCACGAAAGCCGTCGTCGGCTATTCGGTGATGCAGCTAGTCGACGCAGGCCGTATCGCCCTCGATCGTTCGATCGCGGACGTGCTGCCGCGACCATTGCCGAGCTACGACTCGGCGGCAGACAAACGCGCCTACGCCGGCTGGGGCGCGCTCGCCGGCGATGAACGCTGGCGCAGGCTGACGCCGCGCATGCTGCTGACGCACAGCTCGGGCTTCGCGAACTTCGGTTTTCTGGAACCCGACGGCAAGCTGAAGTTCCATTTCGATCCAGGTACGCGTTATGCGTACTCCGGTGACGGCATGATGCTGCTGCAGTTCACGCTGGATCGTGGACTCCGCATCGAACTCGGCTCGCACGTGCAGCAGAACGTGTTCGATCGATTCGGCATGACGCGCACGAGCCTGACCTGGCGTGCGGACTTTGCCGGCAATCTCGCAGATGGGTTTGCACAAGATGGCAGCGTCGAGCCGCATGACGAGCGCAGCCGCGTGCGCGCCGCCGGCTCCATGGATACGACGATCACGGATTTCTCGCGCTTCGCTGCAGGCTACGTTCGCGGCGATGGCCTTTCCCGCGCTTCACGACGCGAGATCGTGCGCGGCCAGCTGCCGATCACCACCGCGACCCAGTTTCCGAGTCTGCAGCCGCTGCCCGAGAAGGCGAAGTTCCCGACCCTAAGTGCCGGTCTGGGCCTCATCACCTTCGAGGGCCCTCAGGGAAAGGGCTTCTTCAAGGGCGGCCACAACGACACCACCGCCAACACCTGGGTCTGCCTCGAGCGGCGGCAGCGCTGCGTGGTGATCCTCTCCAATGACGTGCGCGCCGAAGCACTGTTCCCCGAATTCGTGCGCAGGCTGCTGGGCGAGACGGGCCTGCCCTGGCGCTGGGAGTACGGCGACATGCAGTTCTGGGGCGCTGGCGGCCGATACTGAACCGGGCTGCGGGCACGAATTGGCCTCGGTTCCGCGGTGGCCTCGAAGTCCGTATACGATAGCGCCCCGACATGGAGGTTCACATGATTCTGCTCACAGGCATTACCGGCAACATCGGCGGCGCAACGGCACGGGCGCTCCTCGCGAAAGGCGTGAAGTTTCGGGCACTGGTGCGTGACGTCGCCAAGGCGGCTCCGTGGGCCGAACAGGGCGTGGAGCTCGTGCAGGGCAATGTCGAGGATCCGGCCGCAGTGAAGCGCGCGCTGGTCGGCGTGGATCGCGCGCTGCTGGTGATGCCGAACGGCGAGCACCAGGAACCTGCCGAACTCGCCTTCACGCGGGCCGCGAAGGAAGCGGGCCTCGCGTGGATCATCAAGCTCTCCTCGCCCGAAGCGGTGCGCGGCACGACCAGCCCGATTCCGCTCGCGCATATTGCTGCCGAAGATGCGATCAAGGCTTCCGGCATGAAGTGGACCTTCGTGCGGCCGAGCTTCTACATGCAGAACTTCCGCGGCTCCGTGAAATCCGCACGCACCACCGGCAAGCTCTCGATGCCGATGGGCCAGGGCACTGTCGCACTGACGGACAACAACGACGCAGGCCTGTTTCTCGCGCACATCATGACGGACGCGAACAGCGCCCAGCATCATGGCCAGTGCTATGACATCACCGGCCCGGATCCAGTCATGACGTTCCACGATGTCGCGAAAGTCATCGGCGAAGTGATCGGCCAGCCGGTCGTCTACGACGACTGCGATCCGAAGGCCTTCCAGGAGGCGATCCGTCCTTTCCATCGCAACCAGTGGCATTCGGATGCCGTTGCGCGCCTGTTCGCGGAGATCGCGAACAACGCGACGCCGGGCCACAAGACGGACACGTTCCAGAAGATCATGGGACGCCCGGGCCGCTCTCTGCGGGAGTACCTCGCTACGGTGGCGTGATGCAAACCCCTGCCCCGCGGGCAGGCCGTCGCGAGTGGATCGGCCTGGCCGTCATCGCCCTCCCGTGCACGCTCTATTCGATGGACCTCACGGTACTGAACCTCGCCGTGCCCTCGCTCGCGCGCGACATGACGCCGACCGCCAGCGAACTGCTGTGGATCATCGACATCTACGGGTTCATGGTCGCGGGCTTTCTGATGGTGATGGGTGCTCTCGGCGATCGATTGGGGCGGCGCCGAATTCTGCTGATCGGTGCAGCGGCGTTTGGCGTGATGTCAGTCGTCGCGGCCTTCGCGCAAACACCCACGCAGTTGATCATCGCGCGTGCGGCCCTCGGAATCGCGGGGGCGACGCTCGCGCCCTCAACGCTTTCGCTGATCACGTCGATGTTCCGCGACGAAAGACAGCGCACTTTCGCGATCTCCATCTGGATCACGAGCTTCTCGGTCGGCGCAATCATCGGCCCGGTCGTGGGGGGTGTATTGATCGAGTGGTTCTGGTGGGGCGCGGTGTTCCTGGCCGGGGTTCCAGTGATGTTGCTGCTGCTCGTGCTGGGCCCCTTCCTGTTGCCTGAGTACAAGGACCCGAGTCCGGGGCGCATCGATCTCGCCAGCGCCGCGCTGTCACTCGTCGCCGTGCTCAGTCTGATCTGGGGCATCAAGCATGGCGCGGAGTACGGTCTTGACCTGAAGGCCGCCGCAGCACTCGCCCTCGGCACGGTCCTCGTCACCCTGTTCATTCGTCGTCAGGGCCAGCTTGCGAATCCGCTGATCGACCTCTCGCTGTTCCGGATTCCGCGATTCTCATTGTCGGTCGGCATCAACCTGATCGCGATCTTTTTCATGTTCGGTTCGTTCATTTTGTTCGCGCAATACCTGCAACTCGTCCTCGGGCTGTCACCGCTGCTGGCCGGACTCTGGTCGTTGCCGGGTGCCGTTGCCTTTGCGATGGTCTCGCCGCTGACCGCAACACTCGCGGCACAGCTCGGCGCGGTGCGGCTGATGGCAGGGGGACTGTTGGTCTCCGCGATTGGATTCACGCTGATGGCGGTCACCGTCTCTCTGGAAGGCATGGTCGCCGCCAATGTCATTCTGTCGGTGGGATTCACGCCGGTGATGGCGCTGACGACGGGATTCATCGTCGGCGCGGCACCCGTCGAGAAGGCCGGCGTGGCCTCCGCGATTTCGGAGACGGCGGCAGAGTTCGGCGGCGCGCTGGGCATCGCGGTTCTCGGCAGCTTGCTTACGTTGATCTATCGCACACGGATGGCAACCGCGGAGTTGCCGGGCCTGCGCGGCGATCTCGAACGCACGGCGCGCTCCACGCTGGCCGGTGCAGCAGAGGCCAGTACGGCGCTTCCAGCGGAATCGGGCGCAATGCTGCTGACACTCGGCCGCAGCGCGTTCACCGACGCATTCCATCTGATCGCCGCGCTCGCGGCGGCAGCACTGATCGGATTGACGGCCGTGACGGTGCGCGTGCTCTCCGGGGCAAACCCCGCGCAGGCCGGGCACTAGCACTCAGCTTCCGCGCGCTTCCCGCTCGGCCCTCTGCGCATGCTGCCAACCGAGATTCGCCAGCGCCTCCACATGCTTCGCGTATTCCCGGCCCTTGTCGCTGACGGCCGTCCCACGTACGACGCGGCTGCGAATGCCGTGGAAGATCGCCGCGAGGCGGAACAGACAGAAGGCGAGGTAGCCATCGAGATCCGGAATGCCCGAGCGGCCGGTGCGCGCACAGTACGCCGCCACATACTCCTGTTCGCTCGGCAACTGCAGCGCGGCGAGGTCGCGCCCCAGCAGGCCCGGGAACGCGAGCGTCGGCATGTGATACATCAGCAGGTGATACGCGAAATCCGCGAGCGGATCACCGAGGGTCGCGAGTTCCCAATCGAGCACCGCCAGCACGCGCGGCTCGGTCGGATGAAAGATCAGGTTGTCTGAACGATAGTCACCGTGCACGAGGCTGGTGGTTTCATCGCGCGGATTGAAATTCTTCAGCCACTCGATCAGGCGATCCATCTCGCTGACCCGGCCGCCCGCTTCATCTTCGAGATACTGGCGAGTCCAACGCGTGACTTGCCGCGCCACATAGCGCTCGGGGCGGCCGAAATCACCCAGGCCCAATGCGCGGTAATCGAGGCGATGCAGCGTGGCGAGCGCCTGGTTCATCGCATCGAAGTACTCACGACGCTCGGCGGGTGCCACATCGCTGAAGGCGGGATCCCAGAACACCCGGCCCGCGACGAACTCCATGACGTAGAACTCGGTGCCGGCTACGCTGGCATCCGTGCAATGCGCCAACGCTGCGGCAACGGGCACGCCCTGCCCGTGCAATGCTCGCAGCACGCGGAATTCGCGGTCCACGGCATGTGCCGACGCCACCAGCTGACCGGGCGGCTTGCGACGCAACACATACCGGCCGCTCTGCGCGGTCAACAGGTACGTGGGGTTCGATTGCCCACCGGTGAACTGCTGCAGCTGCACCGGGCCACGGAAATCCGGAACCGTGGAACCGAGCCAGGCGGCGAGGCGTTCGGTATCGATGCCGAGATCGACCCGGACCGGCTGCGTGGAATCCGAGCGGGTAACGCCGGTCATGGCGCGATGATCTAGGCTTGCAGCGCGGTGCGGCGCGACGCGCCCGCACGTTTTGGTGCCTGCTCCAGGCGAGCGCGCAGATCGGACTTCAACTGGCGGAACATCGTCGTCAAGGGCATCTCGGGATTCGCCAGCCACTGGTAGATGATGCCGGCCATCGAGGCGGCGTACTGCTCGGCGATCCGCATCGGATCGACGCGACTGTCGACCGTGCCCGATGTCTTGCCCGCGCGGATCCAGCGCGCCACGTCGCGCCGCTGCGCATGATGCACGGCTGCGATGTTGGATTTGTAGTCCGCGCTGGGATCGATGCTGAGGAACCACAGCAAGTACATCGCGCGAACTTCTTCCGGCCGCTCGCGGATGAAGGCCTCCGCGGCATCCGTGGCCGCGCAGAGCGCGTCCGCACCGACGCGCTCGCCCACGGCCGCCTGAACGCGCTCGAGCCAGTCTCTGCTCGCCACTTCCAGCACCTTGCCGAACAGGCCCGCCTTGGAACCGAAGCGATGCGTGGCGAGCCCGCGGCTGTAGCCCGCGCGCTCACCCACCGCCTGCAGCGTCGTGCCCTGAATGCCGGACTTCACCAGCAGCTCGATGGCTGCTTCGGTCAGAAGGCGATCAGACAACGCAGTGCGGTCCGCCTGCCTGCGACGAAGTGGAGTGCGGGCGGGAGTGACTGCCTTGGCCATGCGTTGATGATAGAGCACGTATCAATCGCCAACAATGGATTGCAACGTCGGACAGATCATCCTGTCCGGCGTTCGAACTCCACTTCGGGAAAACCAGCGTCGGCGGAGGCTCTCATCTTGTCGTAATACACGTTCGCGCCACCGAAGTAGATCAGCACGCGTGGCTTTCGATTGTTGAGATTCGCGCCCATCATCCACGAGTGCACCTTGTCGCCCTGCGCCATCAGCGTCTGCCGATGGATATCGGCGGTGTGCGCCACCCAAGCTTCCTCCGCAGCGCGCTTCGGCTTGCAGAGGTCGTAGCCCTCGGCGCGCATCTTCTTGATGCAGTCGACGATGTAGATCGCGTTCTGTTCAATCGACGTGGGAAGATTCGCGAACGGTGCCTGCGGGCCCGTGATCATGAACAGGTTGGGGAACTCGGCGACGAACACGCCCATGATGCAGCTCGACACGTCTTCCCACTTGTCTCGCAGCAGCAGCCCACCGGCGCCACGGATCGGCAGGGCCTTCTGCGCGCCGGTATAGGCCTGGAATCCGGTGGCGAGCACGATGATGTCGAACTCGTAGTGCTGCTTGGTCGTGCGGATGCCGGTCTCGGTGATCTCGACGATCGGCTCGCGCTCGTTGATGTCCACGAGCTTCACGTTGTCGCGATTGAACGCTTCGTGGAAGCCATGATCCAGCGGCGGCCGCTTGGCAAAGAACGGATAGCCCTTCGGCGTGAGCATCTCGCGGACTTCCGGATCCTTCACCTTCTCGAGCATCTTGCGGACGACGAACTCGCCGACGATGCGATTGGACTCCGGGTTCGAGAGCAGATCGTCGAAGGTCTCGAACACGAAGCGGAAGCTGCCGCGCGGCCAGTGCTCATTGAGGATCTTCTCCACTTCATCAGGTGGTGTATCGGCGAGATTGCGTCCCACCGGACTGTCGAACGCCATGCCGAAAGAGTGGTTGCGGCACTTTTTGACGATCGCGTCGTAGTTGGCCTTGATCTCCTTTTCCCATTCCGGAGTCATCGGCTTCTGTACGGCCGGCATGATGAAATTCGCGGTGCGCTGGAACACCGTGACGTTCGCGGCAGTCTTCGCCATGACTGGCAGCATCTGCACGGTCGTTGCGCCACTGCCGATGATGCCGACGCGCTTACCCGCATAGTCCAGGCCTTCGGTCGGCCAGCGGGACGAGTGGAAGCACGGACCCTTGAACTTGCCCATGCCTTTGAACTCAGGGATCACCGGCTCGGAGATCATGCCCATCGCGCTGACGAAGTACTTGCAGGTGTAGGACTTGCCATCGGCCGTCTTGACCAGCCAGAGCCCCGTCGACTCCTGGAAATCCGCTCTCTCGACCTTGGTGTTCAGCTGGATGTGCGGCCACATGTCGCAGCGATCGGCGACGAAGTGCATGTACTTCAGGTTCTCTTCCCACCCGGGGTAGCGCACCGACCACTTCCACTCCTGCAGCAACTCCTTCGAGAACGTCAGGCAGTAGTAGTAGCACTCGCTGTCACTGGCAGCGCCGGGATAGCGATTCCAGGTCCAGGTGCCGCCGATGTCGGACGCCTTGTCGAACACGCGGATCGACAGACCCGCTTCACGCATGTAATGAATCAGCGAAAGGCCAGCGAAGCCCGCGCCTACCGCAATGACGTCGTAATCAGGTTTGTTCGTCGCAGCCATCGTGATTCTCCAGAGTCTCTTGTGATTTCAGTTCAGAGCGCCGCACGGACCTTGGGCAGGACGTGCTTCGCCATGTATTCGACGCGCCGATGCCCGGCCTGCACGGTCTCGCCCGGCAGGCGGGCCCAGAAATGCAGATCGCGAATCTGCGGACATTCGCGCAGCAACTTGGTGATCTCCGTGACGGCCTGATCGGCATCCCAGAGCTGGTAGAGACCCTGGGCGAGCGCGGTCTCCGCGTCGGGGAATCGCGGCGTCGTGTCCGGCGGACCGAATGCGCCCCATTCGATGTACTGATTTCCCTGGTACAGCGCATGCGGGCCTACGGCGCGCGCTTCGCGCTCCGGATCATCGGACACGATCGCCCAGCTGCCTGCGATCACGACGCCGTCTTCCGGCGCGCGGCCGTGCTTCTTGAGGCAGGCGACATAGACATCGTGGCCGATGGAGCCCGTGGACAGAAAGCCATCCGCA
>Ga0116177_10002706_pt1 | contig 12988 bp, 9 predicted proteins | sample AD_STIC10_MetaG_FD_89750 | JGI IMG/M metagenome (GOLD analysis project Ga0116177, IMG submission 89750) | Active sludge microbial communities of municipal wastewater-treating anaerobic digesters from USA - AD_STIC10_MetaG | ecosystem: Engineered > Bioreactor > Anaerobic > Digestate | place: USA...
GGCTGTCCACCCCCTGTGTCGAGCCTCCTGACTCGCCGAAAGGCAAGCCGAAGGTCTCTAGAAGCAAGAAAGGCACTCCCCAGGGCGGAGTCATATCTCCGTTGCTGGCGAATCTCTTTCTACGGTCGCGGTAGGAATGCCGGTTACCCGGCACCCCCCGCACAGATCCCAGCGTGCGGCACTACCGCACTGGGCTCTTCCTTTGGGTGTTTGGCGTAAAACCGATCATTCGGATGAGGGTGACATAGTTTTGGATCTGGCACATGCTTCTTTACCAGCTTGGAAAATTTTCTCCAGTTTATTCTACGTTTCTGACCCCTTCGTCGGAGATTCTTAAGCCATGTTCTGACTATTTCTCGGCAGAAGGTTGAAAGAGCTGCCCAGTTTCCTGGAATCGCGTGGTATTGATAATACCCCAAGATTACTCTTCTAATCCATTTGCCTGTTTCATTTGGGTTTTCATGAATCCTTGACCTCAATTCTATTTTAACTTTTGCGAGGGAACTTCTCATCCGCTTATTGGAGGTTATTCTTTTTACGTGAAACTGCTTTTTAATTCTGGTAATCGCACAAATATGCGTAAAACCAAGAAAATCAAAGGTTTCAGGTTTTCTTTCTCCGCGCTTTCTGCGGTTTGAGATCGCAAACCGGCCAAATTCAATCAGTCTGGTCTTCTCTGGATGGAGCAATAGGCCAAACTTACCCAATCTTTCACGCAAAGCCGCGAGACATTTTTCTGCCTCATACTTATGCTGAAAGCCAAGAACAGTGTCGTCAGCATATCTTATGACGACGACATCCCCCGACAGACATTTACTTCTGAAGGCATTTATCCACTGATCAAAAACATAGTGAAGGTAAATATTTGCAAGTAAAGGTGAAATGACGGCTCCTTGAGGAGTCCCGACCTGTCCATTGATCCATTGACCGTCCTCAGAGACCCCCGCTTTTAACCATTTTCTGATTAAACGCAAGATTATCGGGTCGGCAACTCGGTGCTCGACAAATTTCAGCATCCATTCGTGGTTGATGGTGTCAAAGAAACCTTGAATGTCTGCGTCGAGAACCCAATTTACTTTCTTTTGCTTCAGTCCTATCCAGACCGCATCTAAGGCATCATGCTGGCTCTTGCCTGGTCTGAACCCATAAGAAAACCCCACAAAATCCTGCTCAAAGACAGCCGATATAACCCTTCCCACAGCCATCTGTGCAATTTTATCCTCAAGCGCCGATATTCCAATTGGGCGTTGCCGTCCATCGGCCTTGGCAATAAATATTCGTTTAGATGGTTGGGCCCGGTAGGTCCCGGAGTGGAGCTTACTATGTAGACCTTTGAGATTTTCCGTCAGATTCTTCTGGTATTCAAACCATGTTTTACCATCCAGACCGGGTGATGCATTACGCTTAAGGGCATAGAAGCTTTCCAGCAACGTTTCTGGCGAAACATGATGCAAAAGAGAAGTAAATCTTGCTTTCCTATCCGCTTTCGCGGCCTTTCGCACGCGCTCCAGAGAGTTCGACACAGCACCCCGGCTCTGAGTCCGGACCGTGGTCCTCTGGACCGCGTTTCCCTCAGGTGACTGCCTTCCCTCCACCGCCTCCGCTGACACTTTGCAAATATCATTGTTCGGCGTTATCTTTGGTACTATGCAGTCATCCGACTTCCTGCGGATTTTCAAGCTGGGATTACGACTAGTTGTCTTCTCCAGCCTTCCCTGTTCCACATCCGAACAGGGGGTCTGCAGGATCTCTCGGTTCCCGCGTGAAGAGTTTCCATGCATGCACAGGGTCTCCGACGGCGCAGAATCGGATATTAGCTCGCAAATAGCGCTTTTATCCATGTTGCCTTCTGCTTCGCTTAACAGCATCGGCATTCTGGTCGAATTGATTTCGCCGCTCGATGGCTGGCCTGCATGTGCCCCTGTCAACGCTTCGTCTATAACTTTACAGTTATAGACGCATGACTCGGAGTCAAGATGGCTTGCTAGGCCTTTCTTGTAAGACTCTTTCATTCTTTACTCCTCACCGGTTTTAACCGACGCACTAAGCGCTCAGTAAACCGCATCTTTTAAACCTGGCCGGTGTATGGCATTCTTTGCGCTGTAATTTACAGCAAAAGGAGCCTTATCATGGCGGTTATCAGAGATAGCGTCAATGCCACGATCATGTTGCAGCACATAAACTCATGGCAGCAGAGCGGAATCACCCAGGTTGAATATTGCAGACGGCACCGGATTACATTGAAGAAGTTTGAATACTGGCTGCGCAAAAGCCGAAATGAATGTGCTTTGCAATTCATTCCTGTTTCACTACAGGCAGAGCTACCTGTCCGGCAAACATTCAGCAGCATTGAACCCTCGGGTCTGGCGGTTAATTTCGGCGGCTCTGCTCAGCTGGAAATCGGCAAAAATTTTGACTCCGACACCCTGGTTCGCTTTATGCGCATTGTTGCAGATTTATGATAGTCAGTTCAACAACGCAGGTTTACATTGCAATCGGTTCGGCCGACATGCGCAAATCAATAAATGGTCTTTCATCACTGGTTGCCAGCGATTACTCGTTGAACCCGCTGACCGGCAACTTTTTTGTTTTCAGCAATAAGAGCCGTTCGATCGTCAAGATTTTGTATTGGCATATCAACGGCTACTGTTTATGGCAAAAGCGCCTGGAAAAGGGTCGTTTCATCTGGCCGGAAAGTCGAGATGATGTTTTACAGGTCGGCCAACGCGAGCTTTCCTGGTTGCTTGAAGGCCTGGATGTTCATCAGGCAAAAGCGCACAAACGCCTGGAGTATTCAAGAGCCTATTAAAAAGAAGGTTCTGCGAGAAAAAAGCATATAAAAAAGCTGTACTTTGAACTGGGAAAATGCTATAATAATCGGCATGACACCAGCTATTGATCAGCTTCCTGATGATATAAACTCCTTGAAAGAAATTATTATCGAGGGTTTCACTCATCGCGATCAGGAAATTGCTTTTCTCAAAGAGCAGTTAAAGCTTCTACAGGCCACTCTCTATGGCCGAAAGACTGAAAAACTGCAGCCGGCAACAGATGATCACCAGCTGAGATTAGACTTCGGTGATGAGCCTGTCGTTGAGCCGGAGCAAACGATTCCCACTGCAAAGGAAACAAAAGTTCCGGTCAAAGGGCACTCAAGGCGGAAAGGTGGCAGAAAGCCGCTACCGACAGAGTTCCCAAGAGTAGAAAATATCATTGATATTTCAGACGCAGAAAAGCTTTGTGAATGTGGCTGCATGAAGACTCGTATTGGCGAAGAGACATCTGAACATCTTGAGCATGTTCCTGCATCATGGATCGTCAGAGTTAACATCAGGCCCAAATATGCATGCAGAAGCTGCGAAGGCACTGAATCAGAAGGCCCGACAGTCGCGATCGCACCTGTTCCCGAACAGATAATTCCCAAAAGCTTTGCTACGCCAGGCCTGCTGGCTTTTCTCATTGTCAGCAAATTCGTAGATGCCCTCCCATTCTACAGACAAAGCAATATGTTAGCAAGAAATGGCGTAGACTTGAGTCGCGGGACAATGTGCAGCTGGGCTACGAAAGTTGCTGTGCTTTTAAAGCCAATGATGGAGCTTTTTCTCGAACTGATTATTCAGTCGCCGGTCATAAATGCCGATGAAACACGAATTCAGGTTCTCAAAGAGACTGATCGGAAGGCAAAAGGTCATTCCTGGATGTGGGTTTTTCGCGGCGGGGGCCGCGACAGGCCAACAATTTTATTTCATTATCATCAAAGTCGCGCCGGCAAAGTAGCCGAAAATATTTTGCACGGCTACAAAGGCATTATTCAAACCGATGGCCATTCAGGTTATAACTTTATCGAGGATAACCCGAATCAAACCAATGCCGGTTGCTGGGCGCATGCGCGTCGAAAGTTCTTTGACGCCGTTAAAGCTGCCGGTGCGAATGCAGCACCAGGCCTGGCCCATGAAGCTATAGATATAATCAAGGATTTATATAAAATCGAGAAGGAAGCTCGAACAAATAATCTGGATTTTGATCGGATCCTGGAGCTGCGAAAGGCTGAAGCCAAACCTGTTCTCGATGCATTTAAAAAGAAGCTGGATAAATGGAAACTTGCTGTTACGCCGAAAAGCCTCACTGGCAAAGCTGTAACCTACGCTTTAAATCAATGGGAAAAGCTGATCGTTTATTTAAGTGACGGTCGAATTTCAATCGATAACAACAGCGCAGAAAATTCTATTCGTCCGTTCGCTGTTGGCAGAAAAAATTGGCTTTTCAATGATTCGGCCGAGGGCGCTGCCGCCGCTGCAATATTTTTCAGCATTCTTGAAACCGCCAAAGCAAATGGCCTTGAACCCTACTGGTATCTGCGTTTCCTGCTTGAAAAGCTGCCTGAGCTGAAAACCAAAGAAGATTTCCTGCCATTCATCCCGCAAAACATTGATAAACAGCTCATTTTAGATTTACGCGCCAAATACATGAATTTAAATCCCACAAATTGAAATCATTTTCAAGGTGTGGTTACTGAAGCGCTTACGTTATAAAGCATCCGGAAGGCAAAAGGCCGGTGCTTGCGCAGCCTTGTTTACAAGCTGTTAAAACTTCCTGAATTTTGTGGAGTATACTTGTTGTGTACGATTTTCTGGAAAAGGAGTTTTTTATGAAGTCTGGCAAACAGTTGCGATGGTCATTACTGGTTTTTCTGTTTCTGGTCGTTATTGGCTGCCTGCAGGCCGAAGCGGTTAACCCTTTTGCCGCAGATGAAAAGGTAACCATTCAGCAGGGCAGTTCGCTCGACAGTGGTGAAGCTCTTTTCAGCAAGCCGCAGCTCGACAAAAAAGCCGCTGACGATTCGCTCAAAAATGCCTCTATTGCCGTCATGAGCGATTTGCATGCCAGAAACTGGAATCATGCCAGCCTGATCTCGGCTTTTAAAGCTATCAATGGTCTCAAAGACGTGTCGGCGCTTGTTCTTACCGGCGATTCGGTCGAAAAAATCGGCTCGCCTTCCGAGTATTCTTATCTGCTGAAAACCCTGAATACTCTGAAAAAGCCGGTTTGGGCGGTGACCGGCAACCATGACATCATGTATAAGGATTATTACAATCCTGACAAAAATGCCAAAAACCCGAAACTGCGCACGACCCCGGCAGAGCGCAAAGCCAAGCTTGAGCGTTTCCGCAAGCTTTTGAAGCTGAAGGCGACCAGATACACAAAGAAGATTGGCGGCCACCTGCTGGTATTTCTGCCCAACGATGCCCTTGATGCCAAGTGCCTGGTCAGACTTTCTGATGCAACCCTGGAATTTCTGCAGAAGACGCTTAAAGAAAACCGGGATATGCCGACTATCATTTTCTGCCATGGCCCGTTGCTCGGCAGCTATGTCAGAAAAGGCGGCCTGCCGCTGCAGCAGGCAACCGCGCAGCCCGCCGCAAAAATCCGCAAAATTCTCAAAAAAAATCCGCAGGCGTTTCTCTGGGTTTCGGGGCATATCCACATGGGCCCCTCTTCAAGCAACTTTTCGGCAAAAGTAAACAAAGTCGATCATATAACCAATATTCACGTGCCGGCGGTGCAGGACAGTGCGGCCTGGATGCGCATTATCAAACTGTCGCCCGAAAAGGCCGTGGTTCGCACCTTTAACGGTAAAACCGGTAAATATGCCAAAAAACATGACCGCACTTTTAAACACAAGGTCAAAAAAGAGCCACAGGAAAAGCCTGAAAAAGAACCCAAAAACGAGCCGAAAGATGAGCCCAAAGACACGCCGCCCGCTGATTCAGACGGCGAAGATCAGAAACAGGCCGAGACAAACGATGTTCCCGGTGAAATTTTTGTCGACCCGGTCGATGCCGGCGAAAGCTTGCCCGATGACGACCTGATTGCTGACCAGGACGAAGAAGACTCGGAAGGCCCGGAAGAAGACGAGACCTACGAAGAAGCGGATAGTCAGACCGTTGTCGAAGAAACAGAAGAGAGTGAAGAAAGCGATGCTGACACTGAAGGTGCCGGTTCAGAAGTTTCAGATGCTTCAGACACTTCATCGGCAACTGCCTCTGAAGCAGTGATCGAGAAGATTCGTGAGCTGGTGGCGGCCGCCATGGAATACATCAACCGCATCTTTTCAGATTTTCTCAGATTTGTGCAACCCTGATAAAATCTGAAGTTATTAAAAATAAAAACCCCTGGCAGAAATGACTGCCCGGGGTTTTTATTGACAGGTTCTGAGTTTACTCTGTTTTTACCGGTTTGCGCATGGCGAAGTAGGCCAGGGTGGCGCAGAGAAACAGGAAGGCAACTACAGCGCGTGACTGACTGCCCGGGGCCTCGCCGGCAACTGCGATTTTGCCATCGGCGGCGACCAGATAGGCCTGTTCCCATTTGCCGAGATCGACGCTGGTTTCGACCGCTGTGCCATTCAGCATGGCTTTGACCGCAAAAGTCTGAACCTTGGCTTTCTGCATCTGTTCGTTGAGAGCTGTGATTTCAGTTTCTTTGGCGGTTATCGCTGCGGCATCGGGGGTTGCAGCCGCTTTAAGTTCGCGCAGGGCGATTTTGGCGGCCGAAATTTTTTCGACGAGGTCGTCGGTTGCCGGGTAGACGGCCGGCGAAACCTTGTGATAGCTGCCGGTCAGCTGCTGACCATTGATTTCAACATTGCTGAGCTGGGCTGACGCAAGATGGATGCCGGGTTTGTTGATGCCTTCGAGCAGGCCCGGGCTCTTTTCGGCGATACCCATGAGTACCATGATGAAAACGCCAGTTAAGGCGGCTCCGGCAATCAGGCCCGATGAATAAAGCACGCCAGTTTCGCGTTTTTCTTCGAGATCTGGGTCTTTAACACGCATTTCGAGTACCCAGCGGATAATACCACCGGCCATGATCGGCACTGACAATGACAGCGGCAGGTAAAGACCGACCGCGAACGCCAGTGAGTTGATACCGAGCAGCTCGACGCCAAGGGCGATGAACATGCCGCTGATAACAAGATTCCAGGGCAGGTTGCCGCCGATGACCCCGTCAACGACAAGTTTCATCAGGTTCGCCTGGGGAGCTGGCAGCTCGCCTGTAGTAATCGCATCTTTGAGCAGATACATGACAAAGCCCATGGTCAGGCCCGAAGCCAGAACGCCGATGAATTCGCCGATCTGCTGATATTTGGGAGTGGCACCGATGAGAAAACCGGTTTTCAGATCCTGTGAGGTGTCGCCGGCGATGGCGGCGGCGATACAGACAAAAGCACCAACGGTGAGAACGGCGATTTTAACGTTCGGCATATCAGCCATGCCGGCCAGGATGAAAATAATGCAGGTCAGCAGCAGGGTTGCGATGGTCATGCCCGAGATCGGGTTCGAAGAAGAGCCGAGCAGACCGACGATGCGCGATGATACGGTGACAAAGAAGAAACCGAAGACAACGATCAGAATGCCGGCGATTGCCGAAATGCTGAACGAATGAAAGATGGTGGCATTGAGAAAAACAGTGGCAATGGCGGCAAGCGACAGGGAACCACCAAGAATTACGCTCATTGGCAGATCGAGATCGGTTCTTACTGCCGCTTCACCCGAGTTTTTGCCGAGCTGCGCAAAGCCAGCCTTGAAGCTTGAAAGAATGACCGGAATCGACTTGATCAGCGAGAAAATACCGGCAAACGCAACTCCGCCGGCGCCAATGTAGCGAATGTAGCGTGACCAGATGCTGCCCGGGCCCATATCGCTGATCAGATTTGTCATTTCAGGGTAAATGGGAGAGGTGCAGTGCTCGCCGAACAGAGTGATGAGCGGAATCAGCACCAGCCAGCCGAAAATACCGCCGCTGAGCATGATAGCTGCAATCTGCGGGCCAATGATGTAACCGACGCCGAGCAGTTCGGGGGTGACTTCGGCACCGATTTCGGCACCCCTGAAGCCTGGAACATGTGTTGCCGGTTCTTTGCTCCAGAGGCCGAAAAGACGGTTGTGCATCAACGCCTGATAGAGAGCCCCGATGCCCATTCCCTGAAACAGGGTTTTGGCTTTTGAAATATCGCCCTGACCGGCAACGAGAACCTCGGCGCAGGCCGTTCCTTCCGGGTATGGCAATTTGCCGTGTTCCTGCACGATAAGGTAACGGCGCAGCGGAATCATGAAAAGAACCCCGATGGTGCCGCCGACAATGGCAATTACCGCAATTTCAAGCTTTGACGGTTCAAGACCCCAGATAAAGAAAGCCGGAATTGTGAAAATTACGCCGGCCGCCAGTGATTCTCCGGCCGAGCCGACCGTCTGCACGATGTTGGTCTCGAGAATGGTGCCCTGTTTGAAGAAAATGCGAAAAATGGCGACAGCCATAACTGCTGCCGGTATCGAGGCCGAAACCGTCAAACCGACTTTCAGACCAAGATAGGCGTTCGCCGCGCCAAACACGCAGCCGATAACAATGCCGATCACCACAGCCTTTAGCGTGAACTCAAGCGGGCTTTCGCCGGCTGGTATGAAGCTGGGGTATTCTTTGCCGTCGACCACTTCATAGGCCTTTGGCGACAATCTGTCTTTCTGACTCATATTCTCTCCTCTGATTAACGTAGGCGTAAAAAATAACACAGCCTTACCGACGGCGCAAATAAACCTGCCGCCGAAGCTGTTTGTGATATGATTCACGATCAGCGTGCCGGTGGCACAAACATTGCCGAAACAAAACGGCGCCCGAGCTTTGCCCGCCCGGACGCCGATTTTATGATAACTGCAGAAACAAACCTGAGCTGTATGAAGATACTTTGCTGATTCTATACAAAAGCGAATTGCTGGAGAAAAACTAACCCGGCTGGCAGGCGGCGCCGACGAATTAGCGACTAGCAATGCGTTTTTATATATTTCAGCTTTTGGGGCGGGTGGCGACTGCTTCACGCACCATCTTGACGAAATACGACATGACGCGCTGGTCACCGGTCAGTTCGGGGTGAAATGCACAGCCGAGCAGATTGTTCTGCCGCGCCATGACGATGCGGCCTTCGTATTCACACATATCAGTGACACCTTCGCCGGTTTCGCTGATATGCGGTGCTCTGATAAAGACGCCGGGAAACCCGCGGCCGATGTCCTTGATGTTCAACGGGGCTTCAAAGCTGTTAATCTGGCGGCCGAACGAATTGCGCTCGACGGTGATATCCATCATGCCGATATGGCAGCTGTTTGAGCCGACTATACGTTCAGCCAGCAGAATCAGACCCGCGCAGGTTCCGAACACCGGTCGGTCGAGAGAGATAAACTGTTTGAGCGGTTTCATCAGGTCGTAGGTGTCGATGAGCCGGCGCATGGTCGTGCTTTCGCCGCCAGGCAGAATCAGGCCGTCGAGACCTTTGAGATCGTTTGCGGTTTTCACCTCGACCGCTTCGGCGCCGCAGCGCTTCAAAGAAGTGGCATGTTCGCGCACTGCGCCCTGCAGGGCGAGAATTCCTATTTTAAGCATAGTTTTTTCCTTTACCAGCCGCGCTCCTGCATCCGGTCTGCAGGTGCGAGCGAAGCGATTTCAAGGCCGGTCATCGGCGTGCCCAGCCCCTTCGAAATTTCGGCCAGCAGCTTGTAATCACGGAAATTAGTCGTCGCTTCGACAATGGCTTTGGCGAACAGCGCCGGGTTCTCTGATTTGAAAATACCTGAGCCGACAAAAACGCCGTCAGCGCCGAGTTCCATCATCAGGGCGGCATCGGCAGGTGTTGCTACACCGCCGGCGGCAAAATTTACCACTGGCAGCCGGCCAAGTTTTTTGATTTCGAGCAGAACTTCGTAAGGGGCACCAAGCAGTTTTGCTTCGGTCATCAGCTCATCTTCGCTCATGTGAATTACCCGGCGCACCTGGGCGTTGACTTTGCGCATGTGTCGCACCGCTTCGACAATATTGCCGGTGCCTGGTTCACCCTTGGTGCGCAGCATCGCAGCGCCTTCGCCGATGCGACGGGCCGCTTCTCCAAGATCGCGGCAGCCACAGACAAACGGCACTGTATAAGAAGACTTCAGCAGATGAAATTCCTCGTCCGCCGGTGTCAGAACTTCGCTTTCGTCGATATAATCTACGCCCATGGCCTCGAGAATGCGGGCTTCGGTGATGTGCCCGATGCGTGCCTTGGCCATGACCGGAATACTGACCGCTTTCATTACTTCTTCTATGATCGTCGGGTCGGCCATGCGGGCCACGCCGCCGGCTTTGCGAATATCAGACGGCACCCTTTCGAGCGCCATTACTGCGACCGCTCCGGCCGCTTCGGCGATTTTCGCCTGCTCGGCGTTGACGACATCCATGATGACGCCGCCCTTCTGCATTTCTGCCATGCCTCTTTTGACCACAACGGTTCCGACTTTGCTGTCACCCATTTTAAGTATCTCCCTGAAAATTATTTGTTTTTAAATAAGAACATATTTCCCTACCCCAAACCACAGCAAAATTCAACACTTTCCCGTGCAATAAGCACGGTGGCGGTGAATGATTTTTCTTCAGGTTTGCCGGCCGGGTGTCGATACATAAGATGCAGAAACAGGTGGTTCAGGTTTCCGCAACTACTGGTTTACAGGAAAAAACTTGCACCGGCAGATAAAAAAAGGCAGACGAATCCGCAGACTACTGCTGATTTTTACGATGATTTCAGTTTTTATATCTGGAATCAGGCCCGCGCATGCCTTTGATGTGCCGTCGATCGATACCCAGAAGTTTCCGGTCGAGATCTACGGTGATTATCTCGAATATCGCACCAAAGCCGAACAGATTGTCACCAAGGGCAAAGCCTACATATCGTATCAGGATATGAAGATCAGCGCCGAAAACATTCAGGCCAACACCAAAACCGAAGATATTTTCGCCCAGGGCAAGGTCGATTTCTGGAAAGGCTACGACCAGACCACCGGCGACTTTCTCGTTTACAACATGAAATCAGGCGAAGGCTGGATGCGTGACGCCGAAATTCGCAAAAACCGCAATTTCTTCAGCGCCAAAGACGTTTATGTCAGCCCCAGATACAGCATTGCCCAGGATGTTATGCAGACGACCTGCGATGATACCGACCACCCGCATTACCGCATTACCAGCAAAAAAATCGAAACCTACCCGGGCAAATCGATGACCCTCGAAGACCTGCGCCTGAAATGGAAAGGCAAAACCCTCTACCACCGCGGCCGCGATTACTCGGAATTCAAGGAACGCGAGAAGTTTTTCCATACCCGTCAGGGCATGTCGCAGATCGATGGCATATATTTCAAATTCACTACTGATCTGATGGTGAATGAGCACGTTTCCGGTCGCTTTACCGCCGATGCTTTTGAAAAGCGCGGCAACGGTTTCGGTTTCAACGGTAACTACAACGGCGGCGACAAAGGCAACGGTTCGATCTATTTCTACCAGCTCAACGAAACTAAACGCAATCATACCAACACCCAGATGAATCTGTCGCACAATTACAGCTTTGCCGGTGGTGAAAGCCTGGCTACCAGCTTTATCTACAGTGGCGACCAGTATACCGGCCAGGCCGAAAACCAGGATCTGACCGTGCAGATCAATTACCGCCCGGTGCTCAGTTTCATGACAATGAACGTCGTCGCCAATAAATTCTATGACCTGGATGGCGATAAATACACGGCTGACAACAATTACCAGCTGCTCAACCGCCTGCCCGAAATTAATTTCACGCTGCCCGGCTATACAACCCCGGGAGTTCCGCTCAGTCTCAATCTTTCTGGTATGTATGGTCGCTATGAAGACGGCACTCTCAGCGACGTCAACGAATCAGAAAAGAAAGACGCCAGAGTCAGCGTTACCGTGCCGACCATCTATGTGCACGAGCGCTTCGACCTGACCCCTTCCTATAACCTGCAGAAAAGCTATTATTCCGGCGGTATCGAACGCGAGAACGGCTCGACGATGGTCAGGGCGCAGCACCGCTTTTCGAATGTCACCAATCTCGAATTCAACTACAACGTTTCGACAAGCAAAGGTAAATCGCCATTTCAGTTCGACTCTTTCACCGGCACCGATATTTTTTCGACCCGGTTGCGGTTTGCCCAGAATTCATGGTCACTTAACCCGATTAACTTCAACTATAACCGTGTAATGAGCCGCTTCGAGCAGGTCTACTGGGATTATTCGCGCCGCTCGCGCACCGACGCCTATCGCAACTGGGAATTTTTTATCCGCCGCGATTACGTCGTGCCTAATCTTGGCCTGGCCAAAATGGATTTGACCAGGCTGGAACCGGGCAACCTGAACGCTCGTTATCGTCTTGCCTCAAATCTCTGGTCGTTTGATACCAGCGTGACCATGCCCTATGGCGAAGACAAAATCACCAATACCTCGTTCAACTACCAGGCCACCATCAGGCCGCTCTGGGCCGTTTCGACCTCGGGTAACTACAACCACATCACCGAAAAATTCAGCCCCCTCACCATCGGCCTGGTGCGCGACCTGCACTGCTGGGAAGCCCGCGCCGAATACAGCCACGAACGCAAAGAATTCTGGATCGAGTTCTATCTGAAAGCCTATCCCGACGATACCGGCCGTTTCCGCTACGGCATGGAAGACAACAAACTCGAAGCCAAGCTCGCCGCCTACGACCAGATGACGCAGCGCTACGAAGGCATGACCCGCTGACCTACACAAACCCGGTCAGGATAGTTGTTGAAATCTGCACTTCTCCCTGTGTATTATGAACCCATCGCACATGGTGGAGGAACAGTTGATGAAGATATACGCAGGTTCGGATCATGGCGGCTTTGAATTGAAGAAGTCTCTGATAAAGCGGCTTCACGAACTCGGTCACCAGGTCGAAGACCTTGGTACCCACTCTCTGGCTTCCTGTGACTACCCTGATTACGCGCACGCCGTCGCTGCCAACGTCATTGCTGACCCAGGTTCTCTGGGGCTGCTTATCTGTGGCTCCGGAATAGGCATTTCGATAGCCGCCAACCGCCATCATGGCATCAGGGCCGCTCTCTGTCGCTGCAGCCTCGAAGCCGAGCTTTCTCGAAAACATAATGAC
>Ga0116177_10002707_pt1 | contig 12986 bp, 14 predicted proteins | sample AD_STIC10_MetaG_FD_89750 | JGI IMG/M metagenome (GOLD analysis project Ga0116177, IMG submission 89750) | Active sludge microbial communities of municipal wastewater-treating anaerobic digesters from USA - AD_STIC10_MetaG | ecosystem: Engineered > Bioreactor > Anaerobic > Digestate | place: USA...
AAATTATGCCGTATCATTTATTGGCGAATTATCAAATTATGGGAATCAATATATTCAAGAAAACAAACCATGGGAGAAAGATAAAAATATTGAAGATGTAGAAATAGTTTTAAATAATTTAAGCTATCTTCTATATATAGTTGCTGATTTATATAAATATATCATTCCAGAGAGTGCTGAAAAAGCTAAACAGGCATTAAAAAATAAGGAGAAAATAATTTTATTTAATAAATTATCTTAAACAATGATTGGATATTTAAAAGGAGAAATTAAATATATAGATAATAGTAGTGTTATTATAGATTGTGGAAATGTTGGCTATAATGTTTATGTAACTCCAAAAGTTTTGTCTAAAAAAATAGGCGATAAACTTGAACTTTATATATATGAAGCTATTAGGGAAGATGCATATGATTTATATGGACTTTTAATGCCTGGTGAATTAGATTTTTTTAAAAGTTTAATTTCTGTAAAAGGTATAGGTCCAAAATCTGCTATGAATATAATATCTAGTTCTGATATAAATAAATTAAAGGAAGGTATATTAACAGGAGATATTGGCTATGTTTCTAAAGTAAAAGGTATTGGTAAAAAAACTGCTGAGAGAATAGTATTGGAACTAAAAAATAAAATTACTATTGGTGATGTACGTCCGGTTGGCACAAAGTCTGCAGATCTTGGCGCTACAGCAAATCTTGATATTTATCAGGCCCTGATCCAACTGGGGTACAATGCGGTGGAAGCTAGAACGGCTATAAAGATGATTCCGGATAACGTAAGCGATCCAGACAAGAAACTAAAAGAAGCATTGAAGAATTTAGGAAGATAAAATGTCTTACTATCTGAAAGTACTTGAGGCAGGCGTATTTTTATGTTAAAATAAAGAAAATTAGCAAAATAACCTTTTTCCTTACATAATTAAGTGTAAGGCAAAGACCATAGAAAGGAAAAGATGAAAAAATACGAGATTACTTTTGTTGTTAGTGAGAATCTCACCGAGGACAAAGCGAAAGAAATTTCAAAAAACATTGGCCATCTCATTGAAAGTAGAGGTGGCAAGGTAGAACTAGATCTATTTTGGGGTAAGAAGAAGCTGGCATATAAAATAGCTAAGAATACATTTGGCTATTATTTTGTTGTCGTTTTCTTTGTAGAACCAAACGAAATTCAAGAAATGAACAAAGAAATCAGAATGAACGAAAAAATCCTTCGTCATTTGATTGTTGATTTTGTTGAAAAAACCCCATTCTTTGAGGAAATTGCAGAAAGAAAAAATAAAGCAGCTGGAACAAAATCTAGCGAAGATGTGATTGAAGAAAATATTCAAAAAGAAAAAGTTCGTACCGCCCGAAAAACAAAAGAAGAGGTAAAGGAAGAAATTGTTGAAGAGCCAAAAGTAGAAATTGAAGAAGTTGAAGCGCCGGCAGTTGAGGAGGTCAAAGAAGAAGTGAAAGAATCAGAAGAACCTGGAGTAGAGGCAGAAGTTGTAGAATCTGATGATAAAGAACCCGAAGAAGAAAAAATAGTAGAGGAAGTAAAAGAAGAAGTAAAGGAACCAGAACCAGCAAAGGAAGAAAAGACAAAGATTAAAAAAGAAGAATTGGCTGAAAGAAAGGCAGATAGAAAGAAAATGACTGATGATGAGAGAAAGCAACAGTTGGAAAAGAAATTAGCAGAGCTTTTAAAAGAAGAAGAAGAGTAAAATAGTTATAAGTTATAAAGTTCAAAAGAACTTAGAAAGGGGAAAACAATGTTAAGTTTAAACAGAGCACAAATCATCGGGAATCTTACTCGCGATCCAGAACTTCGTTATACACCAAACGGTCAAGCAGTAGCTTCTTTCTCAGTAGCTACCAATAGAGCTTATATGGATGCTAATGGTGAGAAAAAAGAATCAGCTGAATTTCATGATATTGTAACATGGGGCAAATTGGCAGAAATTTGTCAGCAACTTTTATCTAAGGGTCGCAAGGTCTATATCGAAGGACGTCTTCAAACTAGAACTTGGGAAGGACAAGATGGAGTAAAAAGACAAAAAACTGAGATTGTTGCTGAGAATATGCTTGTTCTAGATAAACCAAAAGAAGGTACAGTTATGGGGGGATTTAACCCTGCTCCTGCTGCAAACGGTTTCGGTGGTGCTGATGTTGGTGGCGGTATAACAAACAATCCAGCTCCTGCCGGCGATATGGGTATGGCTGGAGGAGAAGTAAACCTAGACGATATACCATTTTAGTCAAAAGTTGTAAGGTAAAAAGTTAATAAATAATCAAAGAGAAAATCTATTCAGTTAAAATATATAAATAGGATTTTCTCTTAAAGGAGAAACTTGCGAAGTGTTTATAGAAAAATCTTTTTTGAAAGATTTTGCGGAAAACACAGAGAAAGTTTGGACGTATGAAACAAAGAGTTTGTATATTTTGTTCAAAAGGAATAAAAGAGATAGATTATAAAGAATCGGAAAGCTTGAGAAAGTATTTATCTTTTTTTGGGAAAATAGAGGGCAGACGTAGAACTTCTGCTTGTGCTTATCATCAAAGAAGGATTGCACAGGCTATCAAAAGAGCTCGTCATCTAGCCCTATTGCCTTTTGTAAATAAATAAAAAATAAAACGAAAAAATTTATCCCAAATTTTTATAGTAGAATTTTTTCGTAAAAGGAGAAATTTTACGAAAGCTGGAGCGAGCAAAATTTTTAAATTTTGAATGCGTAAGCTGAAGTGAAATTACGACGTATGAATATGACCGATCTAAAACCAGGTGTGAAGATTGAGTATAATAATATGCCTCATGAAGTGATATCGGCAAACTTTTCCCGATCATCTCAAAGCAAGGGATTTATGACTACACGTCTTCGTAATCTAACTAATGGTAACGTTTTTGAAGTAGTTTTTCGTGATCGTGACACTATCAACGGTATTTCTTTGGATAAAAGAAAGACTCAGTTTTTATACAAACAAGGAGATCAATATGTTTTTATGGATAATGAGACATTTGAGCAATTTGAACTTGGTGAAAGTATCTTGGGTGAAAAAGGAAATTTTTTGAAAGAAGGGACTGACGTTGAAATAATGTTATACAAAGAAAGTCCGGTATCTATAGAGCTACCGGCTAAAATGGCTTTAAAAGTTATTCAAACTGAACCAGGCATCAAAGCTGCTACTGCTTCTGATGTAAAAAAACCAGCCGTAGTAGAAACTGGGTATAAACTTCAAGTGCCATCATTTATCAATGAAGGTGATGTGATAAAAATCAATACAGCGACCGGAGAATATGTAGAAAGGGCTTAATTTTCAGGCTTTTGCAAAGCAAAAGCCGAATTGTGATTGGGAAATCTTTCTTGAGCTATTTCAAATTGGGCAGACGTTCTCAGCAGAAGATTGTAGATTTTTGATTTTTGCAAAGTAATTTTGGAGTCTTTTGCTCCTTCTTTTTGTAGTTTTTTATAGTTTTCTATCTCAGTACGTAGATCCTGTAAATACACTCTAAGGGTTCTATTGATAAGAAAATTTTGTGTATATGAGTCCATTTGCCTATCTACCCTCTCTTCTTCTTTTTCTTTTCTACTGAGAAAATCTTTATAAGATGGATCTTGTGGTGTTATTGAAAAAGCTCTTATCAAAAATGGGTTTTCAGCTAGTAATTCTTTTAGTTTCAATTCTTCTTGCGCAACAAAATCTAGTGGAGTTTTCTCAGGCATTTCAAGCTTGTTAATATTTTTTAATAAAGGATCTAATTCTATAATTTTTTCATTCAGATATACCTCGCTATCAAAAATATTTTCCGGATTTACTGGCTTTTTTTCAGTTGTTTTGATAGGAGTTTTTGAAATATTTTTCGGTAAATTGTTTGCCACAGCTAATTCGTGTGATGATACTGTTAGTGCACCAGCAAGAGCAGCAGCTTTTATGATTTTACCGAATTTATTTTCCATATGTTCATTCTAGGCGATTTTATTTAAAATGTACAACGTATAAAATTTATTGTATAATATGAATATGAAAAAACGCCTTGATGTACTATTATTTGAAAGAGAACTAGCTGACAGTAGGGAAAAGGGTCAACGTCTTATTATGGCGGGGTTAGTTCTGGTTGACGGAAAAAAGGAGATAAAGGCTGGAACCAAATTTAATGAAGATGTAAAAATAGAAGTCTTGGAAAATTATCCATACGTTGGTCGAGGAGCAGAGAAGATAAAAGGAGCCGCAGAGGTATTTCGAATAGACTTCAAAGATAAAGTGGTCACTGATATAGGGTCATCTACTGGAGGATTCACGGATTTTGCCTTACAGAACGGAGCCAAAAAAGTTTATGCAGTTGATGTTGGGAGGGGTCAATTGGACTGGCGATTGCGCAACGATTCACGAGTAGTAGTAATGGAAAAAACAGATTTTCGTAAAGTTGAAGGATTTGATGATAAAATAGATATCTTCGTTATTGATGTTTCTTTTATTTCACTCCGTACCATCCTACTAAAAGTCAAGGAAGTTACTAATTCCTACACCTCAAACACTAAACCCTCTATAGTCGCTCTTTTCAAGCCACAGTTTGAGGCAGGAAAAGAAATAGCTGACAAATGTCGAGGTGTTATCAGGGACCCAGAAATTCATAGAGATCTTTTGGCTAATTTTATTTCTTGGTGTGGGGAAAATGGTCTTAAAATCATTGGGCAAATAGAATCTCCTATAAAGGGAGATGATGGTAACAAAGAATTTCTTTTTAATTTAAAGATATGTTAATTAGAGCAAAATCCATAATTGGCCTTCCGGTTGTTGAAGCAGCTGGACTTCAGAGAGTAGGATCAGTCAGGGACTTTTTGGTTGATCCTGACGGAGGTAGGATTCTGGCTATATTACTTGGTAGTGGGAAAGTGGTATCAGTAAATGAAATAAAAGATTTTTTTACTGATACAGTTTTGATTCAGAGTGCAGATAGCATTGTGAATCATGAAGAAATAGCTAGAGCACAAAATATTTTATCAAGAAAAATATTTCTTGTCGGTTCAAAGGTTTTGACAAGCGAAGGAAGAAAAATGGGTTCTCTTGACGACTTTATGTTTGATGACCTGTCTTATCAATTAGCGACAATCATAACAAAAAGATTTTTTTCAAAAGAAAAGCGGATCATAAGTGCGGGAAAGATTGAAAAGGTCTTGCCAAAAAAAATCATAATTAGTGATAGCGGAGTAAAAGTTCCTTCTGTAGATAAAGATAATATTGCAAGTTACATAGCCAGCAATTAATACGGCCATTCAAGATCTAAACTCTTGGCCAATTTTCCCCAATCTCGACTGTTTTCTCTTTTCCACCCGTGAATATGAAATTTCAATAGATAATCGTCATAAACAACATTGCTAGGATTACCAAGCCTTTCTTGAGACTTTTTGATTTTTTGTGATTGAGCTTTTCTTAAAATGTTTTCTATTCTCGTACTACCGAAAAGGATTTTGATAAAAAAACTAAATATTTTTGCTAATTTTGGTTCCCGAAAGTTTAAAAAATAATTTGTTATGTTTTTTGTATAATTTGGAACAAATCTTCTGATCCAAGAATTTTCCGCCAGATAACGGTCAAACGACCCATCTCTATCAAGTAAGACTATGTTTTGGGCAGTCCAATAAGCGAGAAAAAATTCTTTACCAGCTGGTGCGGTGTAATATGCATTTAGTTTTTCTTCTGACATGAAAAGGCTTAGGCATATTCTGCTACGTATTTTTTTGCCATATCGACGAATACCAAAAAACCACATGAGAATGACTGATAGAAATCGAGTGGTCCAGATTTTGCTTTTCTCAGTTATTATTAAAAGGTCAATGTCACTATCTTCTTGGCAATTGAAAAGTGCTAAAGAATTTACCACTACTACCGATTTTATAAAAGGAAGAATAGAAAGAATACGAGTAGCTTTTATTGCTTTGTCCCAATATTTCTCTGAGATGTTGTATTTTTCCTGACGAAGATTTACTAGATTGCTTCGTTCCGGTAAGAAATAAAAACCATTTTTCATCTCAATTTTCCCTTTGCGAATCAATTCATCAAGAGTGGTCATGATATTTAATAGACTTGTTTTTTGGCAAAATAAATAACGCCATACTTCGAAAGAAGTCATGGGATAATCAAAAACATCAAAATAACTAATAGTGAAAAGAATATTCTTTTCGGTAATGCTAAGTATCATTTCATTATTATTTTAGCAAATTTTACCTATTTTTGCGATAGTTTGATATAATATACTGGCGATGAATAAAGTGATAAAAAAAATAAAGCAAGAGATTAGCTACAAAACTGGGAAATATTGTATGTCCCCAGAATTTTTGAGTTTAATTTTGACTTTAAAATGCAATTTCCGCTGTCAGAGTTGTTCGATCTGGGAAAACGAACCAGTGCAGGAGCTTTCTGAAGAAGAATGGATAAATGTTTTCGATGATTTGAAAAGAAATTTACCCTCTAATACTTTTGTTGAGATAAATGGAGGCGAGCCTCTGGTAAAAAAAGAATTGGTCTTCAGGGCGCTACGCGAATTGAAAACCCATTTTAAGACGGTAGTTTTGAATACCAATGGTTCATTGCTAGATGAGGAAACAGTAAAAAAGTTAGAAGAGCTTGGTCTTAGTAGGGTAAAAGTTTCTTTATATAGCCTTGATCAAAATATCCATAATGAAATGCGTGGTACGGAGATAGCTTACAATGGTGTGATGCGAGCTATAGATGCAGTAAAAAACAGCAAAATAAAGCTAGAAGTCGGGATTTTGTTAACCGCAAAAAATATAAAAAGCATTCCTCTATTAGTAAAATATTTTAAAGAGATAAAAGGGGTAACGCTAATTCTCCAAATATTGGATGAAAAAGTAGAGTCGGTGCTATCCAAAGAAAATCCAGGGACAGTATTGCCCGAGGATTTGTGGCCGCGAGAAGAAGACACCATAGAATTCTTTGATTGGCTGAAAAACGATGCAGAAGCTAGGTCGCTTTTTCATCCTAGAACAAATTTTGAGTTAATTAGGCGTTACTACTTCGATCCAAAAATGGCTCTGCAATTTCGCTGTTTTGCTGGTCAGCATAGTCTCGTGATTTATCCTGATGGTGAAACATCTTTTTGCTTCAAAAGAAAATCAGTTGGTAATCTGAAAAACAATTCCTTATCCGATATTTTGCGGAATAAAGCGGTTGAAGAGAGAAGGGGTATCAAAAAATGCCAAAAATATTGTCGTCTAGTAGGCTGTAATTTTTCACGAGGATTTCGTGAAGTACTGAAAGGAAAAATAAGATAATTTGTCTGATTGGGATATTTTGCTATAATTAAATTCGTAAATAAAAAAGTAATAAAATGATATGAAAAAAATTATTTTGACTGGACTTCAGCCATCAGGAACATTACACATTGGAAATTATCTCGGGACGATGCAAAAATGGAAAGAATACCTTGAAAAATACGATTGTTATTTTTTTATTGCTGATTGGCATTCTTTGACTGGGAACTATGATCCAAAAGAAAAAAAGAAACAAGTTTTTGAGCTTGCCGTAGATATGCTTTCCGTTGGAGTAGACCCAGACAAATGTGTGTTCTTCCAGCAGTCTGACATTATGGAGATCACAGAGTTAACCTGGTATTTCAATTGCATAACGCCGATATCTTTTTTGGAAAGAATGACTCAGTATAAAGATAAATCGGTAAAGCAAGAAAAAAACATTAATATGGGACTTTTTGATTATCCTGTGCTAATGGCTTCGGATATCCTGATATATGATTCAGACGTTGTTCCGGTTGGTATTGATCAGGTTCAGCATATTGAGCTTGCACGTGATATCGTAAAATTCTTTAATAATAAATTCGGCGAAACATTTAAATTACCAGAACCAAAGCTCACCAATATTCCAAAGGTGATGTCATTGACCCACCCAGATAAAAAAATGAGCAAGTCTGATGGAGATAAATCCTGTATTTTTATATCGGATGAGCCGGAAGTGATAATGGAAAAAATTAAGAAAGCAACAGCTGATGAAATGGGTTTAGAAAACCTTTATCGTCTTGCAGATATATTTATTCCTGATTTTAAAAAGTCAGAATATGAAAATAATAATTTGAAATTAAAGACTGATTTAGCGGACGGTATTTCTAACCACTTTGCTGATTTTCGCGCCAAAAGAAAAGAATGGCTCAAGAAAGAAAAGGAAATCGAAAAAATATTGGAACAAGGAGCAGAAAAAGCTCGAGCGATTGCACAAAAGAAGATGATCGAAGTGAGAAAAAAAGTAGGATTGAGATAAGAAAAAAGCGCGGGTAACCGCGCTTTTTTCTTTAATCCAATTTGTTTTCTAGCTGTACTTCAGGATATTTGAGGAGTTCTTCTTTTAGTATCTTTTTTATTTCTTCTAGGTCCTCAGGGGATTTTCCTTCAGCGCGAGCGATCAAAACCGGTTCGGTGTTGCTTTGTCTTACCAGACACCAACCATTATCAAAAATAACGCGAGCACCATCAATATCTAAAACATTATATTTTTCTTTGAATGAAGATACTATTTTTGCTACGGTTTCGGTTTTCTTTGATTCCTCGCACTCGAGGCGCAACTCTGGAGTTGCAAAATATTTTGGAATAGTGGCAAGAATATCAGAAAGTTTTTGATCAGAGTTTGATAATATCTCATAAATTCTGGCACCAGCATACATTGCGTCATCATATCCTTTATTTTCTCTGTCAGCAAAAAATATATGGCCACTCATTTCTCCAGCAAGTAAAGCTCCTTCTTCTTTCATCTTTGCTTTGATCAATGAATGCCCAGTTTTCCAGATGATTGGTTGGCCGCCATGAGCCAAGATATCATCGGTTACTGCCTGTGAGGCCTTGACTTCGGTTATTACTTTTGCTCCAGGTGCTTCGGCCAACGTTTGACGTGCCAAAATGGTTAAAATTTGGTCGCCATACATGATTTCTCCTTTTTCGGTAACTAGTCCGATACGGTCTGCATCCCCATCAAAAGCAATGCCAAAGTCAGCATTTTCATTTCTTACTGTTTCAACCAATTTCTCAAGATTTTTGGGAATAGTTGGATCAGCAATATGATTTGGAAAATTTCCGTCCGGTTCTTCATAAAGACTAACAACTTCTGCACCGATTTTTTCATAAAGTTTTTTACCCACTACTGAACCTACCCCGTTCCCGTAATCTACAACCATCTTTAACTTCTTTGGTCCAATTTTTATATTCTTCAGAACATTTTCGATATAAGAATTATAAATGTCGATAGTTTGGTTCGAAATACTCGGATTATCTGACGTGGTAAATTGATCATTTTCAATAATTTCTTTTAATTCTTGGAGATCATTTCCATAAAAAGGATGAAAATCAAAAACTATTTTGCATCCATTAAAATCTTTTGGATTATGGCTTGCTGTAACCATCATACCGTTTCCACAATTCAAATGGAAAGCAGAAAAGTAAAAGACAGGTGAAGACACTAAACCTATATCTAAAACACTAATTCCAGTGGCGTTTAAACCCTCTATGATGGCTTTTGAGAATTCTGGAGAGGTAATGCGCGCATCACGTCCAACAATGCATTGTAGCTGATTGTGCTGCTTTAAGATGGTTCCAAAAGCTATGCCAATAGCTTTCATTTTTTCTACGTCTAGGTCTTTTTCATTTAATCCGCGAATATCATAGGTGCGAAAGATATGAGGGTTGATTTGCATAGTTATTTTTTCTTAATAGTAATATTTGGTTTTTTAATATAAAGGGGGAGGACTTGCTTGATCGGTCTAATTTTATTATCGATAATCATTTGCAATAAGGTTTCTATCCTTTGTGATGAATCTACTTTTCGAAACTCGTTTGAGCCCCAGATTCCGCAATGTTTTTCTTGTAAATCCCCCACTATCAAGTCTCCTTTTTTTAGTCTATTTTGTAAATTCATGATATCTACAATTTCAATTCCCCGCCCGTTCGGGTCGGGGTTAATTCCCTTTTGCATTTTACCTTTTTCAAAACGTGCAAAATAAACCTCGGTATTTGAAGCAGAAAGGAGCGAAACGACATTGTTCAGTCTTCGTAGGGGCAAACTTCTGCGTTTGTCCGCATTTTGGTCGACACGGAGGTCAACCCCTACGGATATTTGTGCCGACAATGTGTCGATCGAATACATAGGAATTTTCAAAGCGTAAGAAATAGTGTTCGCGATTGTTACTCCCGTTCTGACTCCCGTAAAAGCTCCAGGACCATTTATGACGCCGATGGCGCCTATAGAATCTAGAATTTTGAATTTAGAATTATGAATATTTGATTTTATAAATTTTTCAATAATACCGACTAGTTTTCGGTTGTTTTCGGTGTTAGATTCAATGATTTTAGTTTTTATTTTTTTCTCGTCCCAAAGACCGATTGCGGTTGGGTTAGTCGTTGTATCTATAAGTAAAATCATAAAATTTTATTCGAATATTGTTATTTTTCTTTTATTCTCATCAATATGTTCGAAACATAGATCAATTTTATTTTCCGGTAAGATATCACTGATTTTATCTGCCCATTCGATAGCGATGATATTATTTTTATTGCTCCAAATTTCTTCCAGACCGAGATCCAGAGCTTCTTGAGAGTCTGATAGTCTATATGCATCCATGTGATAAAAATTCTTGATTCTTGATCCTTGATCCTTGATTCTATATTGTTTCATTATTACAAAAGTAGGGCTAGTGATGTTTTCTTTTACACCGAGAGATTTAGCAAGAGATTGAATAAATGTAGTTTTCCCAGCTCCAAGATCTCCATAAAAACACAAAACCTCACCACCTTTTAGCCTTTTAGCAAAGTCGGAGGAAATTTTTTGTGTTTCTTCGCGAGATTTGGTTGTATATTGTTTCACAAAAACATTTTAACACAAAGTCAGTATCTCATAAATCAAACTATTTTTTTGAATTGAGAGCTGCCTTGATTAATCCCATAAAAAGAGGATTTGGGTGTAGGGGACGAGAAGTAAACTCCGGATGAAATTGAGAGGCTAGAAAATATGGATGATCAGGAATTTCTAATACTTGCATTATCTCTTCTCCTGGAGCACGTCCAGAAAATACCAACCCTTTCTTTTCAAAATCTTTAATATATTTTGGGTTGCATTCATAACGATGGCGGAATCTTTCACGGATAACAGTATTGTTATCATAAAGTCTATAAGCCGTTGAATCTTTTTTCACATCAATATCTCTTCCGCCAAGCCGCATTGATCCGCCGAGCTGATCAATATTTTTTTGTCCCGGCAAAATATCTACAACCGGATCAGGCGTTTCTTTATTCATTTCTGTAGAATTAGCCTCTTTTAGTCCCAAAACATTACGAGCAAATTCGATCAAAGCAATCTGAAATCCGAGGCAAAGTCCAAGATATGGAATCTTATTTTCTCGAGCATAACGGACGCATTCGATTTTTCCCTCAACACCTCTTTTACCAAACCCACCTGGCACCACCAGGGCATCAATATTTTTTAAAGCATCCAAAACTTTTTTATCCTTTTCAATCTCAGTAGTTTCGATCCATTGAATCTCAATATCTGTATCAAGATGAGCTCCACAATGTTCCAAAGCTTTGATAATGCTAGCATAAGAATCGCGGAGGCCAGTATATTTTCCGGCGATTCCAACTGTGATTTTATTCTTTTTCTTTTTCAAAACCTTTTCTGTATATTCGTCCCAGAGTTCTGATTTCTTTTTTTCTTCATTTGCTTTCTTTTCTAATCCTAAAAGACGAATTACTTCTTGGTCTAGACTTTCTTCCCTCATTATTTTTGGGATAAGATAAATACTATCAACATCATGCATACTAAATACTCTTTCGATCGGTACGTTAGTGTAAATGCTAATTTTTTCCCGAACCTTTTCGGTAACAAGATTTTCTGCTCGACAAGCAATGATGTCGGGATGGACACCTTTTTCCATTAACAATCGTATTCCCAATTGAGCAGCTTTACTTTTCTGTTCTCCTAGAAAACCGGGTTCTAGTACATAAGTAAGCGCTACAAAACAGACATTTTCTTTACCCTCCTCGTAGCTGAGTTCTCGTAGAGCTTCTATGTAGTGAGAATTTTCAATGTCTCCTATCGTTCCTCCGACTTCTACCAACACAATATCAGCTTCCGTCTCCATGGCCAATTCACGTAAATGTCTTTTTACTTCCCCTGTTACGTGAGGGATGAATTGTACATCTCTCCCAAGATATTCCCCTTTTCTTTCACGTTCAAATATTTTGTGAAATATTTGTCCATTGGTAACAAAACAATCCCGCGTAAGATTTTTGTTCATCATCCTTTCATAGGTTCCAAGATCCATATCACATTCGGTGCCATCATCAAGAACAAACACCTCGCCGTGACGATAAGGGTTGAGTGTTCCAGAATCGAGATTAAGGTAGCCTTCCATCTTTATCGGCATGCAATTGAACCCATTATTTTCAAGAAGCTTTGATAGAGAGGAGGAAAATATGCCCTTTCCAAGCCCAGACATTACTGTGCCTGTAACAATAACAAATTTGGTTTTTCCCTTTTGATATCCTGCAGGGATAGGGGTATAAAACTCATGTTCCTCGGTTTTTGCAGCAAGATTTTCAAGCTCTTTTTTTGGCATGGCGTCCAAATTTCATCCTCACTTTCGAGAATAAAATCTAAAGATTTTATTCTCTTCAGCTTTCATGAAATTTTTCCTTTACAAAAAAATCCTACTATATATTTTATCGTATAGATTTTTTCGTTTATTAAGATATATTTTTTAAATAAAAAAATCTCCGTTTGACCCCTCTAACATTTATGCGGGGTTTTTTTTGGAGATTAACTTATGTTGTTATTTTACTTTAATAAAAAAAATTAGCAACGGTATTTCGTTGCTAATTTTCCACAATCTTTGTGCAGGATGTTATTTTATTCTGTAAACGATATTCATCGTTACTGTAATTTCTTGTTCTCCGGTTTGAATGTCAGGAGCAGTAATATTTAGTCCTCCTCCTCTTG
>Ga0116177_10002712_pt1 | contig 12972 bp, 8 predicted proteins | sample AD_STIC10_MetaG_FD_89750 | JGI IMG/M metagenome (GOLD analysis project Ga0116177, IMG submission 89750) | Active sludge microbial communities of municipal wastewater-treating anaerobic digesters from USA - AD_STIC10_MetaG | ecosystem: Engineered > Bioreactor > Anaerobic > Digestate | place: USA...
GCGCAGCGAGTGGCGGACCGCGGCCGGACAGATGATCGCCTGGGATGAGGTGGAGTTTGCGGACGGGCGCTTCCTGCGCTATCGCCTCGTCCGGCCCAACCTCGGTCAGGACATGACTCTGCAGGGCGGTGGCAAGGTGACCCTCGCTGGACCGATGCTGATCGAGTACGCGCGCCGCCATCTGGCGCTGCTGCGGGGCGGTCGCGAGCTCCGGGTCCGCTATCTGGTGGCGGAACGGGGCAGCACCGTGGAGTTGCGCATGCGCGCGCGCCAGGGCACCCGGGAGCGGACCGAGATCCTGGTGGACGCAGCCTCGGGCCTGATTCGGCCCTTCGTTCCGGCGGCCTCCCTCGAATTCGATGCGGCCGAGCGCTTCGTCGGCATGCAGGGTCAGATCCTGCCCCAGCTGGGTTCCCGCACCCGTCCGGAGCCGGTGGCCGCTCAGGTCAGAGTGCTGTCGCAGGGGCTGACATCGGCCTGTCACATTTGATGCTTATCCTTTCCAGGCAATAGCTTGGATGAGGAATGTAATGCGGATCCTGATGGTCTCCGACGTCTACTTCCCGCGGGTCAACGGCGTGTCGACGTCGATCCGCACCTATCGCGAAGACCTCGCGGCGCTCGGCCACACCTGCGAGCTGGTCGCGCCGGAGTATCCGCACCGGACCGGTCCGGATGGGGCGCACGTCACCCGGGTCCGCTCCCGTGGCGTGCCGCGCGATCCTGAGGATCGAATGATGGCGCGTGGCGAACTGCGCCGCGCAACGGCCCGATTCAAGCGCGGCGACATCGACGTGGTCCATATCCAGACGCCATTCGTCGCCCACTACGCCGGACTCGAACTTGCGCGTCGCCTCGCGGTGCCCGTGGTCGAGTCCTACCACACCTATTTCGAGCGCTACCTCTACCACTATGTGCCGATGCTGCCGGCAGGCTGGATGAAGGCGCTGGCGCGGCGTTTCACGCTGTCGCAGTGCCACGAGGTGGATGCGGTGATTTCACCTTCGCGACCGATGGCCGATGCACTGCGCGCCTACGGTGTGCGCACGCGCATCGACGTGCTGCCCACCGGCCTCGATCCCGGACGATTCGTGGCCGGCGACCGCATGCGGTTCCGTGCAGCGCGCGGCATCGCGGGCTCTCGGCCGGTGGCGCTGTTCGTCGGGAGGGTCGCGCACGAGAAGAACATCGACTTCCTGCTGCAGATGCTGGTGTCACTGCGCCGTGAAATGCCGGACATCCTTTTCGTCCTGGCGGGCGAGGGGCCGGCGTTGCCGCACTGCCAGGAGCTGGTGCGCTCGCTGGGGCTCGAGGCTTCGGTGCTGTTCGTCGGGAACATGGATCGGGACACGGAACTGCTCGATTGCTACGCGGCGGCCGACGTATTCGTGTTCGCGTCGCGCACCGAAACGCAGGGGCTCGTGCTGCTGGAGGCGATGGCTCAGGGCACGCCGGTCGTTTCGACGGCGGTGATGGGTACCGCGGAAGTCCTCGCGGGCACCAGCGGCTCGGTCGTGGTGGAGGAGCGCAGCGAAGCGTTCGTCGCGGCGATTACCTCACTGCTGCGCGATCCGGTCCGCCGCGCGGCGCTGTCGGCCGCGGCCCGGGTTGACGCGGCAGGATGGTCGTCGCGCGCGATGGCCAACAAGCTCGTGTCGCTGTATGAATCCGTGACGCAGGTCTGTGATGTCACGCCGCTGTCATCGGCCCGTCATCGAAGTGTTGCAGCCACCGCGGAGAATCCAGCGGCATGACAGTCGCAACGCTGTTCCATCGCGCAGACCGCCTCGAGCGGCGCATGTGCGTTTTTGCGAATGCAGCGGCACGCAGGCGCGCACTGCGTTCGATGTTCAAGACGGTGAGCCGCCTCGGCGACGGCGTGTTCTGGTACACGCTGATGGCGATGATGCCGCTGCTGCGCGGCGCGCAGGGCGTCGTGATCGCCGCACAGATGCTGGTCACCGGAGCCGTTGGTCTGCTCACCTACAAGCTGCTGAAGAAGAAGCTCGTGCGGGAGAGGCCGTTCATCGGTCTGATCGGCATCGAGTGCGTGATGCCGCCGCTCGATCGCTACAGCTTTCCGTCCGGCCACACGTTGCATGCGGTGCTGTTCACGGTGCTGGCGGTGAGCTATGTGCCGGAACTCGGGATCGTCCTGGTGCCGTTCGCGACACTCATCGCGATGTCGCGGGTGGTGCTGGGCTTGCACTATCCCTCGGACGTGCTGGTCGGTGCGGCGCTCGGCGCCGGCCTCGCGGTGGGCAGCCTCGCGATTCTCAGCTGAGCAGATTGCGCAGCACGCGCAGGTAAATCTCGTGCAGTGCGTCGATCTCCTCGACCCGCACGCATTCGTTCACTTTGTGGATCGTCGCGTTGACGACGCCGATCTCGACGACCTGCGCGCCCATCGGAGCGATGAAACGCCCGTCGGACGTGCCGCCGCCGGTAGACAGCTTGGGCGTGCGGCCCGTCACTTCCTGCACGGCTTTCACTGACGCGGCCGAGAGCGGCCCGGGCGGTGTGTAGAACGGCTCGCCGGACAGATACCACTCGAGCGTATAGCGGATGCCGTGCTTGCGCAGGATGCTCTCGACGGTTTCCTTCAGGCCCTCCAGCGTCTGCACCGGGGAATATCGAAGGTTGAATCGTGCCTTCAGTTCGCCGGGAATGACGTTGGGCGCGCCGGTACCGGCGTTCAGGTTCGAGATCTGGAAGGTCGTCGGCTGGAAGAATTCGTTGCCCTGGTCCCAGATGCGGCTCGTCAGCTCCGCGAGCGCCGGCGCCAGCATGTGCACGGGATTCTCGGCGAGTTGGGGATAGGCCACATGCCCCTGCACACCATGCACCGTCAGGCGACCTGAGAACGAACCACGACGACCGATCTTGATCGTGTCGCCGATCTGCAGTTCGCTGGACGGCTCGCCGACCACGCACCAGTCCACGACTTCGCGCCGCGCCTTGAGCGTTTCGACGACTCGCTTGGTGCCATCGACGGACGGGCCTTCCTCGTCGCTGGTGATCAGGAAGGCAATAGAGCCGCGATGCTTCGGCGTTTCGCGGACGAACTGCGTGGTGGCGGTGACCATGGCGGCGAGGCCGCTTTTCATGTCGGCGGCGCCGCGTCCATAGAGCACGCCATCGCGGACGACCGGTTTGAACGGGTCCGTCTTCCATTCCTCGAGTGGGCCGGTCGGCACGACGTCCGTGTGACCCGCGAAACACAGCACCGGGCCTGTTCCACCGCGTTTCGCCCAGAAGTTGTCGACGCTGCCATAGCGCAGCGACTCGATGGCGAATCCCGCGGCCGCGAGACGCTCGCACATTGCAGCCTGGCAGCCGGCGTCGGCAGGGGTGACCGAATTTCGGGCGATGAGGTCCAGGGTCAGGTCGAGGGTCTCGGACATGGGAGGTCGTATCTACTCCGGGCTGTTCAAAGGTCCGCGCGTTATAGGGCCGACAGGCGAGGGGTGCAAGTTCTTTTTGCAGTGGCGCGCGCAGAGTCGTCATGGAGCGCGTGCGACAATCGCCGTGCAATCTGGAGGGAGCATGCGCGACACAGAAATTCCGGCGTTGCTGGCCGCCCAGATCCTGCAGGATGCGTTCGCGGGCCGTGCACCAGAGGAATTGATCCAGCCACTGATCACTGCGGGCTGGGACAGCGATGCGGCCGTCGGCGCGGTTGAGCAGCTCGTGCGAACTCGACTGGAGCAGCATGCTCGCGAAAACGCGCTGCCGCTGCCCAAGCGAGTGCCCGGGCCCGCGGGGCTCAATGCCACCTCGCTGATCGAGGCGGGCGATCGCCGCGTTCAGGTGATCGCGAACCTGCTGTACCCACGAGTCATCCTGTTCGGCGGCCTGTTGTCCGAGGCGGAGTGCCAGGCACTGATTCTCGCCGCGACGCCCCGATTGAAGCGTTCGACGGTCGTGCATTCGGTGACGGGCGCCGATCAGACTCATGACGCACGCACGAGCGAGGGAGCGTCGTTCACGCGCGGTGAAACCCCGCTCTGCCGCACTCTCGATGCGCGCATCTCGGCGCTATTGGATTGGCCGATCGAGTTCGGCGAAGGATTGCAGGTGCTGCGCTACGCGGTCGGCGCCGAATACAAGCCACACTACGACTACTTCGATCCGGCGGATGCAGGCAACACCGCGCAGCTCGCGCGCGGCGGCCAGCGGGTTGCGACACTGGTGATGTACCTGAATACGCCAGAGTCCGGCGGTGCCACGACCTTTCCAGATGCAAGATTCGAAGCAGGCGCCATCCAGGGCAATGCGGTGTTCTTCAGCTACGACCGACCACACCCGATGACGGGCACGCTGCATGGCGGTGCACCCGTGCACGCGGGTGAGAAGTGGATCGCGACCAAATGGCTGCGCGAGTCCGAGCACCACTGACTCTGGCACTGCGAGCGCTGCACCGGCTTGGTCGACGCCCGCGTCAAGGCACGCGCAAGGCTGCCGTGTCGAGTCGCTGCGTGAGCGCGGGCCGTCCAGCTTCATCACGGATCTGCAGCGTGACGATGGGCGCTGGCGCCGACCAGTCGATCTCGATGCAGCCGAAGTTGCGCGCCCGCAGCACCTCGCCGATCCGCCGCGAATTCGGCGGTGTCACGGGCCAGACCTCGGTGAGTCCACTCGAGGTCAGATCCCAGAGCGGATACGGCGCGTTGCGCTCGAGGCGAGACAGCTCCGCGTAGTGAGTGTCACCGCTGATGCAGATGAGGCCGTTCGCACGCTGACGCCGGATGACCTCCAGCAGCCGCTGGTGGTCCACGGCATAGTTGATCCATGCCTCCCAGCCCGGGAAGTCAGCGACGACCTGCAGGCTCGATGCCAGGATGCGCAGGTCTGCGCGTTGCGCGAGTTCGCGCTCTAACCACTGCCACTGCACTTCGCCGAGCATCGTCGCGCCGTCGTCGGGATTGCGTTCGTAGGGCCCAGGCACCTCGCGACCCGCGTTCTCGACCTCCTTGGACCAGGCGCGGTACGGCTTGCCGCCGAGATCGAGTTTGCGGATCGGCGTGCGATTGAAACGCAGGTCCGGCAGCAGCAACTGCAGCCGGCGCCCGCTGGCCTCGAGCATCACGGACTCGTAGATCCCGTCGCGGCTGCGGCGCGGCGAATCGGCCGCCTCGCCCCAGAAGTCGCAGAAGATCTGCTGCGACTCATGCTTGTGCGGATAGTCCGCGCCGGCGTCGTCTTCACCGTAGTCGTGGTCATCCCAGATCGCGAGGATCGGAACGCGTTCGCACAGCGCACGAAAGCCGGGTTTCGCGGCGAGCTGCGCGTACTTCGCACGCAGCACACCCATATCGCGCGTATCGCCGTAGACGTTGTCGCCGAGAAAAATGAACAAGTCCGGTTGGTAGGCAAGCACCGCGTCCCAGATCGGCTGATCCTTGTCCTGCTTCGCGCAGGCGCCGAACGCGATTCGCTTCGGCAGCTGCTCCGGCCTCGGACGGCGCGCTCCGGAACGCGCCGGTTCCGCGCGCGGCGCGGGACCCGCGCCACCGCCCTCGGCCGCAAACACGGGGGGAGTCGTGAGGCCGAGGGCGGTCAGAGTGCCGAGGGCGCCGGCTGCGCCAAGCAGCTCGCGCCGCCGCATCAAAAGCTCGCCTTGATCGTGACGAAGAACTGGCGCGGCGCGCCGCGCAGCAGCGTCTGCGCGGTGCCGTTCGGATCTGCGTTCGTGAAGCCGCCGGAGCCGACCGTCGAGATGTAGAACTCGTCGGCGATGTTGGACACGGCACCCTGCAGCGTCAGCTCTTCGAACAGTCCGGTATTCTCGAAGCGGTAGCCGACACTGCCGTTGAACAGCGTCTGCGCATTGACGCCGCCCTGGTTCAGGTAGGTGTAGAAACGTTTGCCGATATAGTTGCCATCCACGCGCGCGAAGAACCGGCCGTTGTCCCAGGCGAGCTCCGATTTGATCATGACCTTCGGCGCGTCCACGACCTGCTTGCCGGCTACCGGTACGACCACGCCATCGCTGGTGAAGTTGTCGTCGTACTGCGAGTCGTTCCAGGAGAACGAGTTGAACCAGGTCAGGTACTGCGCGGGGCGCCAGCTCAGCGCGGCTTCCAATCCCTGGCTGGTCACGCTGCCGACATTGGCCAGAATGGCCGCGTTCCCGAGGATGGACGGGCCCTGCTGGATCGCGAGCAACCGGTCATCGAACTTGACCTGGTACGCGCTCAGCACGCCCTCGAAGCTCGTCGCCCGGAAGCGCCAGCCCAGCTCGAGGGTGGTCGAGGTTTCGGGATTCAGGCCGTCGAGCACCTGACCAAATCCGGGCGCTGCCGCAGCGCCGGAGCTGAATGGGCCTGCCGTCTTGGCGCTGACGAACGCACGCGTGTTCTGCGCGAACTGCCCGAACACCTCGTTCGAGTCCGAAAGGGTCCACGCAAAGCCGACCTGTGGCAGGAAGCCTTCATCGGCCTCGATCGACGCGCTGAAGTTCGGTGCGCCGTTCACCTGCACGGTCCACGCGTCGTTCTCGACCTGCATCGACTTGAAGCCGAAGTTCAGTCGCAGTGCGTCGCTGACTTGCCAGGTGTCCTGGAGATGGAACTGCAGCGTGCGGGTGTCGAACAGATGCTCCCACTGCGTCAGCAGCGGGTCGCGCAGGAACTGGGAGAAGTCCTGGGTCGGGCCGGTCAAGCTGAGTTCCGGATAGAAGCGGCGCGCCTGGTTGAATTCGTTGTCCTCGTACCAGACGCCGGCCTCGAGCTTGTGCGCGCCGAGCGCCCACGCGGCGTTGGTGATCAAGCCCTTGCGGTCGATGTCGTACTCCGTCGTACGCACGGTCAGCGGCGCGCCTCCCGGGGTTGAAACGTACGGTGTGCCCCACAGACCCTGGCCCTCATTGCGATGCAGATAACCCGTGACGCGGAAGTTCAGTGCTTCGCCCACCGGCAGGTCGAGCGCCAGGTAGCCGAGTGAGTCTTCGCGCAGGCCCGACGCATTCCAGTACGCGTCGTCGCAGATCGGCACGGCGAAGCCGCCCACGGCACAGTCCTGCGCGGCGGAAACGGCGGCTGCGTAGTTGGGGAAGTAGTTGTCCCAGTCGCTGCCGCGTCGATTGATGATCGCGAACGACAGATCCTGATAATCCGCCTCGGCGCGATCAGACCAGTTGTAGAAGCCGGTCAGCGTGGCTGCGCCGATCGGCTGTACGATCTTGAAGTTCGCCATTCGCTGTTCCTGGTCTCCGGCGCCTTTCCATTTCTCGGTCAGGCCATCCGTTGCTGAAAAATAGAAGCGCGTGCCCAGGGTGCCGATCTCGCCGGATTCGATTCGGCCGAACACACGGCGCGTCGAATCGCTGCCGCCGGTCAGTTCCAGCTGGCCATCGAAATCGCTCGACGGATCGATCGAATAGAACTCGATCGTGCCGCCGAGATTGTTGCTCGACGCGGTCGCGAGCGCGCCTGCGCCCTGCGAGAGCAGTACACGGCCAACATTCTCCGTCGGCACCGCGCGGCTGATGTGCAGGCCGTTGTGATTGCCGTAAGACATGTCGCCGAGCGGCACGCCATCGAGCGTGAAGCCGAGCTGGTTCTGGTTGAAGCCGCGCACGACGATTCGTGTAGACCACTCGTACGATCCGAAGGGATCTGCGCTCTGGAAATTCACGCCCGGCAGCTTTTCGATGGCCTTCAGCGGGCTGGTGCCAGCGGGCAGGTATTCGATCTGCGCAGCGTCGATGCCCTGTAACTGGCGCGTCTCGCCGCGGCCAAACACGACGACCTCTTGCAGGCTCTCATCGGCAGCGGGCTCGTCCGCGGCGAAGGAGGGCAACGCCATGGCCGACAGCAGCGCTGCAATGCCAATCGCGGCCTTTGATCGGACATTGTGATTCGTTCGGCGCTCGGCCGCGAAATCGAAGACGTTTTTCGTCTGCATCGTCGTTCCCTGTGCGGTTTCTTGTAGGAAGCGACAGCGTGCAGATTGCGTCTTGCACTGCCGTGACGTTGGGATGTCGGCGCGATGACGGCGACGGGCGAGGGCACGGCTCTCATCGACGGCGCGAACGTTTGCGCCGAGGTCGGGCGCCGACGGCAGCTTCGGCTCGTTTCTTCAGACCGTCATGTGGCTGTCACCAAATGGTCAATAACGGCTTCTAGGATTTCGTTCGAATCCTGCGATCACGTCGCAGATGCCGCCGCCGATGAACGGCGCCTAGAACATCAATTTCCAGCAAAGCTGGAGCGGAGTGAATATGTCCCGGTCATCGTTCGAACGGCTCGTCCCGTTGCTGAGTGCTTGCGCGGCCCTGGCTGCCTGTGGTGCTGATCAGGTTGCCTCCCCAGGCGCCGGCGGCAATATCACGATCAACAATCCGCCGGCCGTTCCGCCACCACCGCCGCCGCCACCGAGTGGCCCGGCGCTTGTGACGCCTGCCACAGGCTGCCCGACGATCAACGATCCCGCGGGTCTTGCTGATCGCGGCACGATCACGGGACCTACCGGAACCTACCGAGTGTGTGAACTGCCGGCGCGCGTGACGCGAAGCTCGACGTTGTCGCGTATTCCCGGGTTGCTGTACTCGCTCGGCGGTCGCGTCGACGTGGGTCTCGATCGCGGGGCCGCGCCGACGGCTGATGCTCCGGTTGTGCTCACCATTCAGCCGGGCGTGGTCGTCTTCGCGTCGACGGGCGTGTCCTGGCTCGCGGTGAACCGCGGCAACCGCATCAGCGCGGTCGGTACGGCCACCGACCCCATCGTATTCACGAGTCGCGATAATGTACTGGGTCTTGCGAACGATGATTCCCAGGGCCAGTGGGGTGGTGTCGTGCTGCTCGGGCGCGCGCCGATCACGGACTGCACCGTCGCGCCTGCGGCCACGCCGGGAACCGTTGCGTGCGAGCGTCAGACCGAAGGCGCAGTGGACCCGGCCTACTACGGCGGCGCGACGCCGGCCGACAACAGCGGGACGATGCGCTACGTGCAGATCCGCTATTCCGGCTACGTGCTGTCCGGCGACAGCGAGCTGCAGTCGCTGACGCTGGGTGGCGTTGGCTCAGGCACGACCATCAGCCACATCCATTCGCACAACAGCTCGGACGACGCGTTCGAGAACTTCGGTGGCCGCGTCAATATGCGCAACCTGGTACTGACCGGTGCCGACGACGACAACATCGATGTGGACACGGGCTATCAGGGCACGATCCAGTACGTGATCGGCGTGCAGAAGACCAGCGGCGCGGCCGATTCGATGATCGAGCTCGATTCGGCCAATGCGCTCGAAAGCCAGACGCCGCGTACGCACCTCAAGCTCGCGAACTTCACGTTCGTGCACCGCAATCCTGCCTCCGGCAACAACGCGGCAATGCTGTTCCGTGGTGCGTCGGACGCCTCGCTCGTCAACGGCGTCGTCACGACCTCGATGGCCTGCCTGCGCCTGAACGGTACCAACATCCTGACGGCCAATCCGGCGATCGAGAAACTCGGCCCGCCCTTGTTCCGCTCGGTCGCGATGCAGTGCGCCACCAATGCGTTCGTCGGCTCGGGCAGCGTCACCGCCCAGCAGGTCTCGGATGTGTTCAATGCGGGTACCAACAACACGTCGACCTTCACGGCGAGCCTGACGAACACGTTCGTCAATGGCGCGAACGAGACGGCGCGGACGGCCTCGGACCCGCAGGCGATCGACCCGGCGTTCACGACGACGACCTACATCGGCGCCGTTCGAGACGCGGCCGATACCTGGTACCAGGGCTGGACCTGCAATTCCGCGACGGCGAACTTCGGTTCGACCGGCACGGCCTGCACGTCGTTGCCGACGATCTGATCCGGCAGGGGCGGGCAAGACATGGACAAGCGGCTCATGCGTGCAGGCACTCTGCTGCTCGCGACCCTGCTCACCTCGCAGCTTGCGTCGGCGCAGGAGGCGGCCTCGGAGGCCGCCCCTGCGTCCTCGAGCGACGAAGTGCCCGACGAGGCGATCGAACTCGACGTGCCAGGTGGCGAGATCGTCATCGTCGGGCGGCGCGACGGCAACATCCAGCGCGACACCACACAGGTGTTGTCGGTGCTCTCGAACGAGGACATCGCGCGGACGGGCGAAGGCGACATCGCCGGCGCATTGAGCCGGGTCACCGGCCTGACGGTGGCCGGGGGCGGGTTCGTTTATGTCCGTGGTCTCGGCGAGCGCTATTCGCTTGCGCTCCTGAACGGTCTGCCGTTGCCCAGCCCCGAGCCGCTGCGCCGTGCCGTGCCACTCGATCTTTTCCCGACCGATGTGATCGCGTCCTCGCTGGTGCAGAAGACGTACTCGGCCAATTATTCAGGCGAGTTCGGTGGCGGTGTCATCAACCTGACGACGCTGACGACGCCGCGCGAGCCTTTCCTCTCGGTCGGCTTTGGCGTCTCGGGCGACAGCGAATCCACCGCCCGTCTCGGCTACGACCACTATGGCAGCAAGTCGGACTGGACCGGTTTCGACAACGGCAATCGTGATCGTCCCTCCGCGCTGCGTGCCTTCATCGCGAGCGGCGAGCGAATCAGTTCCGGCAACGTCGATACCGGGGCGATCGCGCAGCAGTTCGTCAACGTCAACAACGCGCTGGTGCAGACGGTCGAAGAGCTTCCAGCGAATTTTTCAGGTTCGATCACCGGCGGTACGTCCTGGCTGATCGGAGATTCCGAGCTGGGCCTGATCGCGACGGCGGGCTTCAGCAACAAGTGGCGCTCGCGTGACAACCTCGAGCAGACCCCGGCCAATTTCGATCTCTCCGAGGTCGACAAGGACTATCGCAGCGTCGCGACCGACAACCGGATGGTGACGAATGCGCTCGTCTCGCTCGGCTATGAGTTCGGCGATGGCAACAAGTTGCGTTGGACGAACATTTATGTCCACGACACCCTGAAGCGGACGAGCCTCGCTGAGGGTAAACAGAACAACCAGCGCCTCGGCGCAGACTTCCTCGAACAGGGCACGGGTTGGTACCAGCGGCAGCTCTCGGGAACCCAGCTCACGGGTACTTTTGATTTCGGGCCCGTGAATCTGACTGCTCGTGCCGCCTACAAGACCTCCGAGCGCGAAGCACCGTTTGAAATGAGCATTGGTTACGTACGCACGAATCAGGCCGCCAGTCCTTTTGGTGACTTTTTCATCAATCGGCTCGACAACGGCCAGTCGGGCTTTGCACGGGTCGCGTTCTCGGATCTGAGCGAGGACCTCGTGTCTGCGGGCGCGGATCTCTCGTGGGAGATGCGGCAGGGACTCGTGGTGAGCGGCGGTCTCGATTTCACTGAGACCAAGCGTGATTCGGAGCGGCGGGAGTTCCAGATCGTGGCTCCTTCCAGTTTCCCGAGCGCCGTCGCGCTTTTCCGTCCGGATTATCTGCTCGGCACTGCGGTCATCGACTTCTACAACATCGGCCTGATCGAGACGACCGAATCCGATCCCGCGTTCGCGGCGTCGTTGCGAACCGAAGCAGCCTACGCCCAGGTGCAGACGGAGCTCCGTGAAGGCCTCGAGCTGAACCTCGGCGCGCGGTTCGAGCGTGGCCTGCAATCAGTCAACGCGGTACAGGTCTTCAACACGGCCAGCGGTTTGAACGCTTCGACACGCCTTGAAAACGACTATGTGCTGCCCGCAGCGACCCTGACCTACAAGTTCGCTGACGACATGCAGTTTCGACTGCACGCGTCGAAGACGATTGCGCGGCCTCAGTTCCGCGAGTTGATCTTTCAGGCGTTCTTCGATCCTGACACGAACCGTGCTTATCGAGGCAACCCGTTGCTCGTCGACAGCGAGTTCTTCAATGCCGAGGCCCGGTACGAGTGGTACTTTGCACCGGAACAGCGCTTCTCGGTGGCAGGCTTCTACAAGGACATCGATCGGCCGATCGAGGCCTTCACCGGCTTCAACGACAACAACCCGGTGACCAGCTTCGCCAACGCCCCTCGTGCCACGTTGTACGGCGTCGAGCTCGAAGCGCAGAAGTTCTTCGACCTTGACGCGTTCTTCGAAACCGGCTTCCTCGCTTCCCGGCGCGCGATCGCGATCGGCAACTACACCTTCACGCGCTCCAGCATCGACGTCGGAGCGGGTGACACGGTCGACGTGTTCGGCACGAGCACGCAGCCAGCCACGAACTTCTTCATCGACGGCGCTCCTCTGACTGGCCAATCCGACAACGTTGCGAATCTGCAGCTCGGCCTCGAGAGTGTGTCGTCCCTTTCCCAGCAGACTTTGCTCGTGTCGTACGTCAGCGATCGCGTTACGAGCCGCGGCGCCGCCGGCTTGCCGGACATCTTCGAGTCTCCGGGACTGACGGTGGACTTCGTCGTGCGGCAAGGGCTGAACCTGTTCGGTCGCGATCTCGAGATGAAGTTCGAGGCGCGCAACCTCTTCGGCCGCGGGTACAGCGAGTTCCAGGAGCGCAGTGGCAACAAGGTCTTCTACAACCGGTACGATGTTGGGACGAGCTTCTCGGCGTCCGTCAGCACCAGTTTCTAGCGATCTCAGCTGCCTGCCGTAGCGTCCTGCGGCAATGTGTCAGTTGGATGACAGCGGCCGGCCAGGCCCCGGTAAGGCGTCCCGGGGACGCTGTCATCATTCCGTCACACTGGTGTCATAAAGTTCTCGCGCCCGATCTTTCCAAGGAGCGCAGAGATGTTGAAGAGAATTTCGTCGGCCGTGGCCTTTGGCCTCGGCGTTGCCATGGTCGCCTCCACCGCAGGAGCCCAGTCGGCCCGCGACGTGATCAGCGTGGTCGGGTCGTCGACGGTGTATCCCTTCACCACCACCGTGGCCGAGCAGTTGGGGCGTCAGGGCAAGTTCAAGACGCCGAAGGTTGAGAGCACCGGTACGGGCGGCGGCATCAAGCTGTTCTGCAATGGCGTCGGTGTTCAGTATCCGGACGCGGCTAACGCCTCGCGCCGCATGAACGCCAGCGAGTTCGAGACCTGCAAGAAGAATGGTGTCACGGACATCATCGAGATCAAGATCGGTTTCGA
>Ga0116177_10002718_pt1 | contig 12960 bp, 9 predicted proteins | sample AD_STIC10_MetaG_FD_89750 | JGI IMG/M metagenome (GOLD analysis project Ga0116177, IMG submission 89750) | Active sludge microbial communities of municipal wastewater-treating anaerobic digesters from USA - AD_STIC10_MetaG | ecosystem: Engineered > Bioreactor > Anaerobic > Digestate | place: USA...
CACCGCCGTTGCCGTCGTGTCCGCCGCATTCTCCTCGCCCACGCGGCGGACGATCGCGGAGACCTCGGCCGCAGCGACCGTATCCGAGACCCCCGGCTTGAGGCGACCATCCATCGAGGCGAAGTAGAAACCGGTTGTCGACTCGAAGTGTTCGTCGATGGCCGACCGCGCCATCACGCTCATGGGGACGAAGAGGTCGACCGGCTCGCTCCCCAAACCGCGAAAGGCCGGCGGGGCAACGCCGATCACAGTGAAGGAACGCCCGTGGATCTCGATCGATTGGCCCACCACCCCTTCTGCTCCCCCCATCGCGCCCTTCCAGAACCCGTGCGAGAGGACGGCGACCGGCGCGCCTCGCCCGATGCGATCCTCATCCGCGGCGAAGAAGCGCCCGCGCACGGGACGCGCTCCCGTCAGCGGGAAATAGCTCGCCGTCACCGCCAGCACCGGGACGGTGCGGGCCTCGGCACCGCGCCCCAACGATCGTTCGCTGCGCCACGACGCCGCCAACGAGGCAAAGCTCCGGTTCTCTCGCTCGAGTGCCAGGTACTCGGGAAAGCTGCGCTGCACCCCTACGTACGTTTGCCCATTCCACACCTGCGCGACCCCGATGTGCCGCAAGGTCGCGGCCTCGCGCACATGCGGCGGCGCCCGGAACAGGAGGCGATCCACGATCCCGAACATGGTCGCGTTCGCGCCGATGCCGATGGCGAGCGTACTCACGACCGCCAACGTGAACCCGGGCTCGCGTCGCATGACACGCCAGCCCTGCTGCAGGTCGCCCAGCACGGCGTCTCCCCAAGCTCGCCAGCGACGGCGCACCAGACGATCGCGATCCACCGCCACCAGTTCGGCCCTCGCGGCTGCCAGGTCGCCGAACTCGCGCTCGGCCTCGGCGCGGGCCGCCGCCGGAGACCAACCGCGCTGCTCGAGCTCCGCGACCCGGCTCGCCAGATGAAACGCGAGTTCGTCGTCCACCTCGCGCTGCATGCGCGAGGCGCGCTCGGGAAGGGAGAGCCAGCGACGAATGCGGCTGTCGCTCATGTCCCCTCCGCCGGCACCGCCTGCAGGACACGAAACACCGCCTCGGCGTATTGCGTCCAGCGCGCCGTCTCACGGCGCAGCGCGCGACGCCCCTCGCTCGTCAGGCGATAGTACTTCGCCTTGCGGTTGTTCTCCGAGACCCCCCACTCGCCCTCGACGAGCCCGCGTGACTGGAGGCGATGGAGCGCGACGTAGAGCGCGCGGTCCTCGACCTCCAGCGCGTCCGCACTCGACTCCTTGATCCAACGCGCCACGGCATAGCCGTGCCTCGGCCCCCAGGAGAGCGTGCGCAGCACCAGCACGTCGAGCGTCCCCTGCAGGAGTTCCAGTTCGCCGGCCATCGCCTCTCCCCGTCATTGTTCCGGGGAGACGATACGACGGAGGACGGTGCGCGGTCAACCCCCACCGAACGGACGGTGCAAGTACCGGCGATCGACGCCGCGAGACGACAAACGGCGCCGTAAGGCGCCGTTTGCACTCCCGGTCGTCGTGCCGCCCGATGCCTACCGCGCCGCTTCCCCCTCGAGATACGTATACCCCTCGAGCCCCGCGACATACTCGGCGATGAACGTGTTCGCCTCCTGACGGGTGATCCCGCTCGCCCCTCCCACCTTGCGGCGGAACGTTCCCAGCAACTGCGACGCCGAGAACTGGACGTAGTTGAGGACCTCGGTCACCGTGTCACCGTGCACCAGGTCGGTGAGCTCGTACCCGCTGGGGGTCAGCCGGATGTGCACGGCGTTGGTATCCCCAAACAGGTTGTGCAGGTCGCCGAGGATCTCCTGGTACGCGCCGGTGAGGAAGATCCCGAGGATGTAGTCCTCGCCATCACGGAAGGTGTGCAGCTCGAGGCTCGGACGCCCGTCACGCCCACCCACGAAGCGATCGATCTTGCCGTCAGAGTCGCACGTCACGTCCTGCAACGTCCCACGCCTATCGGGACGTTCCGTGAGGCGGTGGATCGGCATGATCGGAAAGAGCTGGTCGATCGCCCAGCTGTCGGGGAGCGACTGGAAGAGCGAGAAGTTGCAGAAGTAGCGATCGACCAGCGTCGCGTCGACCTCCTTCAGGATCTCGTCGTAGGCCTCGCGATTCTCGGCGATCACGATGGCGATGCGATTGATCGTCGCGAAGTAGATCGTCTCGGCCATCGCCCGCTCGCGCAACGAGAGGACGCCCGAATTGAAGAGCTGCTGCGCGCGCTCCTTGTCGAACGACGCATCGTGGAAGATCTCGACGATCTTGCGCTTCGGCAGCTTCTTCTTCGCCAGCGTGTTGTAGTCCTCGAGCATCTCGTGCAGCAGGACGTGATCGTCCTCCGAGATCTCGGGGAGCGGCGGCTCGGCCTGCGACTCGACGTCGATGACGCGCAGCAGGAGCAGGGCGTGGTGCGCGGTAAGCGCGCGCCCCGACTCGCTGATGATGTGCGGCATTGGGAGGTCGGCCTCGCGGCACGTCTCGGCCAGGCCGTAGATCACGTCGCTGGCGTACTCCTGCAACGTGTAGTTGACCGACGCGTTGTTGACCGAGTTGGTCCCGTCGTAGTCGACCCCGAGTCCGCCGCCGACGTCGACGTGCGTGATGTTCACGCCCAGCTTGTGCAGCTCCGCGTAGTAGCGCGAGATCTCCTGCAGCCCCGCCTTGATGAAGCGGATGTCGGTGATCTGGCTCCCGAGGTGGAAGTGCACCAGCCGCAGGATGTCGAGCTGCCCCATCTCCTTGAGGCGATCGATGAGCTTCATCAGCTCGGCCGTGTTGAGGCCGAACTTGCTCTTCTCTCCACCGCTCTGCGCCCACCGCCCTGCCCCTTCGGAGGCGAGCTTGATGCGCACGCCCGCGCGCGGCGTCACGCCGAGGTCACGGGCCGCGTCGAGCAGCACGTCGAGCTCGCTCAACTGCTCCATGACGATGAAGACGTTGTGCCCGAGCTTCTGCCCCATCAGGGCGAGGCGCATGAACTCCTCGTCCTTATAGCCATTGCACACGATGATGTGCTCGGTGCTCTCCGACAGCCCGAGCACCGCCTGCAGCTCGGGCTTCGAGCCGCACTCGAGCCCCACGCCGTGCTTCCGCCCGAACTCGACGATCTCCTCCACCACGTGGCGCTGCTGGTTCACCTTGATCGGGTAGACCGTGGTGTAGCCGCCGGTGTACTCGAACTCGCGGATGGCGGTGGCAAACGACTCGCTCAGCGTCTCGATGCGGCGCTTGAGGATGTCCGAGAAGCGCAGGAGCACCGGGAGCGGCACCCCCTGTGCTTCCAGGTCGACCGCGATCTCGAAGAGATCGAGCGTCGTCCCGGGAACCGACGGATCGGGGCGCACGATGACATGGCCCGCGTCGTTGATGTCGAAAAACCCGGCGCCCCATCCTTCGATGTTGTACAGCTCCTTCGCGTCCTCGACGCTCCAGGACTGGGGTTCGGCAGGAGGAGTCGGGGCCGGCGTGGTCGCGGCGGGAATGCGGGTGCTCGTCATGGGGGAAAAACGTAGGGCATTGGGCCGGCAGATGGTACCGGCAATCGCGCCCGCGCCCACGCCGCGCCAACGGCACGCGCCGCGCACCTCCTCACGACACCGCACACGGCGCGCGCCGCGTCGGTCACGACGACGTCACGACGTGGCCCGGCGCGCGAACGTGCGAAGACCGATCGTAAGGAACAGCGCCGACAGCACCACCATCGCCAGGCACGACACCGCGAGCGGCATGTGCGGCAACGAGGGCGTCAATGCCCCCCGCATCGCCTCGGCCACGTACACCAGCGGGTTGAGCAGGACCCCGTACTTGAACGCCGGCACCGCATCGAGGCCGCGCCAGGGATAGTACGCACAGCCGAACATCAGCATCGGCGCGATGATGATCGAGAACATCAGCCCGATCTGCTGCGCCGAGATCGCCGTCCCGATCACCAGCCCCAGCGACGCGAAGACGGTTGAGCCCAGGAGCGTCACGCCGAGCGCCAGCGCGGCGTTCGGCAGGTGCAATTCGGTGATTGGCCCCATGATCACGCGCGCGATCGGCAGGACGACGCACGCCGCGATCACGCCCTGCAACGCCCCCGACACCACCTTCTCGATGGCGATGAGCCGAATGGGGACCGGCGCGAGTAGCCGATCCTCGATCTCGCGCGTGAAGCCGAAGTCCTGTACCAGCGGGAGCGCCACCGACTGAACCGACGACAGCGTGAGCGACACGGCGATGATCCCCGGCAGGAGTGCCGAGGTGTAACCCGACCGCACGAAGCCCATGCGTGGCAGCAGGTAGCCGAAGACGATGAGGAAGAGGACCGGCTGCATGATCGTCCGCACCAGGAACGACGGCAGCTCGCGACGTGCAACTCGCGCATCGCGCCGGAGCAACGCCACGAAGACCGACCGAGCCGACACCGGGGGCCGCTCCCCTGAGACCGCAGTGCGCGCCGTCAATCGAGTTTCCTTCCGGTCATGGAGATGAAGAGTGATTCCAGGGACGGGCTCGTGAGATGAATGTTGGTCACGGTGCGCCCGCTCCCCTGCGCAGCGCCGATGAGCGCGGGGATCGCCTCGCCCCCGCGCTCGCTGTACGCGTGAAGCGCCACGCCGTGAGCCTCGGCGCGGGTGACGCCCGCGACGGCGAGCGCCGACGACACGACGCCATCCGCGGGGCCATCGAGCGTGATCTCGATCAGGGTGCCGCCAGGCGCACTCGCCTTGAGTTTGGCCGGCGTGTCGCAGGCCAGCAGGCGCCCGCGATCGACGATCGCCAGTCGCTCGCACAGCTGGTCGGCTTCCTCCATGTAGTGCGTCGTCATCACGATCGTGCGCCCGTGCGCGTGCAGGTCGCGCAGGATCCCCCACAGGTCCAGCCGCGCCTGCGGATCGAGCCCGACGGTCGGCTCGTCGAGAAAGATCACCTCGGGCTCGTGGATGAGCGCGCGTGCAATCATGAGGCGCTGCTGCTGTCCGCCGGAGAGCGCGTCGACCTTGGCGTCGGCCTTGTCGGCGATGCGCAGGCGCTCGAGCAGTTCCAGCGCATGCCGCTCCGCCCGGTCGATCGGGATGCCGAAGTAGGCGGCGTGGAAGACCAGGTTCTCCAGCGTCGTCAGGCTGCGATCGGGATTCGGTCGCTGCGGCACCACGCCGATCCGCTGCCGCACGCGCGCCGGTTCACCCGACACGTCGTATCCCGCCACCAGCGCGCGTCCCGACGACGGGACGATGCGCGTGGTGAGGATGCCGATGGTCGTCGTCTTGCCGGCGCCGTTAGGCCCGAGCAGGCCGAAGAACTCTCCCGCACCCACGGAAAGATCGAGGGTGTCGAGCGCGACGACCCCCTCGGCGGAGACGCGCGCCGGTGCCATCGCGGGGGCCGGCGGCGGTCCCATCCCTCGTCCGGACGGCCCGGATCGCCGACGCGCCGACGGAGCGGGATAGACCTTGCGGAGCGCGTGCGTCTCGATGGCGGGCGGCATGGGGTGAAGATACGGTCCGGTACGGAGGCGCGGGAAATCGAGATGGCGCGCAGGTGGGCGATCGTCGCGTGAAGGTCGCGCGCGTTGCACCGGAGCGCGGCCGCCGTGCTGGGCGCATCGGTGGCGCGCAGCCCTACCTCCGGCGCCCCCGACCGAGCACTTTTCTCCGACCACCGTGTGCCACTGCCGCTGGAGATTGGAGGAGCTGTGTTCCTGAAGCGATTCTATCATGAGGGGCTGGCCCAGGCGAGCTACCTCGTGGGATGCCAGAAGACCGGCGAAGCGCTCGTCATCGACGCGCACCGCGACGCCGACCAGTATGTCGCGGCCGCCGCGAGCGAGGGACTGCGCATCACGCACGTCAGCGAGACCCACATTCACGCCGACTACCTCTCCGGCAGTCGCGAACTCGCGGCCCGGACCGGCGCGCGCCTCTTCCTGTCGGCGGAAGGGGGCCCGGAGTGGCAGTACGCCTTCGCGACGCGGGATGCCGTGACGCTCCTGCGCGACGGCGATGCCTTCATGGTCGGCAACCTGCGGCTCGACGTGATCCACACGCCGGGGCACACGCCCGAGCACATCATCTTCGTCCTGACCGACACGCCGGCGTCGCCGCACCCGGTGGGCGCCTTCACCGGGGATTTCATCTTCGTCGGCGACGTCGGGCGCCCCGACCTGCTCGAGCGCGCCGCCAAGGTCGAGGGGACGATGCGGGCGGGCGCCGCGCAGCTCTTCCACTCGCTGCAGCGCTTCGTCGCGCGCGCGCCGGACTACCTGCAGCTGTGGCCGGGGCATGGCTCGGGGTCGGCGTGTGGCAAGGCGCTCGGCGCCGTGCCACAGACCACGTTAGGCTACGAGAAGTTCGCCAACTGGGCGCTGCAGCTTCACGACGAGGCCCGGTTCGTGGAGGCGGTCCTCGAGGGGCAACCCGACCCGCCGCGCTACTTCGCGATGATGAAGAAGCTCAATCGCGAGGGGCCGGCGATCCTCGGCCACCTCCCCGCCCCGCCGCACATCTCCGCCACCCGGCTGGACGACGTCCTCGCCAGCCAGGCGCTCGTCGTCGACATTCGCCGCGCCGACGTCGCCGCCAACCGCTACATCCCCGGTACGCTCAACGTCCCGCTCAACAAGTCGTTCGTCGGCTGGAGCGGGTGGCTCATCGACTACGCGCGGGACGTCTACCTCCTGTGTGACGACAGCGACGATGCGACGGTGCGGGCCGCCGCCGCCGAGCTGGCCATGATCGGCCTCGACCGCGTGGTCGGCTGGTTCGGCGCCGAGGCCTTCACCGCGTGGAGTGCCGCGGGGCGGGAGTTCGACAGCGTGGAGCAGATCGATCCCCCGACGCTGGCCGAGTGGCTGCGGCACGACGCGATCACGCTGGTTGACGTGCGGGCCGGCAGCGAATGGCAGGCGGGACACATCGCCGAGGGGGTGAACGCCCCGCTCGGGCGCCTCGCCGACGTGCTCCCCCAACTCGCGTCGAAGCACCGCATCGTGATGCAGTGCCAGGGCGGCGCCCGCTCGGCGATCGCCGCGTCACTCGCTCGACTGCACGGAATAGCGCCCGTCGTCAACCTGCGCGGCGGCATCCAGGCGTGGCAGGCAGCGGAGCTCCCCGTCGAGACCACCCTGTCATCTGTGTCGGCTTAGGTGTCGGCCCGCACGGCCACCCAGGGGTTCACCCGGCGCCTGCTCACGTATTTTCTGCGCGGGCTGGTCTTCCTCGCTCCCGTGGGGATCACGGCGTACATCTGTGTTGTGGTCTTCCGCGCCATCGACGGCTGGCTCGGCCTCCCGATTCCGGGCGCCGGCTTCGCCGTCTCCCTGGCGCTCATCACCCTCTTCGGCTTCCTCGCCTCGAGCTTCATCACCCGCAGCTTGATCGGCGCGCTCGACGACCTGCTCGAGCGTCTGCCGTTCGTGCGCCTGCTCTATTCCTCGACGCGCGACCTGGTGAGTGCCTTCGTCGGCGAGAAGCGCCGCTTCGACAAGCCGGTCGTCGTCGAGCTCTTCCCCGGCGGCAACGCCCGGGCGCTCGGCTTCGTGACGCAGGAATCGCTCACGCAGCTCGAGATGCCGGGCTTCGTCTCCGTGTACATGCCACACTCGTACAACTTCTCGGGGCAGATGTACATCTTCCCGACCACCGCGGTCACGCGCCTCGACGCCAACAGCTCCGACATGATGGCGTTCATCGTCTCGGGCGGGGTGACGGAGATCCCGGTGTTGACCCATGCGCTGCCGGGCGCGGCGCAGCCGACCACCCCCGCGACGGCGCCGACACCCGCCCCCTGACGCGCTCGGCCCCGCCCATGCATCTCAAGATCTGCTGCATCGCCACCCCTGCCGAGGCCGCCCGCGCCATCGGCGCAGGAGCGTCGGCGCTCGGCCTCGTGTCGACCATGCCGTCGGGGCCCGGGGTCATCGACGAGGCAACGATCGCCAGCATCGCTGCCGTCGTCTCGCCCCCCATCGAGACCTACCTGCTCACCTCGGAACGCGAGGCGACGGCGATCGCCGCGCAGCACGCGCGCTGCCGGACGACCACGTTGCAGCTGGTGGACCGACTCGCCTCGCACGACGAGTACCAGCGGCTGCGCGCGCTCGTCGAAGGGGTGACGCTCGTGCAGGTCATTCACGTGCTCGACGAATCCTCCATCGACGAGGCGGTCGAACTGGCCCCGTTCGTTGATCGCCTCCTGCTCGACTCCGGCAACCCTCGGCTCGCCGTGAAGGAACTCGGGGGAACCGGACGCACGCACGATTGGGCGCTCAGCGCGCGCATTCGCGCCGCGACCGATCGCCCGCTCCTGCTCGCCGGCGGCTTGCGCGTCGACAATGTCGGAGAAGCCATCACGACCGTTCGCCCGTTCGGGATCGACGTCTGTTCCGGCGTCCGCACCGACGGCGCCTTGGATAGCGACAAGCTGGCCCGGTTCGCCCACGCGGTGTTCGCTGCGGCGTGACCCGTGTGGGCGCGGGGAGCGGTCGGGCCCCGGCGACTGGATTCCCGGCGTGTTGCAGCGCACCTTCCCGCCCCTCCGCAGCGTTCGGCACGTCTCCCGCCCGGCCCCCATGCACATCGCTTCCATCACGTTAGGCAGGACGCCCTTCACCCGTGCGACGGCGGTCCTTGCCGCCCTCTCCCTCTCCGCTGTCGCGCCCACGCTTGGCGCACAGGGGAGCGCGCCCGCCGCCCCCAAGCCCCGGGCGACGTTGCTGCGCCCTGCGAGCGTGTGGGACGGCGTGAGCGACGCCCCGCGCTCCGGCGTGGTCGTCCTCGTCGTCGACGACAAGGTCGAGGCAGTCGGGCCTGCGAGTTCGGTCACCGTACCGGCGGGGACGCAGGTCGTCGACCTTCCCGGACTGACGCTCACCCCCGGGATGATCGAGGCGCACTCGCACGTCCTCCTGCACCCGTACAATGAGGCCACCTGGGACGACCAGGTCCTGCGCGATCCCACCGCGCTTCGCGTCGCCCGCGCGACGAATCATGTGCGACAGACGCTGATGTCCGGCTTCACCCTCATCCGTGACCTCGGCACCGAAGGGGCCGGCTACGCCGACGTCGGCGTGAAGATGGCGATCGACCAGGGCGTCATCCCCGGGCCGCGCATGCTCGTGACGACCAAGGCGATCGTCGGCCGCGGGAGCTACGGCCCGCGCTCCTTCGCCAACGACCTCGACATCCCGCAGGGTGCCGAAGAGGCGGGCAACACCGACGAACTCGTGCGCGTCGTCCGCGACCAGATCAAGCATGGCGCGGACTGGATCAAGGTCTACGCCGACTATCGTTGGGGCCCGACGGGAGAGACGCGCCCGGCCTTCACCGAGTCGGAGCTCCGCGCCGCCGTCGAGATTGCGGAGTCGAGCGGTCGACACGTCGTTGCCCACGCCTCGTCGGCCGAAGCCATGCGGCGTGCGACGATGGCCGGCGTCGCCAACATCGAGCACGGCGACTTCGGCACGACCGAGGTCTTCACCCTCATGGCACAGAAGGGAGTCGCCTTCTGCCCGACGCTCGCCGCCGGCGACGCCACCTCGCAGTACGGCGGCTGGAAGAAAGGCGTGGAGCCAGAACCGGCGCGCATCAAGAACAAGCGCGAGAGTTTCGCGCGCGCGCGCGCCTCCGGGGTCACGATCTGCAACGGCAGCGACGTCGGCGTCTTCACGCATGGCGAGAACGCCCGGGAGCTGCAACTCCTGGTCGACTACGGGATGTCGCCGCTCGAGGCCATGCGTGCGGCCACCTCGGTCACCGCCAAGGTCCTCCGCCTGGACGACCGGCTGGGGAGCGTGAAGCCGGGGCTCTGGGCCGATCTCGTGGCGATGGAAGGCGACCCGACGAAGGACATCGACGCCACGCGCCGAGTGCGCTTCGTCATGAAAGGCGGCACGATCTATCGCCACGACGCGGCCGCGCGACGCTGAGCGCGCGACGCTTGGAGCCAGGGGCGATCGGTCGCCAATCCGGTCGAGCGCGCGATTGACGCCCCGCGCGCTCGCCGGACAGATTCCGGGATGCGCCTCCTCCCCCTCGTGCTCGGCGTGGCCCTCGTGGGTTGCGTGCAGGTGATTGAACTGCCGCCGGGCGATCCGTTGCAGGAGCTCCCCTCCCCCGCCGCAACGCGGAGTGGCGAGCCGTTCCTCTCCACCGATGCCAGCGGCACGGTGCACCTCTCCTGGCTCGAGCGGAGCGGCGATTCCACCTACGCGCTGCGCTACGCGCGCCTCGTGGGCGAGACCTGGAGCGACGTGCGCACCATCGCCGAGAGGAACGACTTCTTCGTCAACTGGGCCGACTTTCCATCGGTCGTGGCGTCGGGCAACGGGACGCTCTTCGCGCACTGGCTGCAGCGGCGCCCGGGCGGCAAGTACAGCTACGACGTGATGATCACCCGGTCGGCTGACTCCGGGCGCACCTGGAGTGCGGGCGAGGTGCTGCATCGTGACGGGATCGCCGCGGAGCACGGCTTCGTCGCCATCTGGCCTGGTGACGACGGCGGGATCGAGGCGGCCTGGCTCGATGGCCGCGGCACGACGCACCACGACGCGTCGATGCGCGCCATGCACGTCGCGACCACGAGCATCGGGGCCGACGGCGCGTTAGGCAGCGAGCTGCTCCTCGATCAGCGCAATTGCGACTGCTGTCAGGTGGCCGCGACGCGCACCACGCGCGGCCCGGTCGTGGCCTATCGCGATCGCACCGAGGATGAAGTGCGCGACATCTCCGTCGTGCGGCGGGTCGACGGGGCGTGGACTACCCCGGCCGTCGTGCATGACGACCACTGGCAGATCGACGCCTGCCCCGTCAACGGCCCCGCCCTCGCCTCGCGAGGCGACACGGTGGTCATTGCCTGGTTCACCGGCGCGCAGGACACCGCGCGGGTCCGTGTGGCCTACAGCACCGATGCCGGAGCCTCGTTCTCCCCGCCGCAACGCATCGACGCGGGCAACCGCGGCCGTGCCGTCGTCGAGCATTTCCACGTCGACACGCCCGGCCGCGGTGTCGTGGCTGGAGCGCACCGACAGCACCACCGCCGAGGTACGCCTGCGTCGCGTCCGTCGCGACGGAACGTCAGGAGCACCCGTGGTGCTGGCGCGATCGTCCGGGGTCCGCGCGAGCGGCTTTCCCAGGATCACGCGCCGCGGCGGCGAACTCGTCGCCGCATGGACCGTCCCGGGAGACTCGGCGCGCGTCCAACTCGCGCGCTACCGGCTGGAGTCGCTGCCATGACGGGTCGTCGCTTCGCGCTGGCGGTCGTCCTCTGGTCGGCGGTCGCTTGCGCCCGTTCCGACGCACCGCCCACGGAGGTCGCCGTCGGGAAGCCGATTCCTCCGTACGCGGCGACCACCCTGGAGGGGAAAGCGGCGTCCATCGCCGACCAGAAGGGAAAGGTCGTCCTCCTCAACGTCTGGGCGACCTGGTGCGCCCCCTGTCGCGAGGAGATTCCCTACCTCCAGTCCCTGTACGACCAGCACGCTGCCAATGGCCTGGAGGTGATCGGCGTCAGCGTCGACGCGAGTGGATCGGAAGCCACCATTCGCGATTTCCGGACCGACTTCGGCATGCGTTACCCCATCTGGCTCGACCCCGACGAGCGCGTCCAGACGCTGTACATGGCGCTCGGCGTCCCGGCGTCGTACCTGATCGACCGCGAGGGGGTGCTGCGGTGGAAGCACCTTGGCACGGTGCGCGCCACCGACACGTCGTTCACCAAGGCACTCGGCGAGGCGTTAGGCGCGCCGCTCAACTGAGGGCGCGTGCGTCGTCAGGCGTTGCCGACGTGACCGAGTGTCACGCCGGCGCGCCTAACTGGCGTAGAAGCCGGGGGCGAGCGGGGTCAGTCGCGCGGTGAAGTGACGCAGCGCCGGCGGCTGCTCGACGATGCGCATGCCGCGCAGCAGGTGGGAGCGCTGCCGCACGTACGCGATCACCTCGGCCAGGTAGTCCACGTGGGACTGCGTGTACACGCGCCGCGGGAAGGCGAGGCGCAGCAACTCCATACGCGCGGGGACCTCGCTGCCATCGGGTTGCAGGCCGAACATGACCGTCCCGATCTCCGCCGCGCGCACTCCGCCTTCGAGGTAGAGCGCACAGGAGAGCGTCCACGCCGGATACTCGAGCTGCGGCACGTGCGGCAGGAAGCGCTTGGCGTCGAGATAGAGCGCGTGCCCGCCCGGGGGGACCAGGATCGGGACATCGACCTTCTGCAGCTTCTCGGCGAGGTACTCCACCGATCGAATGCGGTAGCGCAGGTAGTCGGGCTCCAGCACTTCGGAGAGCCCGACCGCGATCGCTTCGAGGTCGTAGCCGGCCAGGCCGCCGTACGTCGGGAACCCCTCGGTGAGGATGAGGTTGTTGCGGCAGCGGTTGGCGATCGATTCGTCGTTGAGCGCCAGGAAGCCGCCGATGTTGGCCAGCCCGTCCTTCTTCGCGCTCATCGTGCAACCATCGACCAGCGAGAACATCTCGCGGGCGATCTCGAACGGCGTTTTGTCGGCGTATCCCGGTTCGCGTAGCTTGATGAACCAGGCGTTCTCGGCAAAGCGACACGCGTCGAGGAAGAACGGGATGCCGTGACGACGACAGACCTCGTGCACGGCGCGAAGGTTGGCCATGCTCACCGGCTGTCCCCCGCCCGAGTTGTTGGTCACCGTGACCATCACCAGCGGGACGCGCCCCTCGTGCTCTCGCAGTGCGCGCTCCAGCGCCTCGACATCCATGTTCCCCTTGAACGGATGCAGCAGCTCGGGATCGCGCCCCTCGGCACACGGGAGATCGAGTGCGATACCGCCGCGGTCCTCGACGTTCGCCCGCGTCGTGTCGAAGTGGGTGTTGTTGGGGACGACATCGCCCGCGCGGACCATCGCCGTGAAGAGGATGCGCTCGGCGGCGCGCCCCTGGTGCGTCGGCAGGACGTGCGTGAGGTGCGTGATGTTGGCCACCGCGTCGCGAA
>Ga0116177_10002719_pt1 | contig 12957 bp, 8 predicted proteins | sample AD_STIC10_MetaG_FD_89750 | JGI IMG/M metagenome (GOLD analysis project Ga0116177, IMG submission 89750) | Active sludge microbial communities of municipal wastewater-treating anaerobic digesters from USA - AD_STIC10_MetaG | ecosystem: Engineered > Bioreactor > Anaerobic > Digestate | place: USA...
CAGGGCGCGGGCGATCATGATGCGCTGACGCTGGCCACCTGACAATTCGTGTGGATGCTTCTTGATGACGTCTTCGACCTTGAAGCCCACGTGTCCCAGCGCCTCTTCCCTGCGGGCGCTTCCCTCGGCCTTGTCCGGCACGAGTTTGAGAGACCGGTTGAGAAGGCGTTCGACCGTGAAGAACTGGTTGAACGCGGCGAAGGGGTCCTGGAAGACCGCTTGCACGTCGCGCCAGTAGACCGCGCGGTCATGGGCACCAAGACGTGTGACATCTTTGCCGTCGAAGGTGATCGACCCCGACGTGATGGGCAGAAGGCCCAGCACGAGACGGGCCAGCGTGGACTTGCCCGAACCGGACTCGCCCACCACCGCCGTGATCGTCTTCTTGGGCAGGGTGAAGGTGACGTTGTCGACAGCCCGCACCTCGTTGTTGCGATGGCCGAACACCTTCGTCAGGTCCTTGGCCTCGAGCAGCGCGTCCATTACGACACCTCCTTCGTCGGGGCTTCCGCGGTCACGACGGGGCCCGCCACATGATCGATGGCCGCGACCAGGGACTCATCCCTGACGTCATCGATCTTCGCCTTGAAGCCCAGCACGTCGTCGAGATTGATCGGCGTGGTCGGGTTCTGCTGGGTCCACCAGCACTTGCTGTACCGCATGTGGTCTCCGCGAGGGCTCGGCTCCTTCTCGGAGCAGATGTCCATCTCGAGCCCACACCGCGGGTGGAATCGGCAACCGGGCGGAGGCGCCACGAGGCTGGGCGGTGAACCCTGGATCGCGAACACCTTCTTCGTCAGCGTCTCGGGCTCCGGAGCCAGCACTGCGTTCAGCAGGGCTGCCGAGTACGGATGCCAGGGACGCTCAGCGATTGTCTCCGCTGCACCGACCTCAACGATCTGCCCTGCGTACATGACTGCGATGCGGTCAGAAATGGACTTCAGCAGTGGCAGGTCGTGCGTGATGAAGATCACGCCGGCCATGATGCGTTGATTGAGCATCTCGCGCAGCATTTCGACGAGCGCGCGCTGGCTGGACACATCCAGCGCCGAGGTCGGCTCGTCGGCAATCAGCAGGCGAGGGTTCAACAGTGTCGAGATGATCGTGATGACGCGCTGCTTCATGCCACCCGACAACTGGTGCGGGTAGGAATCGAGCGCGCGCGGAGGAAGACCAACGGCCTTCATCCGGTCTCGGGCGCGATCCAGCGCCTCATCCTTCTTGATCGACGGGTCGTGGGCTCGCATGACGTCGACGACAAGCGACGAGATCTTCGCGGTGTACGAGAGCGAGTTCAGCGCGCCCTGCGGAAGCAGGGACACCACCTCGCCGCGCCACTCACGCGGGATCTTCACGCCGTGGCCGAGTTCCTGCTCCTTGCCGTCGATGCGCAACGTGCCCGACTTCACGTACAGAGGCGGACGCGTGGTGAGCGACAGGACTGCACCGAGCGTGGATTTGCCACAGCCCGACTCACCGGCGACGCCCAGGATCTCACCCTCGTCGATGTAGACCGAGCAGTTGTCGACGGCCTGAACTTCGCGACCGTCGTAACCGGCGTACGCGGCATTCAGGCCGATCGCTTCCAGCAGACGCTCTGCCATCAGTGCTCACCCCTCTCCTGAGGCACAGGAGTGTCAGCGAACGCTCCGGCGTTGTCGTTACCCAGGGCAGCTTCGGCACTGAGCAGGGTTGAAGCCCCTACTGCAGCCCCGTCGCTGTGGGGCGAGATGTAGTCCTCCTGGCGTGTCGCCTGACCTGCGGGGATGGCCACGGGCTTGATCTTCTTGCCACGGCGGAGCCGCGGGTTGAAGACCTCGTCGAGGCTGGACTGCAGGAGGAGCAACGAGAAGGCGATGAGGCTCAGCAGGACCGTCGGTGGGATGAAGGCCCACCACGCGCCAACTCGAACCGCACCCCAGGCGAGTGCCCAGTTCAACATCATTCCGATCGAGACGATGTTCGACGGGCCCAGGCCCAGCATCGACAGGGACGACTCGGTCAGAATGGCGCCTGACACCTGCAGGACGAACGCCATCACGACGTAGCTGAGGAGATAGGGCAGGACGTCCCAGCCCAGGATGCTCCAGAAGCCGGCACCAGACATCTTGGCCACTTCGATGTGCTCGCGGGTACGCACCGATGTCGCCTGGGCTCGCACGGCGCGAGCCGTCCATGGCCAGGCAGTGATACCGATGATGAGGGCGAGGGTGACCATGTTGCGTTGGGGCAACGCGACCGACAGGAGAATGACGACGACGATCGACGGGATGGCCAACGCGATGTTGGTCATACCCATGAGGATCTCTTCGGTCAGTCCACCGGCGTAGCCGGCGATGAGACCGATGGTGAGACCGATCGTTGTCGCGACGATCCCGGCGATGAGGCCCACCAACAGCGAGGTCCGGGCGCCGTTCGCCAGGTTGGCGATGACGCTCTGGCCCTCATTGTCGGTGCCGAGGATCAGTGAGCCAACCCCTTGGGGCGGATCGAACAGGCCACCGATGGAGGCGTTCGGGTCGACGGACCAGATGAGTGGGCCGACGATCACGAAGACCAGCACGAGGAGGACCAGCGAGAGGGCAAAGTAGAAGCGACTGGAGAACCTCATGACTTGTCACCTCCTTGGGTCGCACGGATACGGGGATCGATGAAGCCGTAGAGCACCTCGACGGCGAAGTTGGCCACCAGGACAGCCGACGTGATGATGACCGTGATGGCCTGGATCACCGGGTAGTCCTTGTTGCTGATCGCGTTGAAGAGCAGGTAGCCGACGCCCGGGTAACTGAAGACCAACTCGGTCACGAGCGCGCCGCCGACCAGTCCACCGATGCTCAGTGCCAGACCGGTGATCTGGGGAAGCATGGCATTGCGGAAGATGTAGCGAACGATGGTCGAGTCCTTGAGGCCCAGACCGCGTCCGTAGTTGACATAGTCAGAACCGAGTTCATAGATGGCCATCGACCGCATGCCCACGGCTTGCCCGCCGATGAAGATGAGTACCAAGGACAAGAACGGGAGCCAGAAGTAGGGCATGGCCGACGAGATGAACGACCAGGACCATTCCGGGAATGTGCCCATCGGGTACGCGCCGCCGGTCGGGAAGATCTCGGCCTTCACTGCGAAGCCGTACAGCAGGAGGATCGCGAGGCAGTAGTAGGGCATGGAGCTGAACAACAGTGAGCCGACGAAAGCCCCACGGTCGAACCAGCCGCCCTTGAATGCCGCGAGCGCGCCCAGGAGATTACCCAGGGTCCACCCGACGAGGATGGCGGGGAGCTGGAGCAGGATACTCCAGGGCAGTGCCTGCCCCACCAACGTGTTGACAGAAGCCGGGTACTGGGCAAATGACGTGCCCAGGTTCCCGTGGAGCAGTTGATTCACATAGATGAAGAACTGCTTCCACAGCGGCTGGTCAAGACCAAATTCGCGCATGAAGTTCTCGTGGATGACCTTGGCAGCGTCGCCGCTCACCCCTCCACCCATCGTCAAGTTCGCGACGATGGCGTCCACCGGGTTACCCGGGACCAACCGGGGAAGGTAGAAGTTGAGGAGTAGAGCGACGACGAGTGCACCGAGGTACCACAAGGACTTTCGCGCCAGATAGCGTCCGAGTCCCATGCGGTGTACTTAGCTTCCGACCCTCTTGACCTTGAACACCCAGAGGATGCCCTGGCCACCGAAGGTGGGCGGTGCGTAGGCGTTCTCCTTGGTCGGGAAGTTCGTCCACGTGCCGTCGTTGTGCTGGAAGAACTGGTACGGACGGTACATCAGCGGGATGCAGGGGATGTTCTTGCGGAAGATCTCATCGAGCTGCTGGTACTTGGCCTTGGCAGCTGCCTCGTCCTTCTCGGCCGCAGCGGCGTCGAGGAGTGCGGGGACGGCCGGGTCAGCGAAGCGGCCCCAGTTCCAGAATGCGTCCTTGCCGATGGCAGCCACGCCACGATCGTCGAGAGCGTCGCGGAAGCGGGCCCACGGAGTCGCGTACGACACGGCGGAGTAACCGAAGTGGACGATGTCGAAGTCACCGACGTTGCGGGCCGCGATGAGCGTCGGGGCCTGCGGGAAGTTCGTCGACAGGTCGATGCCCACAGCCTGGGCGGACTTCGCCACGATCTCGCACGAGGTGTTCCAGTCGGTCCATCCGGTGGGGGTCACGATCTTCCACGGGCCGAGACGGGTGCCGTCGGGCAACGAGTAGATGCCGTCCGAACCCTTCGTGCACTTGAGCTCGTTCTCGAGGATGTCGATGGCCTTGGCCGAGTCATACTTCCAGCCGCTTGCGTCGACTGCAGCCTGGTCGTAGAACGGGGCTTCTGAACCCTCGGGCAGGATGAGCGAGGCGTTGACCGTCGACGAGTAGTCCGAAATGGCCTTGCTGGCAATGTCGGGGTAGTTGATCGCGTAGGCAAGTGCCTTGCGGACGCCGACGTTGTCGAGGCCCTTCTTGCTGAGGTTGATGACGAGGGTGATGGGGTTGCCGGGGATGTGGTACGGCTTTTCCTTCAGCCAGGTGCTGACGGGCTTGCCCTTCTCCCACATCTTCCAGATCTGCGCAGTGAACTGCTGCGAGACGTCGATGTCGCCGGTCTCGAGCTTCAGGTCGCCGTCCTGGTTGCCCTTGAAGATCGGGTGGATGAAGCTGGCCATCGGCGGCGTGCCGTAGACGGTCTTGCCCCAGTACGCGTCATCACGCGTGAGGACGATCTGGGTCTGGTCGTACTTGCCGACCTTGAACGGGCCCGAGCCGATGGGTGCCAGGTTGGTGTCAGAGATCAGCGTCTCGTTGGTCAGCTTCGACCAGTAGGCCTTGGGCAGGATGGGCGTGCGGGCGATCGTGTTGGCCACGAAGAGGGGGTTGTACGGATCCTTCTTCAGCGTGAACACGACCGTACGGGCGTCCTTGGCGACGACGTCGTCGAGGTACAGCCAGACGGTCGAGTAGGTGACAGCCGCGTCCTTCGCCAGGGTGAAGGTGAAGACGGCGTCGTCAGCGGTGAGCTCGGAGCCGTCGTTCCACTTGGTGCCGTCCTGGAGCGGGATCTCCCAGGTGTAGTCGTCAACAGCCTTGAGCTCCTTGCCGAGACCGGGCTCGAGCTTGTTGTTGAGCATGTTCCAACGAAGCAGGTGCTCGTAGATGAGCTCGGGCTGGTCGGCGGCGTTCGGGAAGGCGGGGGCGCCGTTGAGAGGGTTGAAGTTCGTGGGCGCAGCCCACTGCATGCCGGCGATGTAGAACGCTTCGGCCGCCGCACCAGTGCGGATCGACTTGGCGGCGCCACCGGAGGTGTCGGTGCCGGGGGTGGTGGTGTCGCCGCCGCAGGCGCTGAGCGCCAATCCGGCGGTTGCTGCCGCTGCCAGGCCGAGGAAACCACGGCGAGACGAGCGGAAGGCGGGGATGGGTTGGTTCACTGCTGACTCCTTCACATGATGGGCGTTGCCCGGGATCGCCAGCTGCGTTGGTGCCTCGCGTGGAGCAGCCACCGCATCGTGACGACCCCACCCGACAGACAGCTCACCTTTGCACTGTTGCCCGAACGTTGCTCCATCACATCATGGATGCAGCCCACACACCATGAACCCAGACCAAAAATAGTGGCCGTGTTCCAATCGTAACAATTTGCGGACGGGCAGGCCTGAGCGTCTGCACATCCGTGAGGCAGAAAGTGGTGCCTACTCCCCGCCCGGCGTGGTCTTCGAGATGAGCACGAGGAACTCCGAGTTGCTCTGGGTCTTCCGGAGGCGGTTGAGCAGCATCTCGAGCGCCTGCTGGTCCTCCAGCCCCGAGAGCACCCGGCGGAGCTTCCAGATGATGTTGAGTTCCTCACGCCCGAGCAGCAACTCCTCGCGTCGCGTGCCGGACGCGTCCACGTCGATCGCCGGGAAGATGCGCTTGTTCGCGAGCTGGCGCTGGAGCCGGAGCTCCATGTTGCCGGTGCCCTTGAACTCCTCGAAGATGACGTCGTCCATCTTGGAGCCGGTTTCGATGAGCGCGGTGGCGAGGATCGTCAGCGAACCGCCGTTCTCGATGTTGCGCGCCGCGCCGAAGAACTTCTTCGGCGGGTAGAGGGCCGCCGAGTCGACGCCGCCGGAAAGGATGCGTCCGGACGCCGGGGCGGCCAGGTTGTAGGCACGTCCGAGGCGCGTGATGCCGTCAAGCAGGACGACGACGTCGCGTCCCATCTCGACGAGGCGCTTCGCGCGTTCGATGGCGAGCTCCGCGATGACGGTGTGGTCCTGGGCAGGCCGATCGAACGTGGACGCGATCACCTCGCCCGAGACGTTGCGCTGGAAGTCGGTGACTTCCTCGGGTCGCTCGTCGACAAGGACGACCATCAGGTGCACCTCGGGGTTGTTCACCGCGATGGCGTTGGCGATGGCTTGCATGATCATCGTCTTGCCCGCCTTGGGCGGCGACACGATCAGGCCTCGCTGACCCTTGCCGATGGGGCTGATCAGGTCGATGATACGGCCGGTCATGTTGGTGGCCGTCGTCTCCACGCGCAGCCGCTCCTGCGGGTACAGGGGCGTCAGCTTGTTGAAGTCGGGACGGTTCTTTGCCAACTCGGGGTCGCCGGCGTTGACCGTGTCGAGCCGGACGAGTGGATTGAACTTCTCGCGGCGTTCCCCGTCGCGTGGCTGACGCATGGCACCCGTCACGATGTCGCCCTTGCGCAGACCGTACTTGCGGACCATCGTGAGGGGAACGTAGGCGTCGTTGCTGCCCGGCAGGTAGCCTGTGGTGCGCACGAACGCGTAGGAGTCGAGCACGTCGAGGATGCCGCTGATGTTCGCGAGGACGTCATCGTCGGCGACCGTGGGTTCGGACTCGAAACGCTCGACGCTGCCCTGGGGGCTACCGGGCCTCGTCCGGCGGTTCTGGCGATCGCGCTGACGCCGGCGGCGTCCCCGGCGTCCCCCGTTACCGTCGTCCTCCCACTCCCGAGAGGCATCCTGGCGGCCCTGCTGGTTCTCGGATCGGTTCTGGCCCTGGTTCTCAGACCGGGACTGGTTCTCCGATCGTCCCTGGTTCTCGGACCGGTTCTGGTTCTCGGACCGGTTCTGGCCGTCCGACCTTCCTTCACGATCGGCCGCGACCTGCTCGCGGGCCGGCTGCTCGCCCGAAGCCTCTGACTGACCGGCCTCCGACGACTCCCGTGGCTCTCCCCCGCGCCGACGACGGCGGTCGCGTCCGGCGGTTTCATTGCCGAGTTGGGCCAGGCGTGCGCCGACCTCATCGGCGATCTCGGCCCGCGACTCCGTCGCAGGGGACTCTGCAGGCGTTTCGGACGGGGCGCCGGCCGGACGCTCGGACCTGCGACTGCTGCGCACGACGGCCTCGCCGCCCTCGGATTGCGTCGCCGGCCCTTCCTGGCGCTGGCGCGTTGCTCCACCCTGAGCGGCCTGGATGGCCTGGACGAGGTCTCCCTTGCGCATGGCACTCGCCCCCTTGATGCCGAGGCCTGAGGCCATCGACTTCAGTTCCGGGAGAAGCTTGGCGTCCAGACCGGAGCCGCGGGACGCGCGGACGTGGCCTTCGGGAACCTCGGTGGGTGTGTTGGTCATGAAATCCTTCTTCAAGAGACGCCCGGCGTGGCGGGCTGGAGTTCGGGTCGCGGACTCCCGACACGAGCTCTACTGCGTCGTGGTGGGAATTCTGCGCGTTCGCGATCTGACGCGCGGCACCTGACCTGAGAGGTGCGTGGGATTCAAGCGTTGGGGATTCGGGGGAACCACTCCGTCGCCCACGCTACCACCCGGTGACCAGGGCCGGAAACTGCGAGACGTCAGCGCGCGTCCAACACCTCGACGCCCCGTCCCGGACGAAGTCGCAGCACCGCGAAGTCCGGGGCGTCCAGATCGGTCAGCTGCAGCTGTTGGGGGGTACCGATGGCCAGGACCGACGGCCCAGCTCCCGAAATGACGGCAGGGACGCCACGCCCGCGCAGGGCATCCATCAATCGCGCCGACTCGGGCATGAGATGCGCGCGATACGGCTGGTGCAGCAAGTCACGGGTGGCAGCCAGCAGGTGCTCCGGATGCCGGGTCAGCGCCTCGACGAGCAAGGCCGCCGCAGTCGCCTGGGCCACAGCGTCGGGTCGAGGGACCTGGGAGGGAAGGACGGCCCTCGCCCCCCTGGTTGCCACCTCGTGGCCGGGGACGAACGCCACCGCCTCGAGGTCGCGATGGGCCTGGAGCTGGACGCACTCGACCCGCTCACCCTCACTCCACGCCAGGACCACGCCGCCGTACACGGCAGCGGCCGCATTGTCGGGGTGACCTTCGGCGAGTGTCGCCAGCCGGAGCACCTCCACCCGGTCGAGGGGGGTGTCGGGGTGGGCGATCGCCCACGCGAGTGACAGTCCGGCGACGATCGCGGCCGCGGACGAACCGAGGCCCCTGCTGTGGGGAATCGAGTTGTGGGCGCGAAGGCGGATCCCCGGCACCGGGACGCCCCATGCCTCGAGGCCCTGCGCGATGCTGGCCACCACCAGGTGCGTCGCATCCCTGGGGACCTCCTCCGCACCCTCCCCCGTCACATCGATGTCGACGCCGGCGCCGATGACCTCTGCCTCGATCTCGTCGTACCAGTCGAGTGCGAGCCCCATGGAGTCGAATCCCGGCCCGAGATTCGCGCTCGTCGCGGGAACACGCACCCGAGCCATGTCAGAGACCCTCGACCCTCAACACGTGCACCGCGCCATGGACGAATGGGCGTCCCTCCAGGTCTGAGACGCATGCCTGGAGGTCGGCCTCGCGCGCGATGTGGGTCATCATGCCGAGACTCGCGGCCAGCCCGCCGCCCGCTCGGCTACCGTCGATCGCCGACTGGACGACCGTCTGCACCGAGACGTTGTGCTCGGCGAAGACGGTCGCGGCGGCAGCCAGGACCCCGGGCTCGTCCACCACGGTGAACCGGAGGTAGTAGCGGGTCATGGTGTTACCCATCGACTCGACCCCGCGTCCGGCGTAGACGGACTGTCCCGGTCCGGACACCCCCCGGACGCGGTTCCTGGCAACCGTGACGAGGTCTCCCATCACGGCGGATGCAGTCGGCGATCCGCCGGCGCCCGGCCCGAGGAACATCAGGCGACCGGCCTCGCGCGACTCCACGAAGATGGCGTTGTAGGCACCCGACACGCTGGCGAGCGGATGATCGGACGGCACGAGGGCGGGATGCACGCGGACGCTCACGTCACCACTCGCCGTGGCCTGCGCAATGGCCAACAGCTTCACGACGAATCCCATGCCGATCGCGGCCGAGATGTCTTCGCTGGTCACCGACGTGATGCCCTCGCGGAACACGTCCGCCCCCCGCACCCGGGAGTGGAAGGCGAGTGACGCCAGGATGGACGCCTTGGCTGCAGCGTCATAGCCCTCGACGTCGGCGGTGGGATCGGCCTCGGCGAAGCCCAGGGCCTGGGCCTGGGCGAGCGCGTCGGCGAAACTCATCCGCTCGGTGTGCATCTTGTCGAGGATGTAGTTCGTCGTGCCGTTGACGATGCCCATGACCGTGGTGATCTCGTCACCCACCAACGACTCCCGCAGTGGCCGGATGATCGGGATGGCCCCCGCGACCGCGGCTTCGAAATAGAGGTCGACCCCGGCGCGCTCGGCCGCTGCGAAGAGGGTCTCGCCGTCCTGGGCGAGCAGGGCCTTGTTGGCGGTCACCACCGACGCGCCACGCCGGATGGCCTGGAGGATCAGCGTCCGGGCGGGCTCGATGCCGCCGATGACCTCGATCACGACGTCGAGGTCGTCCCGGTCGAGGAGGGCCGCGGCATCCTCGGTGAACAGACCGGGCTCGAGCCCCTGACGCACCCTCGCTGAATCCCGGACGGCGATCCCCACGAGTTCGATCGGGCGTCCGATCCGGGCCTCGAGGTCGGCGCCGGACTGGGTGATCAGGCGCGCCACCTGCGAACCGACGACACCGCACCCGAGCATCGCCACCTTCAACGGTGTCGCGGTGCCAGCGGGATTCGTCATGTCAGCGTCCTTCGTCATCATCAGCCCAGGTCCAGGGCAAGCAGGTCATCCAAGGTCTCGCGCCGGAGCAGCGTCGTCAACTCCCCATCCTTCACCGAAATCACGGGGGGCTTGGTGAGGTGGTTGTAGTTGCTCGCCATCGAGCGTGAATACGCACCCGACGCCGGCACGGCCACGAGGTCGCCGGGACGGATGTCGGACGGCAGGAAGACGTCCCGGACGAGGATGTCACCACCCTCGCAGTGCTTGCCGACGACCCTGCACAGAGTGGGCGCCGCGTCCGAGGCCCTCGACACCAGGGACGCCGAGTACTCGGCCGCGTAGAGGGCGGGGCGAATGTTGTCACTCATGCCGCCGTCGACACTCACGTAGACGCGCTGGCCGCCACCGTCGAGGTCAACGGTCTTCACGGTGCCCACGGTGTAGACGGCCATCGTGGTCGGTCCGCAGATGGCGCGGCCGGGCTCGATCGACATGGTCGGGACTGCGATCTGGTAGCCGCGCGCCTCGTGCTCGACGATTTCTCGCAGACCGGTCGCCAGCGCGTCCGGGGTGGCCGGGGAGTCGGCAGCCGTGTAGGCGATGCCGAAACCACCACCGAGGTCGAGCTCGTCGAGTTCCTCTCCCGTGGCCTCCGTGAACTGGGCCATCAGCTTGATCGTGCGACGCGCCGCCACCTCGAAGCCCTGGGTGTCGAAGATCTGGGACCCGATGTGCGAGTGGACGCCGAGGAGCTCCATGCGTGGGCTGTAGTGACAACGCACGAGCGCCACCAGCGCCTGGCCGTTGGTGATGGAGAAACCGAACTTCTGGTCCTCGTGGGCCGTCGCGATGTACTCGTGGGTGTGCGCCTCGACTCCCGTCGTGACACGCACCATGACCTTGGCCGTCCAGCTGTTCTCGGCGCACAGGCGCTCGATGCGCGTGATCTCGTCGAGAGAATCGACGATGAGGCGTCCGACGCCGTGGCGCAGGGCCAGCTCGAGTTCTTCCACCGATTTGTTGTTGCCGTGCAGGGCGATGCGCGCCGGATCGACTCCCGCGGTCAGCGCGACCACCAGCTCGCCACCACTGCAGACATCGAGGAACAGGCCCTCCTCCGTCACCCATCGAGCCACGGCGCGGCAGAGGAACGACTTGCCGGCGTAGTAGACACGCCACCCCGCAAAGGCGTCGTGGAAGTCGCGGGCCCGCGTCCGGAAATCGACCTCGTCCAGGACGTACACGGGCGTCCCGGTTTCGGCGACCACATCGGACACCGTGCGTCCGCCGACCTCGACGACCCCGTCGGCCCGCCTCGTGACCGTCTGACTCCACAGCGCGGTGTCAAGGGTGTTCACGTCAAGGGGACGCGTCAACCACTGCGGGCCGGGGGTGGTGGCGTCGGCGTGGATCGAGCCGGCGACGTGCATGTGGGTCATGCTCACGAGACTGCCGGAGTCGGCCGCCCGGCACGGCGCCGATCCGAGCGGTGGACCGCGCGTCCCATGACGTCCGGCCCGCAGCCTCAACCCTTGTCAGGTCGGCGAGGGTGGGGTCGGCCGGTGGGCCTGCTAACCTAGGCAACGGCCTTTCGACGCCCGCGTCGGGTCAGGCCCTCGTAGCTCAGGGGATAGAGCACCGCCCTCCGGAGGCGGGAGCGCAGGTTCGAATCCTGCCGGGGGCGCCAGTACCCACGGTCCATCACCGCGGACCGACGAGCCCGACCCCTGCGGCATCGGAGGCCACTTGTCTGAACCGACCGTCGGCTACCCGCTGTCGCATGCGATGGCCCTTGCCCGCCGCTACCTGACCGACGAGCGCATGGACACGCGCCGATTCTCCATACTGCTGTGGGTGGTGACCCGGGTGCTGGTCCTGCTCGGGTGGGCCAGCCTGCGATTCATGCTGGGTGACACTCGCTACTACCACGCGAAGATCTCTGAACTCGGCCACCTCGGGCCCGAAAGGACGATGGTCGAGTATCCCACTCCGGTCCTGTGGCTGCTCAAACTTCCCGACCTCGTCTCCTTCGGTCACCGCTGGGCCTACGTGGCTGCGTTCGTCGTGCTCATGATGGCTGTGGACGCCGCCTTCGCTGTCACCCTGTGGCGTCGTGGCGGACGGCTGAGGGGTCCGGCGGTCGCCTTCTGGTCCCTCTTCATCCTGGCCGTCGGCCCCATGACCTATCTGCGGTTCGACGTGGTGACCGCCGCGCTGGCCGGCTGGGCCCTGATCATGCTCCTCGACCGTCGGCACGGACTCGCGGGGGCGCTGGTGGGGATCGGCGCCGCCATCAAGCTGTGGCCGGCGCTGCTGTGGCCGGCCACCCTTGTGGGGAACCGCCGGGACCGCATGAGGTCGTTCCTGGGCATCGTCGTCGCCGGAGGCGGGCTCGCGCTGGCGTCCTGGGTGTGGGCCGGCTGGGACCGGCTGGTGTCCCCCCTGACCTGGCAGAGCGATCGGGGCCTCCAGATCGAATCCATCTGGGCGAGCATCCCCATGGCGTGGCGGGCACTGGCTCCCGATCGCTTCGAGACCGGGGTGTCCACCTACCAGGCCTGGGAGATTCACGGGCCCCTGGTCTCGACCATGCTCCGGGCAAGTTCGGTCGCGACCGCCGTCGGCTTGCTGGCGACCGTTGCCGCCTATGCGTGGTGGTTGTGGCGGGGGAACCAGCGTCTTGTCGAGGCCGCAGCGTTCATGTTGTTGGTCATCCTGGTGATGATCGTGACGAACAAGACCTTCTCGCCGCAATACATCATCTGGGTCGGCGGTCCGCTGGCCGCCTCGTTCGCCATCTCGGCTCGCAGCCCCCACGGCAGTCCCGAGTCGTTCCATGACGACAGACGCCTCGTCCGCATCGGCGCACTACTCCTTGTCCTCACCCTCGCGACCCAGGTGATCTACCCGCTGGGCTACGGTCCCCTCGCCTGGGGGACCGAGAAGTTCCCCCAGGTCCTGATGGTGGTGATGACCATCGTCCTGATC
>Ga0116177_10002720_pt1 | contig 12955 bp, 8 predicted proteins | sample AD_STIC10_MetaG_FD_89750 | JGI IMG/M metagenome (GOLD analysis project Ga0116177, IMG submission 89750) | Active sludge microbial communities of municipal wastewater-treating anaerobic digesters from USA - AD_STIC10_MetaG | ecosystem: Engineered > Bioreactor > Anaerobic > Digestate | place: USA...
GGCCAGCAATTTGAATACTTCAAATTCCCGGTTCGATAATAATTCATGTGGTTTTTTATCACTGTCGTTATCGAGGAATTTTTCGGCTATTTCGGAAGTGATGTATTTTTTGCCCAATGCAATGCGTTGTATGGCAACGATCAGTTCATCGGGAGCGGAATTTTTATTAAGATACCCCGAAGCGCCTGCTTTCAATACCCTTATTGCATAAAGGTCTTCGGGATAGATGCTGAGAATGAGTACAGGCAGTTCGGGGCGCAGCAACTTTATTTGTTCCAATGCTTCCAGTCCGCTGCGGCCAGGCATATCCAGGTCGGTGATCACCAGGTCCCATTGGTTGCGGGCAACTTCTTTTATCAGTGATTCAGCATCACCCACCTGCATGATTTCGGCATACGGATATTCATCTTTCAGTATCTGAATGATGCCCAGTCGTACAAAACTGTGGTCATCTGCTAGTATGATGCGTTTTATTTCCATAGTAATGTGCTCAGGTTTTTTGGTTAGTTAAAGGTAAACTGATCCGGATGCGGGTGCCTTTTCCCACAACTGAATTAAGATCAAAATTTCCATTCAATGAAACCACCCGTTCTTTCATTCCCAAAATACCGAACGTTTTTTTTGCTTTTGTCAGTTCCATGTCAAACCCGGCTCCATTGTCTTCTATATTCAGTAAAATATTTTCGTCATCTATATCCAGAGAAACCACCACCTTGCCCGCTTTTGCATAACGGGTGATATTGGTAAGCGCTTCCTGGAATACCCTAAAGACACAGGTGGCGATCTCTTCGGCGATCTTAATTTGTGTTTCGGTTGTTTTAAATGTGACCGGGATGCCGGTATTGCCGGTGAACTGTTGTGCCTGCCATTTTAATGCTTCCAGCAAACCATAGTCGTCTAAAATGACCGGCCTCAGTTCATTCAGTATTCTGCGGATGGATTGATTGCCCCCGTTGAGCAGGGTGATCACATTTTTAAGTTTGGTTTTGAATGCTTCATTTTCGGGCGGCGTTTTTTTATCGATCCAGGCCACGTCCATTTTGATGGCGGTAAGTTGTTGCCCCAGTTCATCATGTATTTCCCGGCCAATGCGTTTTCTTTCTTCTTCCCGCACATACAGCAGGTGAGCGGTTAACTGCCGCAGTTGTTCGGAAGTTTCTTTCATGGCTTCCTGTGCCTTTTTGCGTTCACTGATGTCGACCGATAAAATGAATAGTCCTTCGGGGTTGGGTTGTATGCTCAGTTCAAACCAGCTTTTGTTTCCATCCGGGAAAACAAATTCGTATTCAATATGCCTCGATAATCTGTCGGCCTTGCATTGCTCAAAGATTTGAAACAAGCCGGTATGTTCAATGCCGGGATAATTTTGCAGTAAGGTAGCAGTCTGTATCTGTTCTTTAGGATGGGGCCCTTGTTTGACGGCGGCATCATTAACGTACAGGCAGTTCCAGTTGTAATCATAGATCTGAACACCTTCCAGCATTTTGTCCAGCGTATTGCGGAAACGTTTTTCATTCTTTTCTATTTCAGCTTCCGCTTTTTTCCGTTCGGTTATATCGGTGGTGGTACCTACATAACCTACGATCATTCCTTCCGAATCCCTTTCGGGAATGGCCTGGCCAATTACCCATGCAATAGTGCCATTGGGGCGAACAAAGCGGTATTCCGAAATAGAGACCTCCTTTTTTTTGGTGGCTTCTTCCCAGCCCCTTCTCAGTTTTTCTTTATCTTCTTCATGTACCGCATTGAACCAGCCGTTTCCCATGGCTTCATTATAGGTCATGCCCGATATCTGGCACCAGCGGGGATTCACATAGGTTGTATTGCCCACTTCATCGGTGTGAAAGATCCCGACTGGCGATACTTCGGCCAGTGTTTGATAGCGCCGTTCGCTTTCCATTACAGCCTGCTCAGCATTCTTTCGCATGGATTCTTTTTCAAACACTTCAAGGGCAAAGGCTACGTCACCGGTTGCTTCCTCCAGCAGGGCAATCTCACTTTGGTCAAAAAAATTCTTTACCGGTGCATAAAAAGAAAAAGCGCCGATCACTTTTCCGAATTTGATGATGGGCAACGCCATGGAAGAACGGTAACCACGGCCCAGGGCATCTTCTTTCCAGGGCATCATTTGCGGATCGCTTTCTATATCGTTACAGATGTGATATTTTCCTTCACGTATGGCCTGCCCGGTGGGTCCCATCCCCTCCGGAACTTCGTTAATGGCTATGGGTTTTATTACGGAAAGATATTCTTTGTCCTCCCCGGCATGAACCACGGGTATCACCTGTTGTGTTCTTTCATCCACCAGGCCGATCCAGGCCATAGTGAATTTGCCCAGGTCTACCGCAATACGGCAGGCTTCTTTAAAAAGTGTTTCCTGGTCGGTGGTGCGAACGATCATCTGGTTCACCTGGCTGATGAAGAAGTACAGCCGGTTGGCCTTCATGATCTTTTCTTCTGCTTTTTTCCGGCCGGTAACATCTCTTATAAAAACGGAAATACCATCAGGGGATGGATATACATGATTCTCCTGCCAGAGATCCAGGGGTTCAAAATAATCTTCATTATGAACATACTGCTGTTCATTCATGGCTTTATGAAAAAGATCATAGGTGGCAGAACCCACAGCTTCCGGGAATTCTTCCCACACATTCTTCCCGATCAGGGATTGGGGGCTTCGCCCTACTAATTTTCCAACAGCTTTGTTTGCATAGATGTAGCACCAGTTTTTATCCAATGCTATAAAAGCATCGGATATCCGTTCAATTAAAACCCGGTATTTTTCTTCGCTTGTTCTTAATTTTTCTTCTGCTTTCTTTCGTTCGGTGATGTCTCTTATAAAAGCGGTAAAAAATCTTTTCCCCTGGTGAAGAATGGGAATGATGGTAAGCTCTACCGGGAATTCATTTCCCAAACTGTTGACGGCGGTGATTTCTATCAGTTTATTCAGCACAGGGCCTTCGCCGGTTTTGGCGTAATGCTCCATTCCTTTTTGATGAGCCTCTTTGTGTTTTACCGGTATGATGGTATCGGTAAGTAACTTCCCGGTTATTTCCTTTTCAGTCCAGCCGAATATTTCTTCCGCTTGCGGATTCCAGGAAGTTACGGCGCCGGATTCATCAATGCTTATGATGGCATCCAGTGCCGAACTCAAGATGAGCCTTCTTTTTTCTTCGCTGGCTTTTAACGCCACTTCGGCTCTCTTCTTTTCTGTTATATTTCTGAAAAAAACGGACAACCCGCCCGGGGAAGGGTAGAAATGATTTTCAAACCAAAGGTCCTGTTCAATATGATGGGTCTCCAGGTAAACGTATTGCTGTGTTTCCATGGCCTGCTGAAGGGCCTTATAGGAAGGCCGGTCTTCCACTTCCGGAAAAACGGTCCATACCTTTTTACCGATCAGCTCTTCCGGAACACGATTGAATATTTCCCCGGCCTTTTTGTTTACGTAGGTAAAGAGCCAGTTGTTATCGAACGATACAAATGCATCGGTGATGCGTTCAAAGGTATCGGATAAAACCTGTTTGGATCTTGACAACTCATTTGTTCTTTGCTGTACCTTTTCTTCAAGGCTTTCGTTAAGTTTTGCTAATGCGGCGGCTGTTTTTCTTTTTTCGGCATACTCGGTTCGTATACGTTGCACAAAAACACCCAGCAATAACAGGATTCCTATCACAGCAGAGCTGAGTACTCCTGTCAGGTTTCTTGCTTTCCGTTCATTTTCCTCCTTGCGTTGCAGCAATAATATATTCTCTGTGCTCCGTATTGTGTCAATAACATTTTTTATTTCCTCAGAAATTAACCTGCCCTTACCGGTTCGTACGATTTCCATGGCGGCCTCGGCTCCATCCTGGTTATACGTATGGATATTATTGTCGGAGAAAGCAATGCGGTTGTTGATGTGTACAGAAAGGGTATCTATCATTTTCTGCTGAACAGGATTGCCGGCTGTAAGCAACTTAAGTAATTTCAATTCTTCTTCAGTACGCTTCTTTGATCTTTCCACCTGGTCCAGGAAAGCTTTTTGCCCGGTAAGTACATAACCCCGGGAACCCGATTCATTATCTTTTACAGAAGAGAGTAAACTTTCGGTATGAACAAGTACTTCATTGGTGTGGGCCACCAGCCTGGCTGTTTTATCTACCTGTCTTGATTCGAAAATGGAAATGGCCACTACGGTTGCTATTGACAGCAACAGCAAAACAATGGTTGCAACCATTATTTTATCGGTTGTGAGCCTGAGCTTCATAAAAAACTTCTTAATGCGCCAAATAAACCGGGTACAAGCAGTTAGTGAATTGAGAGCAGAGTTTTTCTAATGCAGCATGCTGAATTGTAAGTTAAGAATAAAACCGGGTACTTCCCAGCGTTATGTTCGGAATTTTGAAAGGAGAACCCAATGGGCGCTACGCAGGGTAATGCCTGCCTGAATAATTGATCGGCACCAGGGGTGGGATCATCAACTCACCCCTTTTTCTTTCATGATGCGGTTGAGCCAGCGCAGCATGGCAAAAAGGATGAGCGTGGCGATCATCAGCAGGATGAAATTGACCCAGAAGAAATTCGCCTTGTTCTCATAACCATCCCAAAGAGTGGCCAGCAGGCCGGATAGTTTATTGCCGATGGAAGTAGCCAGGAACCAGCCGCCCATCATAAGCGAAGTGATGCGTACGGGACTCAGTTTTGAAACAATGGAAAGCCCCATCGGGCTTAGCAATAACTCACCGATGGTGATCACGCCGTAAGTACCCATCAGCCACCACACACTTGCTTTTTCGGCACCGTTGTTTGAAACATATACGGCGGCCACCATTACCAGTACCGATAAGGCAGAGAAGAATAAACCAAAGGCGATCTTGGTTGCGGTGGATGGTTCCTTGCTTCTTCTTCTTAAAAAAGCGAAGAAAGCCACGATCAGGGGCGTTAAAATAATAACCCAGCCCGGGTTGATAGACTGGCTGATAGGAGTTGACCACAGCGTAGCGTTACCCCCATCGGGAGGAAGATCTTTGGATGCTACATTTTTGAAGTAAACAGGGTAATTGTATTCCTTGATTACTTTACCGTCTTTTTTCTGCAGCCTGAACATTCCGTCGTATAATTCAACCGAATCTTTTTTATACGTAACGTCCTTGGCCTGCGACAGGCCTTTAAAAACATCTGCCGTAATGCCGCTCACCTGCCTGTTGGTATAATTATCTGCCCAAATGGTTAGTGCAGTTCCGTTCTGTTTGAACACGGCCCAAAACAAAACAACAGCGGCAAATATTGCCAGCAGGGCGGCAATGGGCCGCTTTTCCGATTGCTCGGCACGGAAATAAAGGGAAGAGTAAAAGTAGATGACCGGAAGGCAGGCAAAAATGAATGCATCGGTGCTGTCTGACCCGAAAACATTGCCGGGTATTATCCAGCCAAGTATTCCGGCAATGATCGTAGGGATAAATATGGTGAGTACGATCTTCGAAAAAGGCATGTCCTCTTTCGTCATGGGTTTCCGTATATCACCCGATGCATAATGTTTGGTGCCTGCCATGAAAATGAATACGCCCAGGAACATTCCAACGCCGGCTGCAATGAATGCATATTTCCATCCCCAGATGATGATGATGGCTGCACTGAAAAAATTGCAGATGAAGGCGCCGATATTGATGCCCATGTAAAAGATATTGTACCCTTCGTCTTTTCTTTTTTCAAATTCGGGCGTGGAGTATAAATTACCCAGCAGGGTGGAGATATTGGGTTTGAAGAAGCCGTTGCCAAAGATCACCAGCGCCATGGAGATGTATAATACGGGCAGGCTGTGCACCGACATCAGGCAATAACCGGCGCCCATCATCAGTCCGCCGGCTATGATCGATTTCCGGTAGCCAAAATACCTGTCTGCCAGTAGTCCGCCGATAAAGGGAGTAAGAAATACCAATGCGATGAATGTGCCATACAGATCAGAAGCCTCTGTATTGGTCATTGAAAAACCATGTTCTACATTTTTCAGGTACAGCAAAAAAATGCCGATCATCAGGTAGTATCCAAAACGTTCCCACATTTCGGAAAAAAACAAATAGGGAAGGGCTTTGGGATGTTTCGCTGGCTGGCTCATGCGTTGGTTTTATTTTCAAGATAAATAAAAAAGGCGACCAGCAGGCCGCCTTTAAAATAATTTAGGAGGGAAATTATCTTACCCCATGCATCATCTTTTTCATCATGGGAGTTAATGCATACAATACAATACCTGCTAATCCGCAGAGCACTACAAACAACATAAAGAAATCATAAACATCCTTTAGCTTGACTCCCATAAAAGCGGGGTAGGCGGGTTTTATCAATCCCTGTGTTTTGATGGTCTCGTACTGTGCCGGTGTTAAAACAGCATCAAGTGTTTTACTGATGGTATAGGTAGTATCTTTATTAGCTTTTGCCTTGTTCATCATGGCTACAGATTGTTCAAATGCTTTATCCAGATCAATATTATTTTCCCTGGCCTTCTTTACATCAACAGCCGCGGCGATCTTTTCTTTACCCAAAATGAACAGGTCTCTGCCGCTGGCTTCCTTTTGGCCTTCCAGTATTCCTTTCAGGTCCACATTCTCTTTTTGCATTGCTATATATTTATCCGGAGAAGGAGGAAGCAGTGCACCCAGCACGCCGGTAAGCACATAACCACCGGCATTGCCCAGGAACCACACACCCATGAGCAGGGATGCAAACCGTTTTGGAGCAAGTTTTGCAACTAATGATAATCCGATAGGCGATAAACATAATTCGCCCCAGGTATGCAGCAGGTATAAAACAACAAACCAGATGATGCCGATCTTGCCGGTCATACCCAGCCCTTTTACCTGCGTAGCTATGATCAGGTAACCAAGCGCTATCAATAATAAACCCCAGGCTTGTTTTACGGGAGAGATGGGCTCCAGCTTTTTCTTGCTCATCCACACCCACATAATACTGAAGGGGATGGCAAATAACATTACAAAGATGCCGTTGAAACTTTGTACCATGCTGGGTTGCATCGTCCAGCCGAATATCCGAGTGTCCGTTTGGTTGTTGGCAATGAAAGTGAGTGAAGATCCCGCCTGCTCAAAAGCTCCCCAGAAGAACATCACAAAGAAGCAGACTATATAAAGAACCCATATCCGGTCCCGCTCAATTTTTGAGATCGTTTTATCAGAAAGGATCAGGAAACCGAGGCTGATGCCTGAAGCAAAGATGAACGGGTAAAGCCAGGCTTTGATAAAGGAAACGCCGGGAGAATCAAATACGACATGAAAGCCGTATGTAACAGCAACCAGGAGAAGGATTGATATGAGGATGTTGGTGTTTGTAAATTTTGCAGTGTCAGATTCGTCGTCGGGTGTATCTGCCTTATTGGGTCTGCCGCCGATGGCAGCGCCCTGTGGTGTAACCACGTATTTGTTTTTCAGGAATAAGAAAGTAAGTGTTCCGGTGAACATCGCCAGTGCGGCAACAAGGAAGCCCCATTTGAATGCCGTAAGATCCCTGATCCCGTCAGTTTGAACATCGCCAACGATGGGGCAGATGATCTGGCCGAGCGTGGCGCCCACATTAATGCCCAGGTAAAAAAGGGTGAAGGCTGAGTCGAGTTTATTCTTTTGTTCCTTGGGGTAAAGGCTTCCCACCATGGAAGAGATATTCGGTTTGAAAAAACCATTACCGAAAATGATGGCGATCAGGGCCACCCACATGATATTTTTCGCCAGGTCCAGGTTCTCGCTGTATAAAGTGCCGCTTAAGAAAAGCAACAACTGGCCAATGCCCATGGTAGTACCCCCCAGCAAAATACAATTCCTGTTGCCAAGGTATTTATCAGAAATATATCCGCCCAGCATCGGGGTCAGGTAACAAAGTCCAAGGAAGCCACCATAGATAATAGAAGCTTCGGTTTCTCCCATCAATAAAGCTTCTGCAAGAAAGAGGGACAACAGGGCCCTCATCCCATAGAAGTTAAAACGTTCCCACATTTCAGTTCCAAAAAGAACCCACAATCCTTTGGGATGACCGGTTTGTTGAATTGCTTGATCACTCATAAATAGAAGTTTTTATGTGCTTGTTAGTTGGTTTATCAACCCAAAATAGTGAAATTATATTTAGCATGGCCAAATTGAACCGGGCTATTTTAAAAGGAAGCGTTAAGAAAAACGACCCCCTTACCGGCCATTTAAAAAATAGTTATTGAAATACGATTGCAGAATTTTAAATTCGCAATCCTAATGTTCAAGCTTATCCAAAATTCAAGTTACCAATGAATATCCTTTTAATTGGCTCGGGAGGCCGAGAACATGCCCTTGCATGGAAATTGAAACAAAGCCCCCTGTGCAATAAACTGTTTATTGCACCGGGTAATGCCGGCACAGCTTTATGCGGCACCAACCTGCCCATTGGCGTTTCCGACTTTGAACCTATGGCAGCGGCCTGCACCGAGCATGACATCGAAATGGTTTTGGTAGGCCCCGAAGAACCATTGGTAAACGGTATCTATGATTATTTTAAAAGCAAGCCCGGCCTGGATAAGATAAAACTCATAGGTCCATCCAAAGAAGCCGCCCAGTTAGAAGGAAGCAAGGCTTTTGCAAAAGCATTCATGAGCAGGCACGGAATACCCACGGCCGCGTATGCCGAATTCAGTACAGATAATTATATGGAGGGTGTGAACTACATCAAAGCCCACGCATTGCCCATTGTGTTAAAAGCCGATGGGCTGGCGGCCGGCAAAGGCGTTCTCATATGCCAGCATCACCTGGAAGCCATGTCGGAATTTGAACTGATGCTGCACCGGGCAAAATTTGGCGAAGCAGGCAAACGGGTGGTGATAGAAGAATTCTTAAAGGGCATTGAGCTAAGTATGTTTGTATTGACCGATGGCGAACATTATATCCTGTTGCCAGAGGCAAAAGACTACAAACGGGTGGGCGCCGGCGATACCGGGCTTAACACCGGGGGTATGGGAGCGGTTAGTCCGCTGCCTTTTGTAGACGATGCCTTCCTGGAAAAAGTAAAGAAGCAGATCATTGAACCCACCATTGCCGGGTTAAAGAAAGACAAGCTGGAGTATAAAGGGTTTATTTTCCTTGGGCTGATGAACGACAACGGCGATCCAAAAGTGATCGAGTATAACTGCCGCCTGGGCGACCCGGAAACCGAAGTGGTGATACCCAGGATCAAGAACGACCTGGTGGAAATACTGATCGCCACTTCCGAAAAAAAGCTTCAGCAGGTAAAGCTGGAGATCGACGACCGTTCTGCCGCAACCGTGGTGGCAGTAAGCGGCGGCTATCCCGGCGATTACCAGAAAGGCAAAGAGATCAGCGGGCTGGAAGATACTTCCATCGACGATACCATGATCTTTCTTGCCGGGGCAAAAAAAGAAGGTGAAAAGATACTTACAAACGGTGGCCGGGTATTAACGGTTACTTCTTTTGGAGCCAATATCACCGAAGCCGCCGAACAATCGAACTACATGATGGAGCAACTTTTTTTTGAAGACATGTACTTCCGTTCCGACATAGGCTATGAATTCAAAACAGCGGAACAATAATTGGTAAAATTTTTATTTCAGTTTACTCAATAACTTTTCTTTGCCTGCGTTTTTTACTTACCCTCCAATTCACAACTTTCTTGTAAATGTTGAAAAATAAAGGGTTTCCAATTGTTATTTCAAATATTTTCCACCAACTTTGCCTCCATTGATTAAAATCCTTTTTCACACACTACAATATGGGCCTTTTTAACTTTTTTACCCAGGAGATTGCGATCGACCTGGGAACCGCCAATACCCTCATAATTCATAACGACGAGATCGTGGTAAATGAGCCCTCTATTGTTGCGCTCGACCGCAATAATCCCAAGAACATTCTGGCGGTGGGAAAAAAAGCCCTGATGATGCATGAGAAGACCCATGAAAGCATCCGCACAGTGCGGCCATTGAAAGACGGGGTTATCGCCGACTTTAACGCCGCCGAACTGATGATCCGGGAAATGATAAAACTGATCTATCCCAAAAAACCATTATTTGCCCCCAGCTGGCGTATGATGATCTGCATTCCCAGCAGCATCACCGAAGTAGAAAAACGTGCGGTAAGAGACAGTGCCGAACAGGCCGGTGCAAAAGAAGTTTATTTAATTCACGAACCCATGGCTGCTGCCCTGGGTATCGGTATCGATGTGGAAGAACCGGTTGGAAACATGATCATCGATATTGGTGGCGGTACCACGGGTATCACGGTAATTGCACTGGCAGGTATCGTGTGCGATCAAAGCATACGTATTGCGGGTGATGAATTTACGGCCGATATCATGGAAGCGCTTCGCCGTTATCATAGTTTGCTGATCGGTGAACGTACCGCAGAACAGATCAAGATACAGGTTGGCGCTGCCATGAAAGATTTAGAAAATCCGCCGGATGATATCCCGGTGAATGGCCGTGACCTGGTTACCGGTATTCCAAAACAGGTGATGGTCAGTTACCAGGAAGTGGCCGAAGCACTGGATAAGAGTATTTTCAAAATAGAAGAAGCTATTTTAAAAGCGCTGGAAACAACACCGCCCGAACTGGCATCGGATATTTACCGCAGGGGCCTGTATATCACGGGCGGCGGGGCTTTGCTGAGAGGACTGGATAAAAGGCTGAATGCAAAGATCAAACTGCCGGTTCATGTGGCCGATGATCCGTTGAAGAGTGTAGTAAGAGGTACAGGCATTGCCTTGAAGCATTACGACAGGTACCCGTTTGTGATGAGATAATTTCCGTAAGTAAATAGGGTATGTAAAGTAAAGGAGTAAATAAAGTAAAGTCATGTCCGGTTGTTCTCAAACTTATTTGCATAAATACTTATTTACTTCATATACTTTATAAACCTGGACTGTGCGTAATATCTTCCTTTTCATCCGCCGTTATTTTAATCTTCTCTTATTTCTATGCCTGCAGGGATTCAGCATTTATTTGATTGTTCATTACAGCCGTTACCACAATGCCATTTTCAGCGGCGTCAGCAACCAGGTTACCGGCAAAATAAACCAGCAGTTCAACCGGGTGGAATATTATTTTCAGCTTAAGCGAACCAACGATTCGCTGGTAAAGGCCAATGCAACATTATATAATAAACTGAAAGCGGATTTTGAACTGCCCGACAGTACAACCCACACATTCATTGATTCGCTGAAGATAGATTCGGTGGAAGGCTACCGCAAGTATAATTATTACCCGGCTAAAGTGGTATACAATTCGGTGGCGGCGCAAAACAATTTCCTGGTACTGAGCCGGGGTACCGCACAACACGTAAAGATCGGGATGGGAGTCATTGATCCCAACAGCGGTGTGGTGGGTGTGATCACCGATGTAAGTAAAGACTACTCAGTTGTGATGAGTCTCTTGCATAAAGACAGTCGTATCAGCGGTAAATTATTAAAAGGCGGAGAAACAGGAACACTTAACTGGGATGGAAAAACACCCAATATCATCTCGCTTACCGGTATACCCAAGGGAGCCAAAGTGGCTAAAGGCGATACCATTATTTCCAGCGGCTTCAGCACCAGTATTCCCATAGGAATGTTGATCGGCCGGGTGGAAGAAGCCGTTCCCGACAAGGGCAGCAGTAATTTTTTGATAAAATTCAGGTCGGCCGCCAATTTCTATAACCTGGAGTATGTATATATAATAGAGAACAAACAGGCAGAAAGCATCAAGGCTATTTTAGATAACATAAAAAAGAAGGACCAGTAACCCGCCATGAACACACTGGTTAAAAATATTCTCCGCTTTGCACTCCTCATCCTGGTTCAGGTATATGTACTGGATAAGATACACCTGCACCAGATGGTAACGCCTTACCTGTATTTCCTGTTCATTTTATGGATGCCCTTCCGCATGAAGCGCAGCTGGCAGATGCTGGTGGCTTTTGCTTTGGGATTCACTTTAGACAGTTTCCGTCATCACCCGGGTTTTCATACAGCGGCCTGCGTGCTTATTGCATACATCCGCCCCTTTTTGGTAAACCTGCTTATTCCGCAGGAGGGAGCCGATACCAACTATGAAGAACCTTCTTTTAAAAGCATGGGCGGGTTTCTTCCTTATTTCATTTTCATCGGCGTGCTTACGCTCATCCATCACGGCTGGCTGTTCTTGCTGGAAGCATGGCAGTTTGGAAATGTCTGGTATTTTATTTTAAAAACACTCTTGTCAACTGCCGTAAGTTTGCTGTTGATACTGATAACCGAATTGTTGTTCTCCCGTAAACAGTCGTTCCGCACCAATACGGCATAACAACCATGCAGGAAACCATAAAGAAACCGATCGTTAAAACATAAACAGAATTGTCCGTATTTAATCAATCAAGAAAGAATGTGATCATGCTGGTGTTCATCGGCATGTTTGTCGTCATTCTTCTGCAGTTGATGAACCTGCAGTTGTTCTCCACCAAGTACCGCATACAGGCCGACGACCAGGGTACCTTTCGTAAAGTGATCTATCCCGACAGGGGAATTGTATTTGACCGGAAGGGAAGGGCCATCTTACGCAACACCGTTATCTACGACCTGATGGTAACGCCGGGTAAGATCAAAGGCACCGATACCATGACGCTTTGCAATATCCTTGGTATTGATACGGCGGAATTTCACCGAAGGATCATCACCGCCATCATTAAAAACAAATCATACCGGGCCTCCATCTTTGAACCCCTGCTCAGCAATGAAAAGATGGCCAAGCTCAATGAGAATATGTATAAGCTGGCCCCGGGTTATTACCTGCAGGAACGTTCGGTAAGGGATTACCCCTACGAAGCCGGCGGAAATATCTTTGGTTACCTGGGTGAAGTGGATTCCAATATTTTAAAGAACCCGAAATACCAGGGATATGTAATGGGTGATTATATCGGTAAGGCAGGCCTGGAACGTACCTATGAAAAAGTGCTGATGGGCCAACGGGGTATTGAATTCTGGA
>Ga0116177_10002722_pt1 | contig 12943 bp, 13 predicted proteins | sample AD_STIC10_MetaG_FD_89750 | JGI IMG/M metagenome (GOLD analysis project Ga0116177, IMG submission 89750) | Active sludge microbial communities of municipal wastewater-treating anaerobic digesters from USA - AD_STIC10_MetaG | ecosystem: Engineered > Bioreactor > Anaerobic > Digestate | place: USA...
CCTGCTGCGCGGCGACGGCCTTTACGACTTCCCTGCCCATCTTCCCGCATGCTCCCGTTACCATCACCTTGATCTCTGACAAGGAAATCCCCTCCTACATCCCCGTATGTCCGAAGCCCCCATGGCCTCTTTCCGTCTCGTCCAGCCCTTCGGCAGCCTCGAAACATGCCCTTTCGGTCCTCGCTATCACGAGCTGGGCGATCCGCTCTCCCCTATTGAGAGTGAACGGCTCGCCGCCGAGGTTTATTAGTATCACCTTCACCTCGCCCCTGTAGTCACTATCTATCGTGCCGGGCGAGTTTAGCATGGTTATCCCGTTCTTGGCGGCAAGGCCTGACCTCGGCCTCACCTGGCCCTCGTATCCCGCCGGTATGGAAAGCGCCAACCCCGTGGGCACTACGGCCCTCTGCATGGGCTCTACGGTCAGCGGCTCCGCCACCGCCGCCCTCAGGTCTGCGCCCGACGATCCTTCCGTCATGTACTGGGGGAACCAACCTTCATCCCCGTGCGGCAGGACCTTCACGCCCACCTTCACATGCATTTGAGCCGTACCTCCCCGAACCTTTATTCATCATTATTCTATAATGATACTATAAGTCAATGTAGGTTGGCATAGTGCGATGCCTAATTTAACTTATGAAACAGGGATATGAAGAAGCCGTCAGATTCATGTATCCCCTGCAACAATTGCGCATATCCGCTTCCCTTCCCAGATATGCCTAAAGCCTCCAGCCTTGCCAACGGTACCGGTGCGAACTCCTTGTGCCTTGCCAGGAAGTCCTTCAGCTGCAACTCGTTCTCCCGCTCCGATACGGTGCAGGTGCTGAACACCAGCCGTCCGCCGGGTCTCAGGCACATCGCCGCCGAGTCGAGTATGGCGGAGCCTATCTTCGCGAACTCATCTGCCTGGGAGTAATCCTTGCGCCATCTCGCGTCGGGCCTCCTTGAAAGGACCCCCAACCCGGAACACGGCACGTCCGCCATCACGGCGTCCGCCTTACCTGCGAACGACTCATACAGCTTGGATGCGTCGGCCGTCATGGTCTCCACGGACTTCAGCGATAGCCTCCTCGCATTCTGGCCCACCAATTCGAGCCTATTAGCGTTAGAATCGCACGCAAGCACTTTAGCCCCGTCTCGAGCCAGTTCGGCGGCATGGCAGGTCTTGCCTCCGGGGGCTGCGCACATGTCGATCACGAACTCGCCAGGTTCTGGCGCCAGCATCTCCGCGACGAGCATGGAGGACTGGTCCTGCACCGAGTATAGGCCCTCTTCAAAAGCCTCGCCCGAGGCAACAGCGTCCCAGGAAGGAAGCCTCACCGCAAACGGCGATATCCCCCCCGGTACCGGCCTTGTACCATTTTCTGCCAACCTTTCGATGAGCTCGTCCCTCGTCGTCTTCATGGAGTTGACCCTGACGAATGCGGGCGGCGTTTCGTTGTCGTACCTGCACATGCCCTCGGCCGCATCCATGCCGAACCTTCCGATCCAGTCCTTCACGATCCAGAGAGGATGTGATTCTGTCACCGACAGCCATGCCGCAGGGTCGGATCCCCTATCAGGCACGGACGGGGTGAAGCCCGGCGCCGATACTTTCCTCAATATTGCGTTCGCGAAGCCCGACGCGCCTTTCCCCATGAGCCTTTTTGCCTGTTCCACGGCAGAATCCACCACCGCGTAGGGAGCTTCTCCCCTCATGAAGAGGAGCTGGTAGACGGCTATCCTTAGTATGTCGGCGAGGACGGGGTCGACGGTCCCTATGTCCCTGCCCGATGCCTGAGAGATGGCACGGTCCAGCGAGATGAGCCTCCTTATCGAGCCGAAGGACATCTCCGTGGCCGCCTTCCTGCTGCCTTTGGTTTCGGACTTGCCGGCTGACGCCACCGTCAGGGCCTTGTGGGCGAACATGCCCTTCTCGCGGCAATAGTAAAGCACCTCCAGCGCAAAATCCCTGGAGGTGCCTTCCAACCTTTTGAAATCCGGCTTCCTATCCATGACGCCTGCTGTTCCTCAGCAGTATGAGCCTCAGAAGCTGTGTGAGGGCGACGGCCGTGGCGGCGACATAGGTCAGTGCCGCGGCGTCCAGCACCTGCTTCGCCTGGGGCACCTCGTCCGTCGTCAGATACCCTCCGGCTTCCAGCATCTGCAGCGCCCTCTTCGACGCGTTGAACTCCACCGGCAGGGTGATGACTGTGAAGGCGACCGAGCCGGCGAACAGCCATATGCCGATGTCCATCAGCAGGGTCCCGCCGGAGCTGAACAGCAGCCCCAGTATGAACAGGGGTATCGCCAGGAACGAACCTACCTGGGCAACGGGGATTATCGCGTTCCTGAACGCCAGCGGAGAGTAGCCGTCCTTGTGCTGCAGGGCATGTCCCGTCTCGTGCGCTGCTACCGCCAAAGAAGCCACCGAGTTTCCCGAATAGACCTCCCTCGAAAGTCCGAGCTTGTTGTTCCTGGGATCGAAGTGGTCGGAAAGCATGCCCTCGACCGGCTCCAGCGATATGTTGGAAGCCCCGCTTGCATCCAGAATGCTCTTCGCCACCTCGTAGCCGGTGTAGCCCCTCTGGGACCTCACCTGCAGGTACTTCTGGAAGGTGCCGCTGACCTTCGACTGCGCGTACAACGCGAAGATCATCGCCGGTATTATAAGTATGTAAGTAGGATCGAAACCGTAGAACATCTATATCACCTCACATGAGCAATATATTCCGTTGAAACCTCGCCCGCAAGCCTTCTTCCCCTTACGAAGGCCCTGCAGTCCATCGTCTTGCCGCCCGAGGGCCTAACCTGGAGTATCTCCACCCAGCCGTCGGACGCGGAGGCGTACGCGGACGAATCCCTGCCGGCGAAAGCGAGCCCGGGCCTGTGGTCGGGCAATCCGAGGCCGGCCGCACTGTCATCGTCAAGGGCAATGGCCTTGAGCACCTTTATCTCGTTGCCGCCAAGCTTTGTCCTCGCCCCCGGGTCCGGCGCAAGCGCCCTTACCAGGTTCACGATCTCGTCTTTTCCGCGGCCCCAGTCTATCGTCTCGTCGCCGCGCGTTATCTTCCCGGCCTTGCTCGCCCTGGACGGATCCTGCGGCAGCCTCGGCGCTTCCCCCATATCCAACAAACGAAGCATCTCGACGATTAGTTCTGAGCCCGCCGAGGACACCTTGTCGAGCAACGATCCCGAGTCGTCGTCCGGCAGGATCGGTATCTCGCGCACAAGCCCGATATCGCCTTCGTCCATGCCTTCGTTCATGTACATTATCGTAACCCCGGTCGAGCTCCTACCGTCCATAATCGCCCTCTGGACGGGAGCCGCCCCTCTGTACTCCGGCAGAATCGACGCATGGATGTTTATGAATCCGTGCCTGGGTATGTCGAGAGCGGCCTTGGGTATCTTCTGCCCGTATGCCATTAACACGACAGCGTCGGGAGCCAGCGAAGCCAGCTCCTCTATGAAACGGGGCTCGCCTGCCCTTTCCGGCTGCAGCACGTCAAGGCCCATCTCGAGCGCCGCCTTCTTCACTTCGCCGGGCACTACAACCTTCCCACGGCCTTTCGGCCTGTCGGGCTGGCATACGACCGCCAGCACGTCATGCCCCGCGGCCTTTATGGCCCTGAGTGGCTGCGATGCGACCGCCGGAGTGCCCATGTATACGATCCTCACCTGGATTTCTCCTTCACAGGGTTCTTCGCCCTTTCGGTAGAGTTCTTGGCCCTCTCGTCCGTGAACACTTCCTTCGCAAGGTCTGTGTACAGTTTCCCGTCGAGGTGGTCCAGCTCGTGCTGGAGGCACCTTCCAAGAAGTCCGTCGCCCTTAACCTTGCAGTGCCTGCCGGACCTGTCTAGGTATCTGACTTCCACCGTCTCGGGCCTTGCGATGAACGCGTACTTGCCGGGCACCGAAAGGCACCTCTCCTCGCATTCGAGCAGGCCCTCCGAATCCGTCACCACAGGATTGAACATGGTCACCGGCCCGTCGCCCACATCATAGACGACAAGCCTTATCGATTCGCCGACTTGCGGTGCGGCAAGGCCCACGCCGTCCGCCTCGTACATCGTCTTTATCATCTCGGCCGCCAGCTTGAGAGAATTCTCGTCTATCTTCGCCACAGGTTTCGCGACCTGCCTGAGAACCGGGTCGCCGTCTTTTCTGATCTCGAGCATTATCTAAGAGTTCCCTCCGTTAAAGAGTGCTCTGCGGGTCGAAATCTATCCGGATCGAGCACCCCTCGTGCTCTTCCCCTCCCCTAGCAAGGCCCTCAAGTTTTCTTGCGAGTGTTTCTCTGTCCTCGCATAACAATAGTATATGCCATCTGCTCTTGCCTTCAACCCTGGAAAGCGGCGCGGGGGACGGCCCCAGTACCCTGATCCCTCCGGGGTCCTTCCTAATTCCGCCCGCTATGGAAGCGGCCGCCGCTTCGGCCGAGGCGGGCGACCCCGATACCACCAACACCCTCGCCATCGCGGCGAACGGCGGGTATCCCAGCGCCTTCCTCGACTTCGCCTCGATGTCGTAGAAACCCTCGTAATCGCCATCGACGGCCGCCTTCAGGCTGTAGTGGTCGGGATTGTAGGTCTGTACTATTACGAGTCCCGGCTCGGCGCCCCTGCCTGCTCTTCCTGAGACTTGCGTCACCAGCTGGTAGGTCCTCTCGGCAGCCCTGAAGTCGGGGAACTTGAGCGACATGTCGGCCGCGATTATCCCAACGAGGGTCACCTCGGGGATGTCTAGGCCCTTGGCTATCATCTGGGTGCCGACGAGTATGGGGGCCCTGCCCGACCTGAAATCGTCCAGTATCCTCCTGTGAGAGCCGCGCGTCCTGGTGCTGTCCACATCCATCCTGGCGACGCCGTAGTCCGGGAACAGCTTCGAAAGCTCCTCTTCCATCCGCTGCGTGCCTACGCCGTACATCTTGAGCCTCTTGCCCTTGCACGAAGGGCACGAGGCCGGCACGGCCTCCTCGTGGCAGCAGTAGTGGCACCTTGCCGTCTTCGTATCCGAATGGTACACGAGCGAGACGTCGCAATCGGGGCATTTCATAGTATATCCGCAGTCACGGCACAGCACGAGCGGGGAATAGCCCCTCCTGTTCAGGAAGAGCATCACCCTTCCGCCCTTGACAAGGGCCGCGTCCATCTCCGTCTTGAGCCTCCTGCTGAGGAAGGAGTAGTTGCCCGCCTTGATCTCATCCCGGCGGTCGACCACCACCATCTCCGGAAGGCCCCTTCCGTCCACCCTCTCGGGCAGTCCGCAAAGCGCGATCTCCCCGGCCTTCGCCCTGCTGTAGCTCTCCAGCGACGGGGTGGCCGACCCCAGCACAAGCGCCGCGCCGGTAAGCCCGGCCCTCCTGGCCGCCACTTCCCTCGCGTGGTACCTGGGACTTTCTTCCTGTTTATAGGAGCTGTCGTGCTCCTCGTCCATGATTATGATCCCGAGGCGCTCAAGCGGGGCGAATACGGCCGACCTTGCGCCGACCACAACGTCTACTTCGCCTTTCATCGCCATGTACCAGTGGTATGCCCTCTCCGAATCGGAAAGCGCGCTGTGAAGCACCGCCACCCTGCTTCCGAAGTGGGCCCTTACGATGTCCGACACCTGTGGCGTCAAAGCGATGTCCGGTACGAGCAGTATGCCCTGCTTACCTGCCGATATGGCTTCCTTGAGGGCCCTTATGTAGACTTCGGTCTTCCCGGAGCCCGTCACGCCGTTGAGTAGGACGGTCCCTCCTTCCGCCATGGCCCGCCCTATCGCTGCCAGCGCCTCTTTCTGGTGCCCGGTCAGGGTCACGTCCCTGACTTCGGCCGCCGACCGCTCCACCGCGGGCTTCCTCGTCACGTAGGACCGCTCAAGAGCGCCTTCCTTCACCAGCGACTGCGCCGCGGATGCGGAAGCGCCGCTCTTTTCGAGCGCCTCCTTGAGCGGGACAGTCTTGCGCGTCTCGTATTCGGCCAACACGAAATCCAGGAGCCTTAGCCTCACAGGGCTCCTTCTCAGCGCCGTCCTGAAAGATACCGGGTCTCCAAGAAGTTCCTTCGTAGGGGAAAGGCCGGGCGCGAGAGGTACGTTGCCCGGAGGGAACAGGAGCTTCGCCGCCTCTATGCGAAGGCACAGATACCTCGACGCCATCCATCCGGCCAGCTCCATCAGTTCGGCCGGGGCGGTAAGGAGCCCCGCTTTGGGAGGGATGATCCGCCTGAGCTTACCCATGCTCGTGCTTCCGGAAAGCCCGAAGACATAGCCGTCCACTATCCTGTTCCTGAACGGCACGGATACTTTCGAGCCCACCTTGACATCCAGCCCGACCGGCACCTCATAGTCGAACAGCTGGTCCAGCTGCCTGTGTACTATGTCGACCGCGACTTGGGCGTAAAGGTGGCCCATACTAGCGGCCCGCCAGTCTTTCGAGCCTTCTCATGAGCCGCGTCCAGGCATGCTCCTTAGCGGCCAGAGGGTCCACGAGCGCCGACGACACCCCCGCGACTTTCGCCCCCAGGATGTCGGTGAACAGTTGGTCTCCCACCAGCAATATGCGCTCCTTCGGCATTCCGAGCTTCTTCACGGCCCTGGCCATCCCCCACGGCCATGGTTTCACCCAGCCGTAGACGACGGGCAGGCCGACAAGCTCCTGGATGAGCATGGCCCTCTTCCTGAAGTTGTTTGTGAAGACGACTATGGAAAATCCCCGGGCGAGAGCGTCGTCCAGCCAGGTCCTGTAGCTGTCGGGCAGCTCCATCGTCGCGTAGGGGATGAGCGAGTTGTCGGCGTCCAGAAGCAGCCCTCTCTTGCCCGACCGCCAAAGCTTCTGCAGGTCCAGGTCGGTCACCTTCCTTACGGATATGTCAGGTTTTAAAGGGCTCATCCGGCCTACCTCGCAATCCTGGTTCTGATGCTGGCTATGAGCATGTCTATCGCGACGTCGTTGAACCCGCCCTCGGGCACGATCACGTCGGCGTATTTCTTGGTGGGCTCCACGAACTGTATGTGCATCGGCCTTACGGTATCCAGCCATTGCCTTATCACCGATTCCATCGTCCTTCCCCTGTCGCGGGTGTCGCGGACCAGCCTCCTTATGAAGCGGACGTCGTCGTCGGTGTCGACGTAAACCTTCATGTCCAGAAGGGCCCTCACCCTTTCGTCTTCGAGCACGAGTATCCCGTCGACTATGACCACGCCCGCGGGGTTAACCCTCGTGGTCTTTACCGTCCTGGTGTGCTCGCTGAAGGAATAGAAGGGCTTGTCTATGGCCTTGCCCTGCTTGAGCTGCTTTACGTGATTGATGAAAAGGTCCATGTCGAACGCGAAGGGGTGGTCGTAGTTTACTTTCACGCGCTCCTCGAACGGCATGTTGCTCTGGTCCTTGTAGTACGCGTCCATCTCCAGCACCGCGACATAGTCGCCGACGGCGTCCGACAGCCTGCGGACCACGGTGCTCTTGCCGGATCCGGTGCCGCCTGCAATTCCGATGGTGAAGGGATCTGCCACCTGCTTGCACCTCCGAATCGCTCCCTTGCGGGGTTTATTTGCTCAGCTTGGCCTTAAGGTGCTCCGCATAGGTCCTTGAGAAGCTATGGGTCCCGTCCCCGTTGGACACGAAGAACAGGTAATTATGCGCTGCCGGCTCAAGGACGGCCTCGATCGCCGACTTTCCCGGATTCGATATCGCCCCCGGGGGAAGGCCCTGTATGAGATAGGTGTTATACGGCGAATCTATCAGGGTGTCCTCCTTGCTCAGGACCGGTTTGGGCTGCGGCAGCACGTACTGTACGGTCGAGCAGCTCTGCAACGCCATCGATTTCCTAAGCCTGTTCATGAAGACGCCGGCCACTATGGGCAGCTCGGACTGCAGCAGTGTCTCCTTTTCGACTATCGACGCCAGGATGACGACCTGTCCAGGCAACAAGTCCACCTTGAGCCTGGAGGCGATCTCCCCGCCGACCTTGTCCGCGAAGTTCCTCAGCATGCCGGACACCACATCAAAAGCGTCGGTGTCGGCCACGAACTCGTACGTGTCCGGGAAAAGGTAACCTTCGAGGCTGCCCGGGATCTCGAACGGGATGATCTCCTTGAGCTCTTCGGTCGGCCTTTCGACCAGTTCCATGAATTCGTCGTATGTCGTTATGTCAAGCGCCTCCAGGCGCGCGGCTATCTGTTTTGCGGTATATCCTTCGGGGACGGTCAGCTTTATGCCCTTCTGGATCCCCTTCTCGAGCTTGCGCACTATGTGCCTGAGGCTGTCAGACGGCGCCATCTCGTACTTCCCGTACTTCAGCATCCCGTCCTTGCCGGTCAGCTTCACGTAGATCTTGAAGGCCGTCTCTGATGATATGAGACCTTCCTTCTCGAGCAGGTCGGCTATCGAGGACGTGCCCGCGCCCTTCGGGATCGAGACCGTCCTGGGCTCGGTATCGTTGGAATCCGCAGGCACTATGAAGCCTTCCGCCACCGGCCATGCCAATATAGCGGCGGCCAGCGCCACCAAGATCACTGCCTTCGCGATGTTCTTCTTGTCCCTCATCAGGTATTCTTCCTCGGCAAGATTATATCATGCCGCCTTACGGACATCATTAATGGGCGGGTGCCCGCGAAGGCCCCGCCCATGCCGTAAAGCCCGTAGAAATTACTCCTCGTCGTCCTCGCCTTCGTCCTCTTCGTCTATCTCCTCGAGGAGCTCGTCGATTACCTTCTCAAGTTCCTTGTCCTCTTCCTCGGTCAGGTCCACTACGTCCGGCTCCCCGTCTACGCCGGTCACTACCTTGAGCACCGCGATGTCGCGCTCCTCGCACTCCTCCTCGTCCACGTCGCACTCCTCGCACTCCCTGAGCGCCTCGTCATGTCCGCACGTGCACGCGTCGTCGCAAGTATGGCCCTCTTCCTCTTTCTCGAGCGCGTCTACTTCGCAATCGAACATCGAGAACATGATCGCGTACTGGTTGCCGCCGTGCTCGAACAGCTTGCGGCAGAAGAAATACTTATCGCCTTCCTCATAGCCAAGGACCCATACGCTTCCTTCTATCTGCTCCGGCTTGAACATCCTCCACTCCACCTTTCGAATTTATGACATACCTAAACAAAATACTTCGTTTGCCAACCTATGTCAATGGTCCCTTAAGCTGCGGCTGTCCAGGAACGACTGCAGCATGATGGCCGCTGCCATGCTGTCTACCGCGCCCTTCCTGCCCTTCCTTGAGACATCCGCCGATATCATCAGCTTCTGGGCCTGCGCGCTCGTCAGGCGCTCGTCCCATGTCATGACCTCGGTCTCGGCTACGGCCTTCAGCTCCTCCAGGAACTTCCTTACGGACTCGGCCGCGGGCCCTTCCGTGCCGTCCATCCTCACCGGCATTCCGACTACTATCAGCTCGGCGCCGACGGTCTTGGCAAGCTCTGCCACCGCAAGGGCGTTCTTCTTGTGGCCCTTCGACTCGATTACCGGAGCCGGTGTGGCCACCATGCCCGTAGGGTCGCTCACCGAGGTGCCGATCCTCACCTTTCCCATGTCTATCCCGAGAGTTCTCATACTACACTATCCTTATATTGAAGTTAGGGCACGCCCTTCCGCAATAGCCGCAGAGCACGCATTTCGTCCTGTCCACCTTGGCGAGTCCCTCCTCTATGCCTATGGCGCCCTGTTTGCAGGCGGGCACGCACGCCCCGCACCCCGTGCACCATTCCTCCACAAGAATCGACTTCGACTTGTACGCGGCTAGCAGTTCGGCTTCCGAGGGCTGCCTGCCTTCGAACATCGCGACGTCCAGCTCCAGCTCCCTTTCATTGGCGATGCCGATGGCTATGCTATCCAGGTCGGCGTTCGCGATGGCCCACCTGAAGGCCTTCGCGATCTCCCCGATCATGAGGCCGCCTCCTAGGATCTTCATGGCGTAGACGCCAAGGCCGGCATCGTGCGCCTTCGCCACCGCCTTCTCCATGCGCCCTATGTCGCCGTCCAGCAGGCCGATGCTCTTGTAGTTGAACATCGGGTGCAGCACGTCAAGGAAGTCCAGCTCCGGTGCCGCCTCGGCGACTTCGCAAGCATGTGTCGACACGCCGACGGCCCTTATGAGGCCCTGTCCCTTACAGTCGACGAGGCACCTGAAGCCGTCTTCGTGCCCTTTGAGGGTGAGCCTGCTCTCCTGCTCGTGCATAAGGTATATATCTATGTAGTCGGTGCTAAGCTGCCTCAGCGCCTCCTCCACGCTCTTCCTCATCCCGTCGTAGGTGTAGTCGTAGCTCTTCGACGTTATCGTGACCCTGTCCCTGGGCACCCTCTTGAGGAACTCGCTCACGTGCGGGTGCGAGCCGTATATCATGGCCGCGTCATAGAAGTCCACGCCCATGTCATAGGCGGCCTCGAAGATGTCGGCCGCCTTCTTCGGGTCCATACCCATCTGAAGCGAGCCCACCGTAAGAGTCCCCAGGCACATCCTGGAGACTGTTATCCCGGACCTTCCCAGCTGCCTTCTCTCCAAGCCAGTCCTCCCGAGTGCATGATGCGAGCCCTCCCGTCGGCAGTAACGAAAGGAGGGCTCGGATTTGCTTCTAGGCGTCAGATTATGCCCTTCAGGTAGCTGTTCGCGAGCTCCTCTATGATCTCGTCCCTCTCGAGCCTCTGTATGAGGTTCCTGGCATTCTTATGGCCCGTGATGTACGCGGGGTCTCCGGAAACGAGGTAGCCCACAAGCTGGTTGACCGGGTTATAGCCCTTCTCCACCAGCGCAAGCACCACTTCCCTGAGGAGCTTCTTTACCTGGTTGTCCTCCTGGGCCTGAACGCTCTGAAAGCTGACGGTCATGTTACCTTTCTCGCCCATCCTCAGCGCCTCCTGACGATCTATTGCTAGGCCCCGGCCAGCTTCTTGCGAGCGGCCAGCTTGCCCGCCTCAAGGGCCGGGTCCACCTTTTCAGGGTCCTTGCCCCCCGCCTGGGCCATGTCGGCCTTCCCGCCTCCGCCGCCTCCGGCCACCTTGGCCATCTCCCTTGCCAGGTCCCCTGCCTTAAGTCCCCTGTCCACGAGGTCTTGCGTAACGGCGGCGATGAAGACCGGCTTCTCTCCCGAAACCGAGCCCAACAGCACCACACCGCTACCAAGCTTGGATTTGATCCTGTCCGTTAGATTCCTAAGGTCGGTTGCGTCCATACCGTCGAACCTGGCCGCCAACAGCCTGGAGCCGTCCACGGCCTCCGAGGATCCAATCAGGGCGTCTATGTTGGAGAAGGCCTGCTCTTGTCTAACCTTCGCCAACGCCTTGTCGGATTCCTTGATTGCCGACTGCATTTTCTCTATCCTGGCCAGGACGCCCTCCCTGTCCGATTTCAGCGCCTCGGCCACCCTGTCTAGCAGGTCGAGGCCCGCGGACAAGTACCTGAGCGCGTTCTCACCCGTAAGGCATTCGATGCGCCTGACGCCCGAGGCTATGCCGCCGTCCATCACGATCTTGAACGGGCCTATCTCGCCGGTACGCCCCACATGTGTCCCGCCGCAGAGCTCCTTGCTCGCCTCGCCCATGCTCACTACCCTGACGTCGTTTCCGTACTTCTCATCGAACAGCGCGATGGCGCCGGATTCCCTTGCCTGCTCGATGCCGCACACCTTGGTGCCTACCTCGAAATCAGCCATGATCCACTTGTTCACCGTCGCCTCGACTTCTTCGACCTCTTCCTTCTTGAGTGGCTGGAAATGGGAGTAGTCGAACCTCAGCCTTTCGTCGGTTACGTACGAGCCCGACTGCTGGACGTGCTCTCCCAGCACGGACCTCAGCGCGGCATGCAGAAGGTGTGTGGCGCTGTGGTTCCTCCTTATTGCGCCTCTCCTTTCGGCATCCACCTTGAGGACGTATTCCTTCCCGGTCTCAAGGCGTTCGATCGGCTCGACCTCGTGGAAGAAAGTGTCCCCGAGGGGCTTCCTTACGTTCACCACCCTGGCCGCTATCCTTCCGCCGTCCAGCAGGACGCCCGTGTCGAATATCTGTCCGCCGCCTTCGGCATAGAAAGGGGTGGAGTCGAAAACGAGCTCGGCCTTCTCCCCCGGCAGTGCGGCGTCCGCTTCTCCGGACCCGGTGAGCACTCCTACAAGCCGCGCCTTCCCTGACGTAGCCTCATATCCGGTGAAAGATGTCGGCCTGCCGCTCAGGCCCTTGTACTTCGCGCTGCCCTCGTCCATGTACACGTTGGCGCCCCTTGCGCTCCTTGCCCTTTCCCTCTGGGCCTCCATGGCCTTGACGAAGCCCTCCCTGTCCACCTGGACGCCCTTCTCCGCGGCCATCTCGACGGTGAGCTCGTAGGGGAAGCCGAAAGTGTCATAAAGCACGAATGCGTCATTGCCGTCAAGAGTCGCGCCCTTGCCGACCGCGAGCTTGCCTATCATGTCCGAAAGCAGCTGGGAGCCCTGCTCCAGCGCCGCCATGAACCTGCGCTCTTCCTGCTCTATGGCCTTCGTTATCCTGTTCGCGTCGGCTTCCAGCTCAGGGTATGAGACCTTCATGGTATCGATGACCCTCTCTGCCATCCTCACCATGAAAGGCTCCTCTATGCCGATCAGCCTGCCGTACCTTACGGCGCGCCTTATTATCCTCCTGAGGACATAGCCCCTCCCCTCGTTCGTGGGTAGGATGCCGTCGGAAACCATGAACACGGCGGCCCTGCTGTGGTCGGTTATGACCCTGATGCCGACGTCGTCTTGGCGGTCCTTGCCGTACGACTTGCCCGAGAGTTTTAGCACCGTGTCCCTTATAAGCATCATCTCGTCTGTGTCGTAGACAGATTCTACGTCCTGCAGGAAGGCAGCGGTGCGCTCAAGGCCCATGCCCGTGTCGATGCTCTTCGACTCGAGGGGCGTGTAGTTGCCGTCGGCGTCCTTGAAGAACTGTATGAACACGAGGTTCCATATCTCCAGGAAGCGGTCGCAGCCGCAGTTGATGTCGCATCCGGGCTTTCCGCAGCCGAATGAGGGGCCG
>Ga0116177_10002726_pt1 | contig 12935 bp, 11 predicted proteins | sample AD_STIC10_MetaG_FD_89750 | JGI IMG/M metagenome (GOLD analysis project Ga0116177, IMG submission 89750) | Active sludge microbial communities of municipal wastewater-treating anaerobic digesters from USA - AD_STIC10_MetaG | ecosystem: Engineered > Bioreactor > Anaerobic > Digestate | place: USA...
CCCCAAGATCGACTTCGACGTCACCGACTCGTTAGGGCGCGCCTGGCAGCTCGGCACCATCCAGCTCGACTACGCCGCCCCGGAACGGTTCGACATGAGCTACACCGGCGAGGACAACACCACGCATCGCCCGGTGGTCATCCATCGCGCCGTGTCGGGGTCGTTCGAACGCTTCATGGCGATCCTGATCGAGCACTTCGCCGGCGCCTTCCCGGTCTGGCTCGCCCCGGAGCAGGTGCGCATCCTCCCCATCACCGACGACCTCGCCCCGCAGGCCGAGCAGGTGACGAAGCAGCTGCGCGCCGCCGGCATCCGCGCCACCATGGATGCGCATAACGACACGCTCAACTACCGCATCCGCGAGGCCGAGTTGCAGAAGGTCCCGTACATGGCGGTGCTGGGCAAGCGCGAGGCGGAGCAGGGGACGCTGGCCGTGCGCATGCGCGGGCAGGGGAAGAAGCAGGACATCGTCCCGGTCGACGAGTTCGTGGCCCGCGTGCAGGAGCAGATCCGCACGCGCGCGCTCGACCTCGTCTAGCCGATGGTCGGTACGCGCGGTTCCCTGCTGCGTGTACTTGGCGTCGGCTTCGGCATCGCGGTGGCGGTCGGCGGAGGGGTCGGGGTCGGCATCCTCCGTACCCCTGGCGCTATCGCCGAGGCGCTCCCGCATCCGGGGCTCATCCTCCTCGTCTGGGTGTTAGGCGGGGCCTACGCGCTGTTGCAGGCCAACAACCTGTCGGAGTTGGCGGCGGCCCACCCGCGATCGGGGGGGCCGTACGTCTTTGCGCGGCGCGCCTTCGGTCCCTACGGGGGATTCGTCGTCGGCTGGGCCGACTGGCTCTCGCTGGTGGTCGCGACGGCGTATCTCCCGCTGGCGCTGGGCGAATTCGTCGCCCGCCTCGTGCCCGCTTGGCTGGGGTTCGAGCCGCTCATTGCCTTTCTCGCCCTGGCGACGTTGCTCGGCGTGCAGATGCGCGGGGTGAAGGCGGGGAGTCGCGTGCAGGAAGTCGTCGCCCTGCTCAAGGCGCTCGCCCTCCTCGCCTTCGTGGCCCTCTGCTTCGTGGCGGCTCCGGCCGCGCGCGAGGTGGCGGCACCGGCGGCCGCGCTTGTCCCGCAACGACCGGTCACGGTGCTCGCCTTCGCCGGCGCGTTGCAGCTGGTCATCGGCGCCTATGGCGGCTGGTACGCCGCCGCCTTCTTCGGGGAGGAGCAGAAGGATCCGGGACGCGCCGTCCCGCGGGCGCTCCTCAGCTCCGTGCTCGTCATGCTCGTCCTGTACGTGTCGGTCAACCTCGCCTACCTGCGCATCCTGCCGATGGGGGAGTTCATGGCGAGCAAGCTCCCCGCCGCCAGCGCCATGCAGCGGGTCTTTGGTGGTGCGAGCGACCAGGTGGTGACCGCGCTGTCGGTCCTCCTCATGATCGGGATCGTCAACGCGCTGGTGATGATCGCCCCGCGTGCCCTCTACGCCCTGGCGTGCGACGGGCTCTTCGTGCGCCAGGCGGTGTCGGTGAACACGGGGGGGACCCCCGTGGGGGCCACGATCGCAACCGTGGCGGTCGCCGTCGCCCTCGCCGCGACGGGGACCTTCGAGCGGCTGTTCGCCCTCACCGCCTTCCTGATGATCGTGGTCGACGCATCCAACAACGTCGGGCTCCTCCTGCTGCGCGTGCGCGAGCCGGAGATGGCGCGACCGTACCGGGCCATCGGCGCCCCCGCCACCACGATCGTGTCGCTCTGCGTCGCGCTCGCCCTCCTCGCCGGATTCACGGCGAGTGACCCGCGCACCGCCGCCATCGGCGTCGCCTTCATCGCCTGCAGCTACCCGCTCTTCCGCTTCGCCTCGCGCGGCGCCGCCGCACGGACGACCCCTTCGACTGCCTAACGCACCGCCCACGGGGAGCCCGCCATGCCCGTCGTCAACCTCGCCGACAAGTTCTCCCGCTTCGCCGACTACTGGCACCCGCGCATCGTGGGGGAGCTCAACGGCCAGCACGTGAAGGTCGCCAAGCTGCTCGGCGAGTTCGACTGGCACTTCCATGCGGACGAGGACGAGCTCTTCCTCGTGATCCAGGGGACGCTCACCATGCAGCTGCGCGACGGGGACGTGACCATCGGCGCGGGGGAGTTCTTCATCGTCCCCCGCGGCGTCGAGCACCGCCCGGTCGCCGAGGAAGAGGTGCACGTCGTGCTCTTCGAGCCGGCATCGACCTTCCACACCGGGAACGTGGTGACGGAGAAGACGCGCGAGTCGTTGGAGTGGATCTGACGGACTGAGGGGGCGCCCCACTGGCCCCGTGGTCGCGACGCACCCCGGCGAGCACCCGGGCGACGCCCTCCGGCGACCATCGAGGCGACGCATTGGGGCGAGGCGCCGGACACACCTTTTGGCGCATGCGGCTGTCGGAGTACGTTGACCGCACTCTGACCTCCCCACGATGCTCTCCAATCGCTGGACGAGTCGAACCGTTCGTGCCGCCACACGGCGTCATGCGCACCTGGGGGTGCTCGCCCCCCTCGCGGCCGGGTTGCTCGGCTGCCTCGCCGCTCCGCTCAAGCTCTCACGGGACGACTCCGGCACCGTCCTCGCGCGCCAGCTCCTCGCCGCCCCCGATCCGTCGCAGCGCGGGACGTACGCGATTCGCACCCTCTACTATGGCAGCGGCACCGACAAGCGCCGCGCCGAGTATCGCGACTCGGTCACGCTCAAGACGGCCAGCGTCGACGGGAGCAAGCTCGCCGGTCCGCCAAACCCGTCGCAGGGAAAGGTCCGCAAGGACTACTGGGGCTTCGACTTCACCAAGCTCCCCGTGAACGGGCGCGTCTGGTATCCCGACGGCGCCGGTCCGTTCCCCCTCGTGCTCATCGTGCACGGCAATCACAACATGAAGGAGTTCTCCGACCCGGGCTATCGCTACCTCGGTGAGCTGCTCGCCTCCCGCGGTTTCATCCTCGCGTCGGTGGACGAGAACTTCCTGAACGGCTTCATGAGCAACGAGAACGACGCCCGCGGATGGATGCTGCTCAAGCACCTTCAGGCGTGGCGGCACTTCAACGACTCCGCCGGATCGCCGCTGCACGGGCGGGTCGACATGACGCGTATCGCGCTGATGGGGCACTCGCGGGGCGGTGAAGCGGTCGCGGTCGCCGGGGCGTTCAATCGCCTCTCGCACTATCCCGACGATGCCACCGTCCGTTTCGACTTCAACTTCGACATCCGCTCGCTCGTGGCGATTGCACCGGTCGACGGACAGTATCGCCCCGCCGAGAAGCCGACACCGCTGGCCAACTACAACTACCTGCTCATCCACGGCTCGCACGACGGCGACGTCTCCACCTTCGATGGGCTCGCGCAGTACGAACGCGTGCGCTATCCCGATCGCGGGCCGTGGTTCAAGTCGGCGATGTACGTCTATCGCGCCAACCACGGACAATGGAACACCGCGTGGGGGAGCCTCGACGGTGGCCCGCGCAGCGCCCGCTATCTCGATGTGCGCGGCCTCGTCTCGCAGGCCGATCAGCGCCGCTTCGCCGAGGTGACGATCACCGCCTTCCTCGAGGCCACGCTGCGCGATCGACGCGAGTACCTCCCGCTCTTCCGCGATCATCGGGTGGCCGGCGCCTGGCTCCCGAAGACGATGTACATCACGCGCTTCCAGGACGCCTCGTTCCGCGCCGCGGCGACGTTCGAGGAGGACGTGGACGTTTCGCGCGGCACGGTGGCCGGCATCACGCTCGAGGGCGATTCGCTGGGCACCTGGAAGGAGGCGACGCTCCCGTTTCGCTACCGCGGGAGCAACCAGGGGCACAACGCCGTGCTCCTCGGATGGAACAACCGGATCGCCGGTGACGACACGACACGACGCGGGCGACCGGCGTCTTACAGATTGTCGTTAGGCGATTCGGTGCGCGCGGCCTGGGGGATCGATGACGCGACGACGCTCGTCTTCTCCCTCGCCCCGACGAAGGCGACGCCGGGGCCGCGCACCCCCGCCAGGGATTCGGCGGCGTCGGGTGATTCCGCCGGGAAGAAGCGGGCGGCGCCCAAGTCCAGGTCCAAGCCTCCTGCGACGCGGGCGGTGGACGATACCGTGCCGATGGACCTCACCATCGAAGCCACCGACGCGGAAGGGCGCACCGCGCGCGTCCCGCTCTCCGCCTACGGTGTGCCGAGGCGACCGCTGGAGATTGGGGTGTATCGGCGCGCCGGGCGCGACCGGCGGCGCTTCGCCAATCCCTACGAGATCGTCCTGCAGACGTACACCGTCCCGCTGGCCGACTTCGCGCGGGCCACGCCGGGTTTCGATGCGCGCCGACTCTCCAGCGTGCGGTGGCGCTTCGACCGCACCGAGGCCGGCACCGTCTGGCTCGACCACATCGGGTTCGCACGGCTCTCCCCCGACTTCAACGCCCCCTCTGTTGGAGGTGCGCGATGAGCCGTGCACTCGCGCTGTTTGCCTCGATCGGCCTGCTCGTCGTGCCCGTTGCGGCGCGGGCGCAGCGGGAAGGTCACGCGCCGATCCTCTTGCAGCTCCCGGTGACCGCACGCACGATGGCGATGGGGGGGCTGACGGCGGGTTCGCGTGACGTGGAGGCGGTGTTCGGCAATCCGGCGTTGGTCGGGGGGAGCAGCGCCTTCTCGCTCTCGCTCGGGCGCTACGCCAGTGGTGCCAGCACCGGGCATGCGGCGACCACGATGTCGATCGGGTCCATCGGGCTCGGCTTCGGCGTCGCCCTGCTCGATGCGCCGCAGGTCGTCGCGCGCTCGCCAATGCACAGCGACGTCCTCACCGACGAGGGACGCGTCGCGGCCGCGGACCTGGCGGCGAGCGTCGCCGCCTCGCTCAACTGGAAGGGACTGCGATGGGGGGCCTCGGCGCGCTACCTGGACGCGCGCACCGGGACGACGCACTCGGCGAGCCCTGCCTTCGACGTTGGGGTGGCCAAGGACCTCATGAACGGCTTCCTCTCCGCTGGGGTCGTGCTCCAGCACCTGGGGCGCACCCTCCCCGGCGACGGCGAGGGACGGGCCCTGCCCACACGCCTCGCGTTAGGCGCTTCGGGGGGCGGATACGGCGTCAGCAAGTGGTTCGATGTCGGCGCCTCTGCCAACGTCGCCGTGCGCGAGGACGGCGCGCTCTTTCCGGCCGTCGGCGGCGAGTGGGCCCTCGTGCCGCTCGAGGGGATCGCCTTCGCGCTGCGCGGCGGGGTGCGGCGCCCTGAATTGCGTGCGCAGCGCGCCCTCACCGGCGGCGTCGGGGTGCAGTTCGATCGTCTCTCGCTCGACTATGGGTGGGAGGACATGCGGGGAAAGGGCGGGGCGCACCGCGTAACCTTTCGCCTGCGCTAGCCGAGCCGTTCGCCGTCCGTGGTCGCCGTCCGTAGTCGCGGCCCGTGGTCGCCGACGTGGCCGTCGCGCGGGCGAGAGAGGGGCCGATCGGGTCTCCGAGCGGCGGTGTAAACGATACCGGCGGCGCGTTGTGCCCGCGGCGCACGCAAGTCGTCGTTCGCCGGGCATCGCGCGGGTAGCTGCGCGAGCATCTCGCGAGGGAATGTCGCACGCCGCCGTCCGTTGTTCCCTCGCGCGGCCCCGGGTTAGCTTTGACCCGCTCCCTCCCCATTCGGGCAGGGCATCACTCCGGCCGTTTCTGAAATGTCCGATACATCGCGCACTCCCGTCATCGTCAGCGCGGCACGCACGCCGATCGGGAAGTACCTCGGCGCCCTCGCCTCGCTCAGCGCCCCTGAACTCGGCGCCATCGCCATCCGTGAAGCGCTCCGGCGCTCCGGCATCGCCGGCGACCAGGTCAACGAAGTGATCCTCGGTCATGTGCTGCAGGGCGGGACCGGCCAGGCGCCGGCTCGGCAGGCGCTGATCAAGTCCGGCATTCCGTCATCGGTCTCGGCGCTGACCATCAACAAGGTCTGCGGCTCCGGACTCAAGGCGGTGATGCTCGCCGCCCAGTCCATCAAGGCGGGTGACGCGCAGGTGGTCGTGGCTGGGGGACAGGAATCGATGTCGAACGCCCCGCACTACCTCTACAACATGCGCGGAGGGGTGAAGATCGGCGATCAGACGCTGGTCGATGGCATGATCAAGGACGGGCTGTGGTGCGCCTTCTGCGACGTGCACATGGGGAATCACGCCGAGTACACGGCCAACAAGGGGCAGGTCTCGCGGCAGCGACAGGACGAGTTCTCCGTGCAGTCGCACCTCAAGGCGGCGGCGGCGCAGGAGGCGGGGAAGTTCGCCGCCGAGATCGTCCCGGTGGAGATTCCGGGGCGCAAGGGACCGACCGTGGTGAGTGCCGATGAAGGGCCGCGCAAGGACTCGAGCGTCGAGGCGTTAGGCAAGCTGCGCCCCGCCTTCCCGTCCAAGGAAGCGACCGACCTGAGCGTCACGGCGGGGAACGCCTCGTCGCTCAACGATGGCGGTGCCGCCCTCGTGGTGACATCGGAGGCGTACGCCCGTGCCCACGGCCTGACGATCCTCGCCCGCATCGATGCGTACGCGACGGGTGCCGTCGACCCCAAGGACCTCTTCTTTGCCCCCGTCAACGCCGTGGGGAACCTGATGAAGAAGCAGGGGACGACGATCGGCGACTACGACCTCATCGAAGCCAACGAGGCATTCGCCGCGCAGGCCATCGCCGACGGCGACGCACTGGGCTGGGACTGGGACCGGGTGAACGTGAATGGCGGCGCGATCGCCCTCGGCCATCCGATCGGGGCGAGCGGGGCGCGCGTGCTCGTGACGCTCCTGCACGCCCTCGCCGATCGCGGCAAGGCCCGCGGCCTGGCCACGCTGTGCCTCGGGGGCGGTGACGCAGTGGCACTCTCGGTCAGCCGGGTAGCCTAACGAACGCCGGCGCGGCGCGAACGCTCATGTCCTTGACCGAGGCGGGAGGGCGTCTCGCGACGCCGACCGGCGGCGGGGCAGGGGAGCGTCCGCGCGTGACGCCGTTGTGGCGCTTTGCGGTGTTTGTCCTCGCCTCGTCGGTGGGAGTGCTCGGCTGCCGCGCGGTCATCCCGGTGTTCGCGGCCGTCCTCGAGGACCGGACGGGGGTACGGCTGCCGAGCTTTGTCCTCACCCTCTCGGCGGGGATGCTCATCGGCCACTGGTGGACCTTTCGTCAGGCGGAGCCGCACGGGTGGCGCCTGGTGATGCTCGATCGCTCGGCCCTGTCGCTCCGGGCGGTGCTGAGCGGGGCGGCGTTCGGCGCGGCGGCGGTCGGTGTGCCATCGCTGCTGTTGCTGGCCATCGGGTGGTTGCGGCTGGAGCCCATGCCCGAGGGAGACCTCCTCACGTCTGCGCTCCTGACGCTCGGGCTCCTCATCCCGGCGGCGCTGTGGGAGGAGCTGGTGGCGCGCGGGTATGCGCTGGCGCTCCTGCGCGAGCGCTTTGGGGCCCGCACGGCTATCGCGATCACCAGCGTCGCCTTCGGCCTCATGCACCTGGAGAACCAGGGGGCGACGTTTCAGTCCATCGCCCTCGTCACGCTCGCGGGGATCTTCCTCGGCAGCATCGTGATGGCCATGCGCAGCCTGTACGCCGCGTGGTCGGCACACGTGGCGTGGAATTTCGTGATGGCCGGCGTGATGCACACGTCGGTGAGCGGGATGGGGATGGGAACACCGAACTATCGCACCATCGACGCGGGTCCCGACTGGGCCACCGGGGGGATGTGGGGGCCGGAGGCCGGGATCTTCGCCGGCGCGGGGATGGTGCTGGGGATGTACCTCCTGTTGCGGCGTGGTGCACGACCGGCCGCGCCCGACGAGACCTAAACTCGACGCACTCACGCTGAACACGGCGCAACGCGCGCCCAAGGAGCGGAACGACGATGTCCGATGCGATTGCGGTGATTGGAGCGGGGCAGATGGGGAACGGCATTGCCCATGTCTTTGCCCAGGCGGGCTTCCCGGTGACGATGATCGACGTCTCCGCCGACGCCCTCGCGCGTGGGCGGTCGACGATCGAGAAGAACCTCGATCGCCAGGTGAAGAAGGGGACCATCGATGCGGCGGCCAAGGACGCGACGCTGGCGCGCCTGTCGACCAGCACCGACATCGCGGCCATCGCCGGCGCCACGCTGGTCGTGGAAGCCGCGACGGAAAACGTCGACCTCAAGCATCGCATCTTTGGCGACATGGACCGCCTGGCGGCCCCCGGGGCGATCCTCGCGACCAACACCAGCTCGATCTCCATCACCGACATCGCCGCACGGACAAAGCGTCCGGAGCAGGTGATCGGGATGCACTTCATGAATCCCGTGCCGGTCATGCAGCTGGTCGAGGTCATCCGAGGGCTGGCCACCAGCGACGCGACCACCCAGCGCGTCCTCGAGCTGTCGAAGGCGGTCGGCAAGACGCCGGTCGAGGTGAACGACTTCCCGGGGTTCGTCGCCAATCGCATCCTCCTCCCGATGATCAACGAGGCGGTCTTCGCGTTGATGGAGGGGGTGGGGACGGTGGAGGCGATCGACACCGTGATGAAGCTCGGGATGAATCATCCCATGGGCCCGCTGGCACTGGCCGACCTCATTGGCCTCGATACGTGCCTGGCCATCCTCGAGGTGCTGCATGAGGGCCTCGGCGACTCGAAGTATCGCCCCTGTCCCTTGCTCCGGAAGTACGTCGCCGCCGGCTGGTATGGCCGCAAGAGTGGCCGCGGCTTCTACAACTACGCCGCGTAATGCGCACCCATCCGCTCTCGTCTTCTCGTCTTCCCGTCTCCCCGTCCTCCGGTCTATGAGCTGGGCCCTGATCCCCCTCACCGAAGAACAGCGCGCCATCCAGCAGGCCGCGCGCGACTTCGCCCACGCCGAACTCGCGCCGCATAGCGAGCGCTGGGATCGCGAGTCGTTCTTCGATCGCAGCATCGTCGGGAAGCTGGGCGCGTTAGGCTTCCTCGGCATGCTCATCCCCGAGGCGTACGACGGCCTTGGGCTCGACACCTGCACGTATCTCGTCGCGCTCGAGGAGATCGCCGCGGTCGATGCGTCGGTGGCGGTCCTGATGAGCGTGCACAACTCGCTCCCCACGCAGATGCTCCTGCGCTATGGCAGCGAGGCGCAGAAGCAGCGGTACCTCAAGCCGATGGCGCGTGGCGAGTGGCTCGGCGCCTTTGCCCTCTCCGAGCCGGATGCCGGCTCCGACGCGGCGTCTCTGCGTACGCAGGCCGTGCGCGATGGCGACCACTACGTCCTCTCCGGCGTCAAGGCGTGGGTCAGCGCCGGGGGACACGCCGATGTCATCCTCGCGATGGCCCGCACCGATACTCCCAATGACAGAAAGGGGGCCCGGGGGATCTCCACCTTCATTGTCACACCGGACATGCCCGGCTTCTCCGTGGGCAAGAAGGAGGACAAGATGGGGCTCCGGGGCTCCGAGACGACGCAACTCGTCTTTGACGAACTGCGTGTCCCCGCCGCCAATCTCCTGGGGCAGGAAGGGATGGGCTTCGTCTACGCCATGCAGTCGCTCGACAACGGGCGCCTGGGCATTGCCGCGCAGTCCATCGGCATTGCCCGCGCGGCGCTCGAGCACTCGGTGCGCTATGCCGCCGAGCGCAAGCAGTTCGGCAAGGCGATCAAGGAATTCCAGGCCATCCAGTTCAAGCTGGCCGACATGTCCACGCGCGTCGCCGCGTCGCGCGCCTTGCTCTACGCGGCCGCAGCGGCCAAGGACCGCGGCCAACCCATCACCCAGTTCGGGTCCATGAGCAAGCTCATGGCCTCGGAAACGGCCATGTGGGTCACCACCCAGGCCATCCAGATCTTCGGCGGCTACGGCTATGTGAAGGACTATCCCGTCGAGCGCCTCTTCCGCGATGCCAAGGTGACCGAAATCTACGAAGGCACGTCTGAGATCCAGCGAATCGTGATCGCCCGTGAACTGTACGCGAAGTCCTAGGCCGTCACTCGTCTTCCCGTCTTCTCGTCTTCTCGTCTTCCCAAGAGCAACGCCATGAACTTGTTCGATACCATCGCCGGCATGGGCCATGAGCAACTCGTCGTCTGTCACGACAAGTCCTCGGGCTACCGCGGCATCATCGCCATCCACGATACCACACTCGGCCCCGCCCTCGGCGGGACGCGGTTCTGGCAGTATCGCAGCGATGAGGAGGCCATCATCGATGCCCTGCGCCTCGCGCGCGGCATGACCTACAAGAACGCGGTCGCCGGCCTCAACCTCGGCGGCGGCAAGGCCGTCATCATCGGCGACAATCGCACGGCCAAGCGCGAGATGATCTTCCGCGCCCACGGGCGCTTCGTCGAGTCGTTAGGTGGTCGCTACGTCACCGCCGAGGACGTGGGGACGAGCACCGCCGACATGGACTTCGTCCACATGGAGACCGACTACGTCGCCGGCCTCGCCACCAAGTCGGGCGACCCGTCACCCGTGACGGCACGCGGCGTCTTTCGCGCCATCCAGGCCTCGGCCAAGCATCGCTGGGGCTCCGAGTCGGTCGCCGGCAAGACCATCGCCGTGCAGGGACTCGGCAACGTCGGTCACTACCTGTGCAAGGAGCTGCACGCGCACGAGGCCAAGCTCGTGGTCACTGACATCGACGCCACGCGCGTGAAGCGCGTTGTCGACGAATTCGGCGCGCGCGCCGTCGACCTCGACGCCATCTACAGCACGGCGGCCGATATCTTCGCCCCCTGCGCCCTGGGCGGCATCATCAACGACGACACGCTTCCCAAGCTCCGCGTCGAGATCATCGCCGGTGCCGCCAACAACCAGCTCCTCCTCGCCGAGAAGCACGGCGGCGAGTTGGAGAAGAAGGGGATTCTCTACGCCCCCGACTTCGTCGCCAACGCGGGCGGCGTGATCAACGTGTACAGCGAACTCGCCGGCTGGACGGCGCAGCGTGCGCTGCGCAAGGCGGACGAGATCTACGACACCACGCTCGGCGTCTTCGAGATCGCTCGCGAGCAGGGCATCCCGACCTACGAAGCGGCGGATCGCCTGGCCGAGCGCCGCTTGCACGCCGTGGGTGGCCTCGTGCGCACCTGGCCGCAGTGGCCTCGGAAAAGCTGAAGACGGGAAGACGGGAAGACGGGAGGACGAGTGAACGACAGAGGGGCGGGGGCGCTGAACCGGGCGCGTCCGCCCCTCTGTCATAGCCCCCGCCAGTGCTAGAATTCTCCGGGTCGCATCTCGTCTTCCCGTCCTCTGAACTTCCGATGTCCGAGACCATTCCCATCGCCTCCGACCATGCCGGCTTCGACATGAAGCAGAAGATGGTCGAGCGCCTCCGCGCCTTGGGGTATGACGCGCAGGACCTTGGCACGAACTCTCCCGCCTCGACCGACTACCCCGACTTCGCCCACCTCGTGGCCGCGCGGGTCGAGCATGGAGAGGCGCGGCGCGGCATCCTGCTCTGTGGCACCGGGCTCGGGATGTCGTACGCCGCCAACCGGCATGCACGTGTGCGGGCGGCGGTCGCGTGGACGCCGGAGATCGCCGAGCTGTCGCGCCTGCATAACGATTCCAACATCCTCGTCCTCCCGGCGCGCTTCGTGTCCGAGGACGATGCTGCTGCCATCCTCGAGACCTGGCTCACGACCCCGTTCGAAGGGGGACGCCATGAACGCCGGGTCGAGAAAATCGAACCTACGCCGGAGTCGACATGAGCGAGTGGAAGTCGTGGGACCGCTGTCCCCCAGGAAAGGCCCTGCGTGAGGCCGATCCCGAGATCGCGCGCCTCATCGAGCGCGAGATCGAGCGCCAGTCCGACGGGATCGAGCTGATCGCCAGCGAGAACTTCGTCTCTCCTGCCGTGCTCGAGGCGATGGGTTCGCCGCTCACCAACAAGTACGCCGAGGGACTCCCGGGCAAGCGGTACTACGGTGGCTGCGAGGTCGTCGACACCGTCGAGCAGCTCGCCATCGATCGCGTCAAGCAGCTGTTCGGCGCCGAGCACGCCAACGTGCAGCCGCACTCGGGCGCCTCGGCCAACAGCGCCGTCTGCCTCGCCTTCCTCAAGCCGGGCGACACGTTGCTCGGACAGGACCTCTCGCAGGGCGGTCACCTGACGCACGGCTCGCCAGTCAACTTCTCCGGGCTCCTCTATCGCGCCGTGCACTACGGCGTGACCGACGCCGGCGTGATCGACTACGACATGCTGCGCGACGTGGCGCGTCGCGAGCGCCCCCGGATGATCATCGCGGGGGCGAGCGCCTATCCGCGCGTGATCGACTTCGCCGCGTTCGGCGAGATTGCCACGGAAGTCGGCGCGATCCTCATGGTCGACATGGCCCACATCGCCGGGCTCGTCGCCACCGGGCATCACCCGTCCCCCATCCCCTTCGCCGACGTCGTCACGTCGACGACGCACAAGACGCTGCGCGGACCGCGCGGTGGCCTCATCCTGTGCAAGGGCGAGCACGCCAAGGCCATCGACAAGGCGGTCTTCCCCGGCTCGCAGGGCGGACCGCTGGAGCATGTGATCGCCGCCAAGGCCGTGGCCTTCCGCGAGGCGCTGCTCCCGTCGTTCACGGACTACTGCGGACAGATCGTGACGAACGCCCAGGTGCTCGCCCACGCGCTGACACAGCGGGGATACAACCTCGTCTCGGGCGGTACCGACAATCACCTGATGCTGCTCGACCTGCGCAACAAGGGGATCACCGGAAAGGCCGCCGAGCAGTCGCTCGACAAGGCGGGGATCACGGTGAACAAGAACACCGTGCCGCGCGAGACGCAGTCGCCGTTCGTCACGAGCGGCATTCGGATCGGGACGCCGGCCGTCACGACACGCGGGATGAAGGCGGCCGAAATGCACCGCATCGCGGCCCTCATCGACACCGTGCTCACGGCGCCCGCCGACGATACGCAGGTGCACGCCAGCGTGAAGGCGCAGGTCAAGGCGCTCACCGATGATTTCCCGCTGTATCCGTCGCCGGTGGCCGCCGCAGCGGAATGAC
>Ga0116177_10002727_pt1 | contig 12934 bp, 9 predicted proteins | sample AD_STIC10_MetaG_FD_89750 | JGI IMG/M metagenome (GOLD analysis project Ga0116177, IMG submission 89750) | Active sludge microbial communities of municipal wastewater-treating anaerobic digesters from USA - AD_STIC10_MetaG | ecosystem: Engineered > Bioreactor > Anaerobic > Digestate | place: USA...
CGGAATTATATAAACCTGGTGAATGCAGAGAAGCATTTTAAAAGTGTGACGGTGGTTGCAGATGTTGATACGAATTAAGAATTAAAAATTAAGAATTAAGAATTAAGAATGAATGTGCAGGAGAATATATCGCTCAAGTCATTTAATACATTCGGTATAGATGTATCCGCAAAATATTTCGCCCGCTTTACTACTGTTGATGAATTACACGAACTCCTCGAATTTAACCAAACCTCAAACCCCAAACTTCAAACCTCAAACTTCAAACCTCAAACTTTAATCCTCGGCGGCGGCAGCAATATCCTCTTCACCAAAGATTTTGACGGGTTGGTTTTAAAAAATGAATTACTCGGCATCAAAGAAATCAAGGAAGACGAGCATCATGTTTACGTACAGGCAGGGGCGGGGGTTAACTGGCATCATTTTGTGCTGCACTGCATCCATAACGGATGGGCCGGGGTGGAGAACCTTTCACTGATACCCGGTAATGTGGGCGCTTCGCCCATGCAAAACATCGGGGCCTATGGGGTGGAGATAAAAGATGTGTTCTATTCTTTAGAAGCGTTTCATATTCCTGATAAAAAGACAATACACTTTTCGGTGAACGATTGCGAATTCGGTTACCGGGAAAGCGTGTTCAAACGGAAATATAAAAATGAGTTTGTGATAACCAATGTTACTTACCGGCTGAACAGGATCCCGTCGTTCAATACTTCTTACGGCGCCATTGAACAGGAACTGGAAAAGATGGGAGTTGGTAAAAGCATACAGGCTATTTCGCAGGCTGTGATCAATATACGGTCTTCTAAATTGCCCGATCCGGCGGTGACCGGGAATGCAGGAAGTTTCTTTAAGAACCCGGAAATAGGTAGTCACCAATTTCACGAATTAACACGAATGTTTCCTTCGATTGTTGGGTATAATTTGCCAAATGGGAATGTAAAACTGGCTGCCGGCTGGCTGATAGAGCAATGCGGATGGAAGGGCTACCGCAAAGACGACGCAGGCTGCCACGAAAAACAGGCATTGGTGCTGGTGAATTATGGCAATGCTAAAGGCAACGAGATATATAATTTAAGCGAAGAGATATTGCAGAGTGTGAAGAAGAAGTTTGGAGTGGGTTTGGAGCGGGAGGTGAATATTGTATAAGTTATTCCACTAAGCTTCCCGAAGAAGCACAAAGGTCACAGAGTTTTCTTTGTGACCTTTGGTCTTAGTGGTGCTTTGTGGAAGGGTTAAGATATTTTCACTCAAACCTCTTTAGTTTCTTTTATAATTTCCTTTTTCTTAAACAACTTATCCTTCAACCCCTTCCCCGAAGCCGTTAGCCGGTTATGTGATGTGAGATAATGGATAACCTTATGCTCCAGCCAGTGATGCAGCGGCAGCAGCAGCGCCGCCAGCAATATCATAAAGGCAAGGTCTTTCCAGGGCTCACCATTCGTTAGGCTGTAGATATTCTTTTTAAAGATGAGGAAGATGAATTCAAAGAACATGAGGAAGGTGAAGAAGCCTACCATTTTAATGGTGGTGGCCGAAACCCGGAACATGCCCATCATTACCATGAACACGAACAGGCTGGCAATGCCGATGGTGATGAGCAGGTACTGGATATTATCCCGCTTGCGTTTCTGTTCTATCTTTTCTTTATCAATGCGTTCCTGGCGCTGCTGCTCATCGGCCACTTCTATCTGCAGCAGGTCTTTTTCTTTTCCCAGTTTTTCTAAACTGTCTTTGTATTTATGTTTGAGCGAAGAATAGAAGAAGGCTTCTTTATAATCGCCTTTGAGTTGGTATAAAGAGTCCATCTCGGCCACCACATACCCCATTGTTTCCAGCTGCCCAATGCTTTCCGACATCTGTTTTGCCTTCATAAAATATTCCAGCGACTTATCGTATTCCTTTGTCTTTTTATAAAGCAGGCCGAGCTGGTAGTTATAGCTGAACTGGTTGGCGCTGTTCACCCCATTCTCAAAAAAGGGAGCCACTTTATTGTAGTAATATTTTGCCGAGTCGTATTTGCCCAACTGGGTATAAATGTATCCGTACGACTGATCCACAAAATGCCCGAAGTTGAGCGCCTGTAAAAAATGTTTCAGTTGCGGATTCTGGTTAAAATAGTCCAGCGCCTTTTGCGGTTGATCAGCCGTGAGGTAATTGGAAATAATGCTGCGGTGAGCCAGCGCTTTAATGGGTTCAAACTTCAGTGAGTCGGCCAGCTTTAACGACCGCTGGTAATAAGTCATGGCCATCTCGTAACTTTTTTTGGCGGTGTACAGGTCGCCGATACGGGTAAGATCCTGCACTTTGTTGTAAGGTGTTTGCCCGGTCTTTATCTGGTCCAGTTTTTCATAAGCCTTCACCTGGTAATCGATCGCTTTGTCGTGATCTTCAATGGCGGCATAAAAGGCCGATAAGCGCACATAACAGGCCCGCATGAGGCCATCATTCTTTATGTCTTCGGCCATGCGCAGGGCGGTCATCATATTTTTAAGCGCCAGTATCTTTTCATTCTTTGCCAGGTATACCAGGCCATACTCCAGGTGAACCCTCGCATTCAGGCTGTCGTTCTTTATCAGGCCGGTCTGTGCATAAGCCTGGTTGCTGTAGCTGAGCGCTTTTTCAAGGTCGGGCATATAGCGGGATACTTCAGATAAATAGAGGTAAGCGCTTACCACCTGTTCATCCAGTTTATTTTTACGGGCAAGTTCCAGTCCTTTGTTGTAATACTCAATGGCCTTGTTGATATTTTCTTTCCGCCCGGCCAGGTAAGAGTAACGTTCGCCGTTGGTGAGCAGGGCCTTTACCATCAGTTTGCGGTCGCGGCTCATTTCAGCCACTTCAATCATCTGCAGGCCGTATTTATCTGCTTCGGCCAGGTTCACGTTCATTAACGTGCGGCTGAGGTAACCCAATACTTCTATCTTTTGTTCATTACCGGTTGCTTTAGCCAGTTGCAGTTTAAAGGAATCAATGATGGCTGTCTGGGAACGGGATGTGGCAGTAATACAGCAAAGGCAAATGATGAAATATAGTTTTCTCATGCTTCAAAATAAGGAAACTTTGTCAAAATCCGGAACATTGCCAAAGTCCCAAACGTTTGCAATGTTGATTAAGCTGACGAAACTATTCTTTTAACTACCTGATCTTACTGCTCAGTTCCTTTACAATTTTTTCCAGTTCATCAATGCGTTGTTTCTGGTTATTGAGGTCTTTTTTCTGTTCTTCAATGATCAACTGCTGTTCCTGCATACCCTTTACAAGGGGCACTACAAATTCGGCGTAACGCAGGCCGTAAAAATCCTTGTCATTTTTTGGTTTATCCACGCCGCTGAAATTGAAGCCCGCTTTTTTTGCAGCGGCTTCAACTTCCTGTGCAATGAAACCGGTGGTGACCTCCGAATACCTATCTCCTGTAAGAAAAACAGGCAGTTCATTATTGTTCCGGGCATTTTCAGCGATCTGTTTTCTCCGCTCATTCACGCCATTCATGTCATTGATCTTATCCCGGTTTAATTGGTAAGTAACAGGACGTAGCTGGGTGATAAAACGTAAACCGGGTACATCTTCTTTTACGTTCTCTTTAAAGCGTCCATCCGAAATATTCGTCCAATTTTGATAACCGCCAATAGAACCAACAAATACATTGCCGATGCGAACCATATCGGTGCCTGTGCAGCTTGCATCAATACCAATGGATGTGGTGTTAAATAAGTTAGTGGAATTAGGTCCGGTGTTGTATCCAATTGCCGTATTATAGGCACCGGTGGTATTAAGTGTAAGCGAATTGGCACCCAGTGAAGTATTCTGAAAACCGCTGCTGGTGGCCACCTGCGACTGGAAACCATTTGCGGAATTACTACTGCCGGTGTTGTTGGCCGAAAGGGCTAAATAACCCGTAGCGGTATTAAAAAAACCGTTTGTATTGGCAAAGAGTGCTTGGAAACCGCCGGCTGTATTATTGGCTCCGGTACTGTTGGTATACAATGCCTGGAAACCGTCGGCTGTATTATTGCTTCCGGTACTGTTGGTATACAACGCCTGGTAACCGGTAGCATTGTTCCCTGTTCCGGTTGTGTTGCTGTACATTGCCTGGTATCCGGTAGCTGTACTGCCGGATGTGGTGACGTTTGAAAAAAGAGCACTGTCGCCAATAGCTGTATTCCGGTTTCCAGAAATATTTGCAGCAAGTGCATCCCTGCCTGTTGCTGTATTTGAATACCCGGTAGTGTTATTGCGGAGTGAACTGCTGCCAATGGCTGTATTGGTACTTCCTGAACTATTGTTGTTTAGGGTTGAAATACCCCAGGCAACATTGTCGTACCCGGTAGTATTGCTCGTAAGCGCATTCACACCGCCGGCAGTATTGAAAGTACCCGTGCTGTTCTGGAATAATGCTCCCAGTCCAATGGCGGTATTGCCGGTACCGGTGGTATTGCTGCGCAGACTGGATATGCCTATTGCGGTATTGCTTCCACCGGTTGTATTTGAATATAAGGCTGAAGATCCGATGGCGGTGTTGGAACTGCCGGTGGTATTATCGTGCATGGCATTCCAGCCCATGGCCACATTGAAACTTCCGGTTGAATTGATAAAAAGAGCCTGAACACCATTGGCCGTATTATACCCGCCTGTTGTGTTGCTGCCAAGTGCAGCAAGACCTACTGCTGTATTTTCATTGCCGGTTGAGTTTCCGCTGAGTGCATTGGAACCAACGGCGGTATTCCATTGCCCGGTAGTGTTGGCAGAAAGTGAAACAGCACCTACAGCCGTATTATCGCTTCCGGTTGTATTGAATGATAGCGAAGCAGTACCAAAGCCTGTATTAGAGAAACCGGTGGTATTGGAAAACAACGAAAAGGAACCGGTAGCGGTATTGCTGTTTCCGGATGTATTTGCCGTAAGCGCTTTGATGCCGATGGCCACATTCTCATGACCGGTGGTGTTTGCCATCAGCGTCTCAGAGCCAAGGGCAATATTGTAATACCCGGTGCTGTTGTTATACAATGAACGGTAGCCCATTGCCACATTATCAAAACCGGTAGTATTGCTGAAGAGTGAACGATAACCGAATGCGGCGTTGTTGATCCCCGTTGTATTCACGATCAATGTTCTTTCTCCAAAACTGGTATTCAGGTTTGGTACATCGATGTAACCCGACTGGAAACCATTTATCTTAAACATAAGTCCCACGTTATCGTTTGTACCGATAAATTGAGTACCGGGTGTGGTGCCGCTGTTACCTGCTGTACCCCAGCCATTGAGTGGCGTAAGGGCATCAAAAACTTTTATCCAGCTGCTTCCGTTGTAATAATAATAACCGGTTCCGCTTCCGCCCGTGATGGCGGCATTGGTATTGTACACCAGTAAACTGGTTGCCGGTGTTGCAATGGTGGCTACGTCGCCGGTACTGCTTAAACTTACCCGGGGTATCAGCATGCCTTTTGACGTACTGCTTACGTCGAGTATGGCAGAAGCATGGGCAGTGGCCCCGGAAGTATTCACGGATAAACTCTGGGCCTGCATATCCTGCTGCACCAATATAGCGGAGGTGGAGAAAAAGAGGGGAATGATCTTTTTCAGAACAGAAATTTTCATATTAAAATGGTTGAATGGTTGCGCATTAACCGGGTTGGTCAATGTGTATTAAAGGTATCGGATTTTTTTAGTTTGCAACTACCGTAAAAAGGGGATGCTGGTCATGTTGGTGGATGACCAGATATAGCTTCGCCAAAGTTTTAAACTTTGGCGAAGCGGGAGATGTTAATTGAAATCTTCTTCGTTAAGGTCTTCTTCATCAAAATGCTGGCTGCCGATGTTGAGCATGCTTCCCATCAGGTCTTTGAATTCGATCTTCCCTTCCAGCACTTTTTTGCTGATCAGTGAATGTGCAGCCAGGCCGTGCAGTACAAATTCCATCAATAAAGCATTCTCTTTGTCGTTCGCCCCTTTGAAATGTTTTTTCACCAGGGCATGAAGACCGTCTACTTTATACAGTAGCTGAACCTTGTCTTCATCCCTTGTTTCAAAGAAAGTGTTCAGTGTATTGCCTGCGTCAAACCAGCGTGTGATGGATTTATAGGGATTGTCGTCGGTTGCTGCTTCTTTACCTCTTCTTTTTTTCAGCGTATCGGGGTTGGGAAAATACAAACCGAATTGCGTACGGATGGAACGTTCCAGTAAATTGAACGCAACCTGGTAAGGGCCTTCCTGTTCGCCTTCGTACACCAGTTCTATCTTACCAGTGATGGAGGGAATGATGCCGATGAGATCGCTGATCCATACCTGTGTTTCTTTTTCTTCATTGATGATGGCCCTTCTTTCAGCCGCACTGATGGCATTTTCATAAGCGCTGATGCTGAGGCGTGCACTTACGCCGCTTTTCTTATCCACCAGTTCGCTGCCCCTTGCTTCAAAAGCCACCTGTTCTATCAAACGTTTTACCAGGTCGCTCACTTTTACTTTTTGCTTTTGTGCAGCATTGATCGCTGCTTCCTGTTCGGTGATCTGCAGGGCTGTTTCCAGCGATTTTGGATAGTGGGTGAGTATCTGGCTTTCTATGCGGTCTTTGAGCGGTGTTACAATGCTTCCCCGGTTGGTATAGTCTTCGGGGTTGGCCGTGAACACGAATAACACATCAAGCGGTAAGCGTAGTTTGAATCCACGTATCTGCAGATCGCCTTCTTCTAAAATATTGAACAGCGATACCTGTATCCTTGCCTGCAGGTCGGGTAATTCATTTATAACAAAAATGCAGCGGTTGCTCCTGGGAATGATGCCGTAATGCAGCACCCGTTCGTCGGCAAAACTCAGTTTAAGGTTAGCTGCTTTAATGGGGTCGATATCGCCAATGAGATCGGCCACACTTACATCGGGCGTAGCTAATTTTTCTCCGTAGCGTTCGCTGCGGTGCAGCCAGGCTATTGGAGTGGCATCTCCTTTTTCTTCGACCAGGTCGATGGCATATCTCGATACCGGTTGCAGGGGATCATCATTGATCTCACTTCCTTCTATAACAGGAATATATTCATCCAGCAGTTCGATCATCTGCCGGGCCATCCTTGTTTTTGCCTGCCCACGTAAACCCAGGAACAGGATATTGTGTTGCGAAAGCAAGGCTCTTTCTGTATCGGGTATCACCGAATCCTCGTAACCCAAAATGCCGGGGAAGGGATTTTCTTTAGCCTGTATCTTCTTAATAAGGTTATCACGGATCTCCTGCTTGATGCTTTTGGAAACATAGCCGCTCTTTTTTAATTCGCCGAGTGTATTGATTTTCATTATATTTTTTTTTACCACGAAATATTTTTTGCCACAAAGGCACTAAGGCACAAAGAAAATGACAGGCCATTTTGTGAAACCTGCATATTCACTAAACCACAAACCTTTTTATACCATCTTTTATGAGCACAGTATTAAAATTAATAAGATACCCTAATCGTAAGCCGGTTAGCTTGAGATGACTTATAATTTGCGCTTTCCAGAGAGGGTTTATGGTTTCAACTGCTTTTAATTCGCAGATCACTAACCCGTCAACTAAAATATCCATAACAAGACCTTCATTGAATTTCCTGCCATCGTACAAAAATGGGATTTCTGCCTGTCGTTTATGAGGGATGCCTTTTTTCTCAAGTTCATAGCAAAGACAAGCTTCATAAATTTTCTCTAATAAACCAGGTCCTAACTCTTTATGTACTTTGTACGCTGCATCTACAATTTCTCTTCCTAATAATTCTTCCCTTTCTGATAGTAGAGGGTACATTGTTTTAATTTTTATTTCGAAGAAATAAATCTTTGTGCCTTTGTGTCTTCGTGGCTAAAGAACTTCTTTGAGTTATACTGAGATACTTCCCGAAATAATTGGGATAGTCGTACCGCAGCATGACAGTTCTTTTTAGTATTTCATTACTAATACACCGTCTTTCTCTTACCGCTTTCAAAATCTTTAAATATAAATGCACCCAGTTTATCCAGTGATGCAAAGAATGCCTTGCCGTTATTGGTTTCGGTAAATTCCTGTACAAAACGCTGCAGGTAAGGATCGGATGCGATCATGAAGGTGGTGATGGGTATCTTTAATTTCTTGCATTGCGTGGCCAGGCTCATGCAACGGTTCAGTATCTTCCGGTCGGCACCCCAACTGTTCTTATAATAGCGCTTACCCACTTTCAAACAGGTTGGTTTTCCATCGGTGATCATGAATATCTGTTTGTTTGGGTTGCGGCGTCTCCGTAAAATGTCCATCGCCAGCTCCAGGCCCGCCACAGTATTGGTATGATAAGGCCCTACCTGTAAATAGGGAAGGTCTTTCACTTCTATCGGCCAGGCATCGTTACCAAACACCACAATGTCCATTGTGTCTTTAGGGTATTTGGTTTGTATCAGTTCACTCAGGGCCATTGCCACTTTTTTTGCCGGGGTTATCCTGTCTTCGCCATACAAGATCATCGAGTGGGAGATGTCGATCATGAGCACGGTTGATGTCTGCGACTTAAAATCGGTCTCTCTTATTTCCAGGTCGTCTTCCTGCATATTGAAACTGTCGATGCCGTGATTGATCTGTGCATTACGTATGGAACTGGTAAAGTCGATCTGTTCCATGGTATCGCCAAACTGGAAGGGCCTTGTTTCCGGGTTTATCTCATCTCCGCCACCGGGTTTGAATGTATGGTGATTGCCGGTCTTTGTCTTCTTCAGTTTGCCGAATATCTCTTCCAGGCTTTTGCGGCGGATGCCTCTTTCGCTTTTGGAGGTGATCTTTATTTCTCCCGTCTCTCTTTTCTCGTCGATATAACCTTTGTCTTTCAGGTCTTCAATAAAATCGCCGATGCCGTACTCGTTATTGGTGAGTTTGTATTCTTTATCCAGTTCGTTCAGCCATTGCATGGCTTCATTAAAATCGCCATTGGTATAGGTGAGGAGCTGCAAAAAAAGATCCAGCAATTTCTCAAAAGGAGATTTGCCTTGTTCATTGGGATTGTATTTGCTGAAGTTGTAGCCTAACAAGGTTAATAGTTAATGGTTATTCGTTTACAAGTTTTACTAAAAAGAGGCAGATTACTAAATTACGAAACAAATGGTTGCATGGCTTTGTTCGGGATGTTAAATAAAAATCCCCCGAATTACCGGGGGACTTTATTGATGTTTAGTTTTTGTATCACTTTCTCGGAGAATCAGGTTTTGCTGCAGCCGGGGGCTGGTTGCTGATGGCCCCGGGTATTTCGGCGGGCTGTCCCGATTTCATTTTGTACTGCTGTTCAAACTGCATCAGGCGCATCAGAAGCTGTTCGGCTGCTACTTTATCGCCGCCTCGTCCGCCGTTATCAAAAACTTCGGCTTTTTGTTCATCCAGTTGGTCATAATATTTTATCTGCTGCTCCAGGTCTTTGCGCAGGCTCCTGGTTATTTTTGCAGCCAGTACGGTATCTTCTGCCGCATAAGCCGCCTGTACCAGCAGGTGAGAAACATAGTTGTGCTGCTGGTTGCGTGAAGCCATACCGTAAGGGAAATTCTCTTCCAGCATCATCTTATCCACCTTGTTCAGCATCTTACGGGCTTCTTCTTTTTTATTCTTTATGGCCAGGTCTAGCGCTGCCGATGCATACGCCATGCGGATGGTGTTGAGGTGCCTGCGGTTCTCTTCATCAAAATATACCCCGGGTTTATCGGCATTGCCGCTGGCAAACTTGGTCATCATCACATCGTAAACACGTTTATCGTTCACTTCACTGTTGAGCACAGGTACCAGGCGGTAGGTGAGTCCGTCCTGGCGGATATAATTCTGGAATCCGAGTCCGCCACCATCCTGCGAGGTGAAATAGATCGGGCGTTTCCACTGGTTGGCCGCAATGATATTCAATATGGCCGCATCGTTCTTAAACAATACGTTCTTGCTTATCTGGAACTGAACCTGCGATACCACACTATCGTCGGCATTAACGGTTCCGTTCTGTTTAACCAGGTTCACATCCACGGGTATGTATACATTTTTGGTAGGGAAGATATTCAGCGGGCTGCCGTCTCTTCCGGTTTCCATTTTATTCGGGTCATCGCTTCCTGCATAATTCTTCATCATCACAAAAAGATCCATGGGCGCCGAAGGATCGCTGCTTAAACCGGCACGTGCCCGATACTTGTTTACATACGAAGCGTTGTTGCCGTACAATGATTCGGTTGAATAGGTAACATCCCTGTTGGCGCCTTCGATCTGTGCCGGAGTCCAGATGGGATCGATGGGATCGCTTTCGTTTATTTTATAACGGAGCTGGTTGATGTACCAGTCTGTTCCCAATAAACTGGAGTTGATCACACGTACATCGCGGCGGATACCCTGTACCTCCTGTGCATACCACAAGGGGTAGGTATCGTTATCACCGAATGAGATCACGATGGCGTTCTTTTCACAGCTTTCTAAATAATCTTTTGCCAGGTCTCTTGCCAGTGTTTTGTTGCTGCGGTCGTGGTCGTCCCATTCCTGGCTGGCCATCAGTACCGGCACGGCAACTAAACAAAGAGCGCCGGCAACATAAGTGGCTGTCATGCCATTCTTAATGAATTTGCCGAAGAGTTCTTTTACATATAGAACACCCAGTCCTATCCAGATGGCAAAGGCATAGAAGGAACCTACGAATGCATAGTCACGTTCACGTGGCTGGTTGCCCGCCTGGTTGAGGTAAACCACTACAGCAAGACCGGTGAAGAAAAATAATAATCCAACTACCAATGAGTCTCTCTTGTCTCTCATCACCTGGTAAATAAGTCCGAGCAGACCTAAAATGAGCGGAAGTGCAAAAAGTTTATTGTTCGCTTTGTTATGCTTTAAGGTGTCGGGCATCATATCCTGGTTACCTAAGCGGATATTATCTAAGAAACCGATCCCTGTCTTCCAGTTACCGTCTCTCACATTACCCATGTTCACGCCTTGTATGTCGTTTTGCTTTCCGGCAAAATTCCACATGAAGTAGCGCATATACATCCAGCCCACCTGGTAGTTTAGTGCAAATTGAATATTCTCACCAACGGTTGGGGCCCGTTCCCAGTTACCCTGCTGGTCTTTTCCTATGCCCATCCAGGATGCATAATAATCAGCATGGCCCTGGTCGTTGCTCTGGTCCCACATACGGGGGAACAGGTGCATGTCTTCCGGTGCATAGATGTATTCGATCTTTCTTCCGTTCTTTTCGTACCTGCCGTTGCTTTTCACATAGGTCTCGGTCACTTTATTATCCATGGGCTGCGCTGTAAAATCCTGCCCGTATAAGATCGGCCAGTCGCCGTATTGTTCACGGCTGAGGTAACCCACCAGGTTTACGGGATTATCTACATTGAACATATCCACAGAAGGATCGGCATTGGATCGAACCAGTGTGGTGAAGTAGGTTGAGTAACCCAGCAGCATGAATACAAAACTCCACAGGCCAAGTTTTAAGAAGTTCCAGTTTTGTTTGGCAGCAATGCGTAAGCCAATAAATACGAGGAAGGCTATCAATACAAAGAAGAAGGCAAAGCCTGAGAAGAAAGGCATGTTAAGGGTATTCACAAAGAATATGTCGAAGTTGCCGGCGCCCTTGATGGTCCATTGAATAACGGCTTTTTGTACCAGGCCGGTGATAAGACAGCCGATCACAAATGCCCAGAAGGTTCTCCATTTGGTTACCTTATCATAACGTTTGTAGAAATAGATCACAACAATGGCAGGGATGGTAAGCAGGTTCAGTAAGTGAACGCCGATCGATAATCCCATCAGGTAAAAAATGAGGATGATCCAGCGGTCGGCCTTGGTAAAATGTCCTTTGATGCCTGCTTTCATTTCCTCGTCCACGTTCTGTTCCCATTTAACCATGGCCCAGAAAACGATGGCGGTAAAGAAAGAGGATAATGCATATACTTCACCTTCTACCGCACTGTACCAGAAAGAATCGGAGAAAGTATAGGCCAGGGCGCCTACTACGCCGGCAGCCATGATACCGTAGATCTTTTCGTTGGTCAGTTCGGCATTGTTCTTTGTTACCAGTTTGCGGGCAAAGTGGGTAATGGTCCAGAACAGGAATAATATAGTGAAGCCGCTGGCCAATGCACTCATGAGGTTAATACCGGTGGCAGCATTGTCGGGCCCGAATGGCGCCATGAACAAACGGCCGATCAACACAAATAAGGGAGCTCCGGGCGGGTGTGGGATCTGTAATTTATAGGCGCTGGAAGCAAACTCACCACAGTCCCAAAGGCTGCCGGTGGCTTCCATGGTCATGATATATACAGAACATGCAATGATGCAGATGACCCACCCGGTAATGTTGTTGATACGTTTAAAGCTCATAGTGTATTTTGGTTATAGGTTGGCAAATATAAAGTTAGTTTGGGGTATCTGGTTTGCCGCTGGTGGTTTTTTATCATTTTTTTGCGACCTCACCACCCATCCTCCTCTCCAGGGGGAGAGGAGGCGGTACTTCAAACATGTACAGGCATTTTATCTTCCAAATCATCATTGGTTGTACATTCCTCAATAGTTCAATCAGTCTCTCTCTTTTGCAAAACATAATCTTCGCATAGTTATTCGGGTGTCCCCTCTCCTGAGTTTACCGAAGGATGGGAGGGGTTGGGCTGAGGTTCTTCGCAACAATCTTCTCCATTTACCCTTTCAGGGGATAGGGGCATTGGTGCTTATCTTTGTCTCTATGAAAAAAGCGCTCATCCAACTTCATATTGCTGTTTTCCTGGCGGGCTTTACGGGCATACTGGGTAAACTCATAACATTGAACGAGGGATTGCTGGTATGGTTCAGGCTCTTTATTACGGTTGCAACCCTGGGAGCGATCTTATATTTTAAAAAAGAACTGAAACGGATATCGTTTAACGAGATGGGGAAGATATTCGGCGTGGGGCTGATCGTGGCCATACACTGGGTTACTTTTTACGGCAGTGTGAAGTATGCCAA
>Ga0116177_10002733_pt1 | contig 12918 bp, 12 predicted proteins | sample AD_STIC10_MetaG_FD_89750 | JGI IMG/M metagenome (GOLD analysis project Ga0116177, IMG submission 89750) | Active sludge microbial communities of municipal wastewater-treating anaerobic digesters from USA - AD_STIC10_MetaG | ecosystem: Engineered > Bioreactor > Anaerobic > Digestate | place: USA...
AGGCCTTGCTGCTGGGCGGCTATACCGCCGTTCTGGATGCCGGCGAGTTGCTGCAATACGGCCCGACCTCCGAAGTCTTCCATGCGCCAGCCTCCATCCGGGTGGCGCGCGCCTTCAGTGACCCACCCATGAACCTGCTGGCCGCCAGCGTGGCGCCCACCGGTGTCGCACTGCGCCACGGACCACTGCTGGCGCTGGCTTTGCCGCACACGCTAGGCGCCGCGTTGACCGTGGGCATGCGCTCCAGCGCGTTGCGCGCGACGGGACGGGTTGGCGATGTGGCCCTGGCGGGCAAGGTGGAACTGGCCGAAATCTCCGGCAGCGATACCTACGTGCACTTTGAGACGGCACTGGGCGAGCTTGTGGCGCAGCTGACCGGTGTTCACCACTTCGGGTTGGGGCAGCCGGTGACTTTCCATTTCGATCCTGCGCAGGTTTATGTGTTTGACGCGCAGGGCATGTTGCTGCTGGCGCCGTCGCGTGGCAAAGGACGCTGATATGGCACGCATCGAACTCGACCTGGCCCACGCTTACCGGCCTGACCCGAAGCAGGACAGCGACTACGCCTTGCTGCCCCTGAAGATGACCTTTGAAGACGGCGGCGCCTATGCCTTGCTGGGGCCGTCGGGCTGCGGCAAGACCACGTTGCTGAACCTCATGTCCGGGCTGGTGACGCCGTCGCAGGGACACGTGCACTTTGACGGCAAGAATGTGACCGGCGCCACGCCCCAGCAACGCAATATTGCCCAGGTGTTCCAGTTCCCGGTGATCTACGACACCATGACCGTGGCCGAGAACCTGGCGTTTCCGCTGCGCAACCGCAAGATGCCGGCCGACCAGATCAAAAAACGCGTGGGCGAGATTGCCGAAATGCTGGAGATGAGCGGCCAGCTCAACCAGCGCGCTGCCGGGCTGGCAGCAGACGCCAAGCAGAAAATATCGCTGGGCCGTGGCCTGGTGCGCCCGGACGTGTCGGCGGTGCTGTTCGACGAGCCGTTGACAGTGATCGATCCGCACCTGAAATGGCAACTGCGCCGCAAGCTCAAGCAAATTCACCATGAACTCAAGCTCACGCTGATCTACGTGACCCACGATCAGGTCGAGGCCCTGACGTTTGCCGACCAGGTGGTGGTGATGACGCGTGGCCGGGCCGTGCAGACTGGCTCAGCCGCCGATTTGTTCGAACGGCCCAGCCACACCTTCGTCGGGCACTTCATCGGCTCGCCGGGCATGAATTTCCTGCCGGGCCATGCTGACGACGGGGGGTTTCATACGGCGGGATTCACGCTGCCCATGCCGGCCGGGCGCACCCCGGTGGTTGGAGAGTGCAAGTTGGGGGTACGCCCCGAATATGTGAGTCTGGCCGCCGCTGATTCAGCCGGTGCCCTGCCCATGACCATCACGCAGGTACAGGACGTGGGCACGCATGTGATCGTCAGCGCCACCCGCGAGAGCCACACCATCAAGGCGCGCCTTTCGGCCATCCCAGGCAACCTGGTCGCCGGAGACCGTGTCTGGCTGCAGTTGATGGGCGAACACACCTGCTTTTACCAAAACGAGGAAATTTTGGCATGAGCACAACCACCAAACCCGTGAACCAGAAGGCCTGGTTCCTGATCCTGCCGGTGCTGCTGTGCGTGGCCTTCTCGGCCATCCTGCCGCTGATGGTGGTGGTGAACTATTCGGTGCAGGACATCATCTCGCCCGAGCGCCGGGTGTTTGTCGGCACCGAGTGGTTTGCCGCTGTCATGCGCGACGAGGAGTTGCACAGCGCGCTGTTGCGCCAGATCATCTTTTCGTTCTCGGTACTGGCGGTGGAACTGCCGCTGGGTATTTTGCTGGCCTTGTCGATGCCGGCGCAGGGCTGGAAGTCCTCGGCGGTGCTGGTGATCGTCTCGCTGTCGCTGCTGATCCCCTGGAACGTGGTGGGCACCATCTGGCAGATTTTTGGCCGCACCGATATTGGCCTGATGGGGGCTGCCCTGCTCGGCCTGGGCATTGACTACAACTACACCGGCAACGCCACCCACGCGTGGCTGACGGTGCTGCTGATGGACGTCTGGCACTGGACCCCGCTGGTGGCCTTGCTGGGCTACGCCGGGTTGCGCTCCATCCCTGACGCCTACTATCAGGCCGCCAGCATTGACGGCGCAAGCAAGCTGGACGTCTTCCGTTACGTGCAGTTGCCCAAGATGCGCGGTGTGCTGATGATCGCTGTGCTGCTGCGATTCATGGACAGCTTCATGATCTACACCGAGCCCTTTGTGGTCACCGGGGGTGGGCCGGGTAACTCGACCACCTTCCTGTCCCAGTTTCTGACGCAAAAGGCGGTGGGCCAGTTTGACTTGGGGCCGGCGGCGGCGTTCTCGTTGATCTATTTCCTGATCATCTTGCTGATGTGCTTCATTTTGTACAACTGGATGCAGCGCGTCGGTACCCAGACCAAGGAGGGTGGTCATGAGTAAGCCCAGGTTCCAGAAGCGCTCGCTGTTCCTGCTGGCGTACATCGTGTTCGCCTTGCTGCCCATCTACTGGATGGTCAACATGTCGTTCAAGACCAATAACGAAATCCTGGCCGGCTTCACGCTGTTCCCGGACCACTTCACCTGGGACAACTACAAGACCATCCTGACCGATCCGGCCTGGTACTCGGGCTACATCAACAGCCTGATCTACGTCGGCATCAACACCGTCATTTCGCTGACGGTGGCGTTGCCTGCCGCGTATGCGTTCTCACGCTACAGCTTCCTGGGCGACAAGCATGTGTTCTTCTGGCTCCTGACCAACCGCATGACGCCACCGGCCGTGTTTTTGCTGCCCTTCTTTCAGCTCTATACCTCGGTCGGCCTGATGGACACGCATATTGCCGTGGCCCTGGTGCACCTGCTGTTCAATGTGCCGCTGGCGGTGTGGATTCTGGAAGGCTTCATGAGCGGCATCCCACGCGAAATTGACGAGACGGCCTACATCGACGGCTACACATTTCCGCGTTTCTTTATCCGCATCTTCATCCCGTTGATCAAGGCCGGCATCGGTGTGGCTGCGTTCTTCTGCTTCATGTTCAGCTGGGTCGAGCTGCTGCTGGCGCGCACCCTGACCAGCGTGAACGCCAAGCCGATTGCCGCGACCATGACGCGCACGATTTCGGCCTCGGGCATGGACTGGGCGACCCTGGCCGCAGCCGGCGTGTTGACCATCGTGCCAGGTGCCATCGTGATCTGGTTTGTGCGCAATTACATCGCCAAGGGGTTTGCGATGGGTCGGGTTTGAGAGGAACAGCAGATGTTTGAATGGATGGCCTGGACCACGCCGGTAGCGGTGTTTTTTGGCTGCATCGTCTTGATGCTGGCAGGCATGACGGTGTGGGAAATCAAATCCCCCACCATCCTGCGCAAGGGCTTTTTGCCGATGGAGACCACCCGCGGGGATCGACTGTTTATCGGCCTGCTCAGCGCTGCCTACGTGAACCTGGGGTTTATCGGCATCAGTGGCCGGCTGGGCGAGTGGATGAGCCTGCAGACTGAGCCCTCGATCTGGATCAGCTTTGTGGCGTCCATGGCGTTGCTCGGCTGGATCATGCACAAGGGCTGATTTTTTCCAATGCTGCGTCTCGCCTTCCCCTGGAGCCGCGGCATCTTCAATACAGGGGTCAATGAACCGAGGAGATTGGCAATGAAACTGAAGCTGAAATATTCCGTCGTCGCCGTCGCGCTGGCGTGCGCAGCGGGCGGGCATGCCTGGGCGGACGAAGCGGCGGCCAAGAAATGGGTGGACAGCGAGTTCCAGCCGTCCACGCTGAACAAGGATCAGCAGATGGCTGAGATGAAGTGGTTCATCGAAGCCGCAAAAAAACTGCAAGCCAAGGGTGTGAAAGAGATCTCCGTGGTCTCTGAAACCATTACCACGCACGAATACGAATCCAAGACATTGGCCAAGGCGTTTGAAGAAATCACCGGCATCAAGGTCAAGCATGACCTGATTGGAGAGGGCGACGTGGTCGAGAAGCTGCAAACCTCGATGCAGTCCGGCAAGTCGATCTACGACGGCTGGATCACCGACTCCGACCTGATTGGCACGCACTACCGCTACGGCAAGATCATGAATCTGACCGACTACATGGCCGGCAAGGGCAAGGAATACACCAACCCCGGTCTGGACATCAAGGACTTCATCGGAACCAGTTTCACCACCGGCCCCGACAAGAAGCTCTATCAACTGCCCGACCAGCAGTTTGCCAACCTCTACTGGTTTCGCGCCGATCTGTTCGCGCGGCAAGACCTGAAGGACAAGTTCAAGGCCAAGTACGGCTACGAGCTCGGCGTGCCGTTGAACTGGAGCGCGTACGAAGACATCGCCGCGTTCTTCACAGACGACGTGAAGAACATCGACGGCAAGCCGATCTATGGCCACATGGACTACGGCAAGAAAGACCCGTCGCTGGGCTGGCGTTTCACCGACGCCTGGCTGTCCATGGCCGGTACCGCCGACATCGGCATTCCGAACGGCAAGCCGGTGGATGAATGGGGCATTCGCGCCTCGGCCGACGGCTGCACACCACAAGGTGCATCCGTATCACGTGGTGGCGCCACCAACTCGCCAGCAGCCGTTTACGCTTTGACCAAGTACATCGACTGGATGAAGAAGTATTCGCCGAAGGAAGCCATCGGCATGACCTTTGGTGAAGCCGGTCCTGTGCCAGCACAAGGCCAGATTGCCCAGCAAATCTTCTGGTACACCGCGTTCACCGCCGACATGATCAAGCCCGGCCTTCCGGTGGTCAACGCCGACGGCACGCCCAAGTGGCGCATGGCCCCCGGACCCAACGGTCCGTACTGGAAACAAGGCATGCAAAACGGCTACCAGGACGTGGGTTCATGGACCTTCTTCAAGGACCACGATGCCAACAAAGTGGCCGCCGCCTGGCTGTACGCCCAGTTCGTCACCGCGAAGACCACCTCCCTCAAGAAAACCGTGGTTGGCCTGACGCCGATCCGCGAGTCTGACATCCAGAGCAAGGCCATGACCGATATGGCGCCCAAGCTCGGCGGGCTGGTGGAGTTCTACCGCAGCCCGGCGCGTGTGGCGTGGACTCCCACCGGCACCAACGTGCCCGACTATCCCAAACTGGCCCAGCTCTGGTGGAAGAACGTGGCGGTCGCCGTGACGGGCGAGAAGACCCCGCAGGCCGCCATGGACAACCTGGCCGAAGAAATGGATGCGGTGATGGGTCGCCTGGAGCGCTCCGGCATGGCCGTGTGCCCGCCCAAGCTCAACGCCAAGAGCAGCCCGGACAAGTGGCTCAGCGACAAGAGCGCACCGTGGAAGAAGCTGGCCAACGAGAAGCCGAAGGGCGAAACCATCGCCTATGACACGCTGTTGAACGCGTGGAAGAACGGCAAGGTCCGCTAAGCCGAACGGCATAGCTGTCCTGGGCGCGACGGCGGCGCGTGTGCGCTGCTGTCGCCCTGCGCGAGGGCCTGATTTCGGCCCTCGCATTTCTTCTGACCTAGGAAATTAGAAATCCGATATGCCCCCTGTTGCTCAACCGCTGCAAACGCTGCGCGAGGATCTGCTGGCGCGCCTGGGTGAAGACAGGGAATATGACCTTGCCGTGGTCGGGGGCGGGGCTACCGGCCTGGGCGTGGCGCTGGACGCCGCCGCGCGCGGGTTCAGCGTCGTTCTGCTGGAATCACACGACTTTGCCAAGGGGACTTCGTCACGCGCCACCAAACTGGTCCACGGCGGGGTGCGTTATCTGGCACAAGGCAATATTTCACTGGTGCGCGAAGCCCTGCATGAGCGCACCACATTGCTGCGCAATGCGCCCCATCTGGCGCAGCCGCTGGCGTTTGTGGTGCCGTCCTACCACTGGTGGGAAGCCCCGTTTTACGGCATTGGCCTCACGCTGTATGACGTGCTGGCCGGTAAAGCCGGCTTGGGGAAAACGCACTTTCTGGGGCCGCAGGCTACAGGGGAGGCATTGCCCACGGTACGCACAGACGGTCTCAAAGGTGGCGTGCAATACTGGGATGGACAGTTCAACGATGCCCGGCTGGCCTTGGCCATTGGCCGCACGGCAGTCACGCGCGGGGCCTTGCTGGTCAACTACTGTGCGGCCACCGGACTGCTCTATGAAGGCGGAAAAATCAGCGGTGTGCTGGCGCAAGACTCCCTGAGCGGGAAGGACTATCGCGTTCGCTCGCGCTGCGTGGTGAATGCGACGGGCGTATGGGTCGATGCCCTGCGCGAAATGGACAGCCCTGCCCACAGTGCTGCGGGGGGGCGGGCGGTTGAGCCCATGGTGGCCCCCAGTCAGGGCGTGCATATTGTGGTGGACCGGAAATTTCTGGATTCGGACACCGCCTTGATGGTGCCCAAGACCTCGGATGGCCGGGTCCTGTTTGCCGTGCCCTGGTTGGGCAAGGTCATTCTGGGCACCACCGATACGCCGCGCAACGACCTCGCGCGCGAGCCCCTGGCATTTGCCGAAGAGGTGGAATTCATCCTCCGGGAATCAGCGCGCTACCTGCGCAAGGCGCCGACCCGTGCCGACATCAAGAGCATCTGGGTCGGCTTGCGTCCCTTGGTAAAACCCCAGGACGACGATGCTGAAAGCACCAAGGCCTTGTCCCGGGAGCACACCGTCATTGTCAGCCGCACCGGCCTGGTCACGGTGACCGGGGGCAAGTGGACAACGTACCGCGCCATGGCCGAAGACGTGCTGGACATGTGCGCGGCAAAGGGGCTGCTGGAACGAAGGGCTGCAGGGCAGACGGCGGACTTGCGTCTTGTCGGTGCGCAGTTTGGCCCTGAGTTTTCGCCGGTTTCGGTGAGCCAGGCGGAAGGGGAGCATTCCTATGGCAGTGAGATGCAGATCCTGGCGGGCTTGCCAGGCGCCGACGTGGCGCTGACCGCCGGACTGACGGAGGCCATGGTGCGCTTTGCCGCCCGCCATGAATATGCGGTCACGGTCGAAGACATGCTGGCGCGGCGTTCACGCCTCTTGTTTCTGGATGCGCGACTCGCAGCCCGGTTGGCGCCGCGCGTGGCCGAAATCCTCCGGGAAGAAACCGGGCTCGATCCCAGGGCAGACGAGTTTGCCGGGCTCGCGGCCCAGTACCTGCCAACGCCCTAAGACCCGGACCGCGTTGCGCGAGGCCGGCCAGAACGCAATGTTCATGGCGCTTGCCAGACCATCCGCGTCGTCAATCTCAGCCCTCTTTGCCATGTGTGAAGCGACAACGGCGGACGAAATCCGCGCCAATGTGAACGCCATGCCACTACTTTATCTATAGCGTACTATGACCATTTGACGATGAGAAAAGCCATATTCTATTCTGAAACCTCTCTGGAATGGCCTCACAGCACCCGGTTGAACCAGAGCATCGACAGCCCGCCCGCCAGCAGCGCCAGCACCGCTGCCACCAGCGCCAGCAGGCCGGAGACTTCGGTTTCCTTTTTCTCCACCGTCAGGCGCGAGCCCAGTTTTTCGTAGACGGCCTTCAGGTTCTCGGCCGTGCCGGCGTAGAAGTATTCGCCCTGGGTCTGCAGCGCGATCTTCTTCAGCGTCTCCTCGTCCAGGCGCACGCGCATCGACCAGCCCTCGAAGCCGATGGTCTCGCCGTCCACCGTGCCGATGCCCACGGTGTAGATGCGCACGCCGCGGTCGGCCGCCATCTTGGCGGCTTCCAGCGTGTCCACGCCGGTGGTGCGCTGGCCGTCGGTCAGCAGGATGATGGCGGCCGAGTTGTACGACCCCGGCGCCACCGGGGTGAATTCCTTCTGCGGTTTCTTGGGCGCCGCGTCGATGGCCATGGCGCGCGGCCGGCCGCTGGCGCGGGCCACCGCGTCCAGGTCGATGCCCTGGTCGGGGAACAGCTCGGCCAGCGCGATCACGATGGCGCTGCCAATGGCGGTGGCGCGCTGCATCTGGAACTTGTCGATGGCCGCGACGAGGTCTTCACGGCTCAGCGTGGGCGGCTGCACCACCTGCGCGGTGCCGGCGAAGGCGACGATGCCCACGCGCACGTTGCGCGGCAGTTCCTCCAGGAAGGCCTTGGCGGCGACCTGCGACGCAACCAGCCGGTTGGGCTTGACGTCGGTGGCGCGCATGCTGCCCGAGACGTCCATGGCGAGGATGATGGTTTCCTGCTGTGAGGGCAGGGTGACCACGGCGAACGGCCGGGCGGCGGCCACCAGCATCGCGGCGAGTGCCAGCAGGAACAGCACCGGCGGAATGTGCCGGCGGATGCCCGGCCCTTTGCCCATGGCCTCCTTGACGATCGACAGGCTGGCGTAGCGCAGGGCCAGCGCCTTGCGCCGGCGCAACAGCCACAAATACAGCAGCACCAGCAAGGGCAGGGTGAGCAGCAGCCAGAGGAATTGGGGCCAAAGGAAGGTCATGGTCTAGTCCTTGCGGTCCTTGGTGGGCTTGCTCAGGCCGCCTGGTGCAGGTGGCGCGGCAAGGCGCCGCCCGTGCCCCGGCGCGTGCGCTGGCGGCGCAGGTCGGCGAAGCGCACGACGGCGTCCACCAGGTCGCCTTCTGTGGAAAGCTCCAGCGTGTCCACCCCCGCGTGCGCCAGCGCGGCCCGCAGGTCGGCCTCGCGCTGCGCGGCGATGCGCGCGAAGCGCTGGCGAAAGCCTTTGTCGCTGGTGTCCACCATCAGTTGCTCGCCGGTCTCGGCATCGATCACCGGAATCAGGCCCAGGTCGGGCAGTTCGAGTTCCAGCGGGTCGTGCAGGCGCACGGCCACGACCTCGTGGCGCAGGGCGAGTTGGGCCAGCGGCTTCTCCCAGCCCGGCTCGCTGATGAAGTCCGACACGACGAACACCGTGGAGCGGCGTCGCACCACGTTGCCGGCCGCCGTCAGCAGCTCGTGCAGTCGGGTTCCGGTGCTGTCCTTCGTGTCGGGCCGGTGTTGCAGGGTGTGCAGCATCTGCAGCACGTGGCGGCGCCCGCCGCGCGCGGGGATGACGGTGTCGACGCCCGTGCCATAGACCAGCGCGCCGACACGGTTGCCATGGCGCGTGAGCAGCCGCGCCAGCACCGCCACGAATTCGGCCGCCACCCCCTGCTTGCGCTCGGTGTGGGAGCCGAAATCCATCGAGGGGCTCAGGTCGAGCAGGAACCAGGCCGCCATCTCGCGGTCTTCGGTGAACACGCGCACGTGCGGCACCTGCAGCCGGGCGGTGACGTTCCAGTCGATGTGGCGCACGTCGTCGTGGTGCTGGTATTCGCGCAGGTCCGCCAGGTCCAGGCCGGCGCCGCGCATCAGCGTGCGGTAGTCGCCCTGCAGCAGGCCGTCGAGCCGGCGGATGACCGACCATTCCAGCCGGCGCAGAACGCGTTCGGCGCTGCCGGTCTCGCCCGTTGCGGGTCCAGTCGCAACGGGGTCCGGTGGCGCTTCTTCGACGGCGCCCTTGCGGCGAAACGGGTTCCTGAAGACCATGTCAGGCCGCGAGTTTCTCGTGTTCCAGTGGCTTGGCGGGCACCGGAATCTTCGCCATGATCTTGCTGACCACGGCGTCGGCCGAAAGCCCCTCGGACAGCGCTTCGTACGACAGCACCAGCCGGTGGCGCAGCACGTCGGGCACCAGGTCGGTCATGTCCTCGGGCAGCGCATAGGTGCGCCCGCGCAGCATGGCCAGGGCGCGCGCGCTCTCGGTGAGGTTGATGGTGGCGCGCGGACTGGCGCCGAAGGTGATGAAGCGCGCCAGGTCCTTCAGGCCGGCTTTCTCGGGCGTGCGCGTGGCCGCCACCAGCTTGACGGCGTACTGGATCAGCGAAGGGTCCACATAGACCCGCCGGCATTCGGCCTGCAGCGCGGCGAGCTGTTCGGTGGTGGCCACGGGCGTGACGTCCACCGGTGCGCCGGTGACGCGCTGCACGATCACGAACTCTTCCTCGTCGGTGGGGTAGTCCACCAGCACCTTCATCATGAAACGGTCCACCTGCGCCTCGGGCAGCGGGTAGGTGCCCTCGGTCTCGATCGGGTTCTGCGTGGCCATCACCAGGAAGGGCGAGGGAACGCGGTGCGTCTCGCCGGCGATCGTCACCTGCCGCTCCTGCATCACCTCCAGCAGCGCGCTCTGCACCTTGGCCGGCGCGCGGTTGATCTCGTCGGCCAGCAGCAGGTTGGTGAACACCGGCCCCAGGGAGGTGCTGAAGTCGCCGGTCTTCTGGTTGTAGATGCGCGTGCCGACCAGGTCGGACGGCACCAGGTCGGGCGTGAACTGGATGCGCTTGAACTGGCCGCGAACGGTGTTGGCGAGGGTCTTGATGGTGAGCGTCTTGGCCAGCCCGGGAACGCCTTCGACCAGCAGATGGCCCTGCGCCAGCATGGCGATCATCACGCGCTCCAGGAAGCGGTCCTGGCCGACCACCACGCGCTTGACCTCGTAGAGGATCTGTTCCATCAACTGCGCGGTATCGCCGGGTTTTGCGGGATTCATGTCCATGAGGGCTCCTAAAGGGTTGAGGACAGAGCAAGGTTCACTGCGTGCAACGCTGGGTCTGTCCCGCAATTTAAATGGTTGAGGACAGAGCAAAGTTCACTATGTGTAACTCTTGGTCTGTCCCGCAAGGTTTCAGAAAGGGTGCAGGCCGACGGCGGCCGCGGCGTTTTCGATCGGCACGGCAAAGGCAATGCCCAGGAATGTGCGTGCCGGGGTCGGATTCAGGATGGCGGTGACGATGCCGACTACCTCGCCGTCCATGGTGACCAGCGGCCCGCCCGAGTTGCCCGGGTTGGCCGCGGCGTCGAACTGGATCAGGTTGGTGAGTTTCTGCTTGCCCTCGGGCGAACGGAACACGCGCTTGAGCCCCGAGATCACGCCGGCGGAATACGACGGGCCAATGCCGAACGGAAAGCCCACCGCCACCACCTGGTCGCCGGGGAGCAGATCGTGGGTGGAGCGCATCGTGGCGGGGATCAGGTCGTCGGGGATCTTGTGTGCCTGCAGCACCGCCAGGTCATTTTCCGGCTGAGCGCCGGTGATGGAGGCAGTGGCTTCCAGCCCGTCGGCGAACAGCACCTTGATGGTGTCGGCGGCCTGCACCACGTGCAGGTTGGTCAGGATCACGCCCTTGTCGACGATCACCACGCCGGTGCCCACGCCGTGCTCGATGTCCTCTTCGCCCTTCTTGCCGGCGCGGTAGCCCGTCACGCGCACCACGGACGGTCGGATCACCTCGGCGGCACGCGCAGCGGGCGAGGGCAGGGGTGTCTTCTCCAGGGTGCTGAGCACGGCGGCGTCGATGTCCTCCTGCGTCAGCGCCCGCGCGCCGGGGCGCAGTGCCTGGGCCAGGGTGAACAGCAGCAGGAAGGTCAGCACGCCGATGGCGATCCACAGGCCGCGCGGACTACTGAGGAAGGCCGCGGCGCGCTGCCACCGGGCGCGGGCGGTCGTGTCGGGCATGGGCACGGCCCGGGCTTCGGCATCGCTGGCGGACGAAGGCGAAGTCGGACCCGGGCGGGGTGCCGATCGGCTGTAGAGAGCGGTTTTTCGCATCCTTTGACCTGCCCGCGTGAACGATGGAGCCGCCACGTTAGCACGGTTGCCGCCTTCGTGCAGGCTTCGGGCATCATCGCGCCATGACCGTCTGGATCGACACGCACTGCCACCTCGACGCGCCTGAATTTGGGACAGACGCCGCGGAGGTGCGGGCGCGTGCGTCAACCGTCGGAGTGGCGCAATGCGTGATCCCGGCCGTGGAAGTCGCGAACTTCGACACCGTGCGCACGCTGGCGCACCGCTTCGGCGACGCCTACGCGCTGGGCATTCACCCGCTGTACGTGGCGCGCGCCCAGGAGGCCGACCTTGCCACGCTGGACGTCGCGCTGGAGCGCCACCGGGACGACCCGCGCCTTGTGGCCGTGGGGGAGATCGGGCTGGACTATTTCGTGCCTGAACTCAAGCTCAGCCCGCTGAAGGAGCGGCAGGAGCATTTCTACCGCGAGCAGCTCAAGCTGGCGCGCCGCCATGGCCTGCCGGTGATCCTGCATGTTCGCCGCTCGGCCGATGCGTTGCTGCGGGCGCTGCGCGAGCTGGCGCCCCTGCAAGGCTGGCGCGGCATCGCCCACGCTTTCAATGGCAGCCAGCAGCAGGCGCAGGCCTTCATCGATCTGGGCTTCAAGCTGGGATTCGGCGGTGCGGTGACCTATGAGCGCGCGCTGCAGCTGCGCCGCCTGGCGGCCGAACTGCCGCTGTCGGCGCTGGTGCTGGAGACCGACGCACCCGACATCCCGCCGCACTGGCTCTACGTGACCGCCGAACAGCGTGCCGCCGGGCAGGCACGCCAGCCCAACGAACCCGCCGAGTTGCCGAGGATCGGCGCGGTGGTGGCGGGCTTGAGGGGGATTTCCGTGGAAGAGCTGGCGCTTGCGACCGTGCGCAATGCGGGGGAGGCGTTGCCGCGGGTGATGGAAGGGATTTTTTGAGTTTTTTTGGTGCTATCCCGGCGTGGGATGGTCAGTTTTAGCTATTGATTTGTGAGTTTTCATGGGGTGGCTGGCCGGGTCTCGGCCCGGCGGCCGACTCACTTTCTCTTGCTTCGCCAAGAGAAAGTAAGCAAAGAGAAGGCGAGCCGGGCGTCCGGTCCCCTGCGCTTCGCTTCGCGGTGCCTTGCGCTGCTCGAAACCGGCGGGAGGCTCAGAAACTCGGGCCTGCGGCCCTCAGACATCTGAGCCTCTTGATCCGCCGGCCTCTGCGCTGCTCAGCCCGGCCGCAACGGCGGGGAGCGGGAACCTCCGCTTCACGCGACGCTGGCGCGACGATCTCCGTCATTCGTACAAAGTGCTCGTTCCAGCGGAAGGGTCGAAAGCCCCCGGTTCCCCAGCCGTCATGCGTCGGCGAGTCGCACAGGCCCAGGCGGGAAAAGGTGCGCAGATGTCTGAGCCCGAAGGGCGAGTTTCTGCG
>Ga0116177_10002741_pt1 | contig 12905 bp, 10 predicted proteins | sample AD_STIC10_MetaG_FD_89750 | JGI IMG/M metagenome (GOLD analysis project Ga0116177, IMG submission 89750) | Active sludge microbial communities of municipal wastewater-treating anaerobic digesters from USA - AD_STIC10_MetaG | ecosystem: Engineered > Bioreactor > Anaerobic > Digestate | place: USA...
CACCTCGGACGGCAGCCATAGCTGCCGCGGATCGTCGAACGCGGCGGCCGGTGTCGATTCGCATCCCATCTCCAGAAAGGTCGCCGGCCACGATTCGGGCGGCACGCGAATCGCGTCTACCTTGACCACGTCACGCTCGCGCCGCAGCACGCGGTAATCGGGACGTGGCGCCGCCGTCGGGTTGTCCAGTGTCACGACGCCTTCTGGAGAGCGGATCAATCCCGGGTCACCGGTCAGTGCCATCGGCGGCACATCCACCCGCTGCTTCGTCACCGGATTGATCGCGTCGGTAACGAACTCACCCGTGGCGAGATCGCGCGGGTACGAGAGATTGTGGCCGTGCAGCCGGAAGCGCTGTTCGTCTAGCCGCACGTGACGGGAGAGCTCGATGCCCTCCCAGCGCACGACGGGCCGCGGCGACATGCCGACCGGCACGGCGATCATGATGAAGTGGTACCAGTGCAGGATGTCCGCCTCGGGCTCGAGGCTGCGCTGGATGCGCATCGTCTGCAGGAAGTTCTGCACGCGATCGAGGCGTTCGAACGAGGACGTCTGACGGCCAGCGGCGCGACCGCCCGCTGCCCCTTGTTTCGCCGCGCCCGCCGTTGCCGATCCCAGGCCCACCGCAGCGCCAGCGGCGCCGGCCAGCAGTGTCGCGATGGCGGATCTGCGCCCGGCTGCGGCCTCGATGCCGTGTTTCGTTCCCATACTGCTCCCTGCGAAGTGTTGTGGAGTACCCAGAGTCGATCGTGCGGCCCCCGAAGGCAAGCGTCCTGCGGCCTGTGCGCTGCCTCGGTACCTGGCCCTCCTCGAGTCCGGCCGGATCGCGACCGCTTGGATTCTTGACATCCTTTTCCTGAAACTGTACCTTTTTATATAAAGGTACATCCATTGAACGCCACAGCCGCTCCCAATTTCGCGCCCATCCGCAAGGGGCTCCTCGAGTTCCTGGTGCTGAAGATCGTTGGTCGCCAGGACGTGTACGTGCCCGATATCCTGCGCACGCTCTCCGCCACGGAGTTCGCGACGCAGGAAGGTACGCTGTATCCGTTGCTCAGCAAGCTTCGGCGCGACGAACTGGTGCACTACGAATGGCGGGAATCGGACACCGGTCCGCCGCGGAAGTACTACCGTCTGACCGAGGCGGGACGTTCCTATCTGGCCCTGCTCAACAGCTACTGGTCGCAGATCAATCGCACGATCGACGATCTTGGACGAACACCATGCAGCGAGTAATCACCGTCAGCCTCAATCGCAATGCATTCTCGTTCGAGGAAGATGCACATCGCCGTCTCGCGACGTACATCGAGTCCGCGCAGCGAACCCTCGCGGAAAATCCCGATCGCGCCGAGGTGATCAACGATCTTGAACAGGCGATCGCGGATCAGTGCACGCGGCGACTGCGAACCGGGCAGACGGTGATCACGCTCGCGGAGCTCGAGCCCGCGCTGGCCGAGATCGGCGAGGTCGAAATTCCAGGTGGCGCCGGCGGCACGCCGCGGGGCGAAGCCCGCACGGCGGCTGGCTCTCTGCAGCAGATCAGCGAAGGCGCCGTCATCAGCGGCGTCTGCAAGGGCCTAGCGCAGAGCACTGCCCTCGACGTCACGCTGGTACGCGTCATCGCGGTGCTGCTGTTGTTCCTGACCGGCGGCGGCATGGTGTTCCTCTACCTGCTGCTCATGCTGCTCATTCCGTTCGCGCCGCACGCGGCGGGCAGTCCGCCGCTGCGCGGGCTGCCGGCAAAATCGCGCGAGTTCGTGACGTTCGTCCGCGGCAAACTCGGTGTGTTGACGCACTAGGGCGCGTCAACACGCCCTGACGTTCCATGGGTCGGCCAGCCGAGTCGGTCGGCTGGCTTCGCATTCCTCGCCCTGCCAGCCTCGAGCCTCGTCCATCACACACCACGAGGCGCCCCATGAGGCTGATCGCAATTCTGTTGGCTGCGGTGCTCGCAATGCCTGCTGCGGCCACCGCTGCGAGCCCGGGCACCGTCCTGGTTACCGGCGCCAATCGCGGCATCGGTCTCGAGTTCGTCCGGCAATACGCTGAACGTGGCTGGGCGGTCATCGCCACGGCGCGCCAACCGGCCGAGGCTCGTGAGCTTGCGGCCCTCGCCGAGAAGCACCCAACCGTACGGATCGAGTCGCTGGACCTCGCGAACAGCGAATCGATGACCGCCCTCGCACGGAAGCTCGTGTCGCAGCCGATCGACATCCTGATCAACAATGCGGGTGTGCTCGGCGAACTCCCCAAGCAATCCATCGGCGGCCTGGATCGCAGCGAGTTCGAGTACGTGATGGCCGTGAACGCTTTCGGTGCCGTCAAGCTCGCTGAACTGCTGAAGCCGAATCTGCTGGCCGGACGGCAGAAGAAGGTCTTCGCCTTGACGAGTGGTCTCGGCTCCTCCGAACTCACGGCGCGCCGCGGCGGCTTCTACGCTTACCGCATGAGCAAGGCGGCGCTGAACATCGGGTATCGCGCGCTCGCCGCCGACTGGCGTGGCGAAGGCATCATGGTCGGCCTGATCGCACCGGGTATGGTCGAGACGAAACTGCTGCGGCAGTCGAACTTTCCGGGGCAGGGGATCAGCGCCGAGGTCAGCGTCACCGGCATGCTGAAGGTCATCGACGCGATGACCCTCGACAGCAACGGCAAGGCCATCAACTACGACGGATCCGTGATCCCGTGGTGACCCGCCACTGGGGCTGAACCTCCCGGCAACGCCGGGGAGGGTTTGAGGTACTATTCCCGGCTTCGCGCGGCCGCCCCGGGGGTGGAAACGCGCATGAATCAAAGCCTTAGCGACCCACGGACGAGGTGGCCATGTCCCTGACTATCGGAATTCCGCGCGAGACCTTCGCGCTCGAGAAACGCGTAGCGACCGTCCCGGATGTGGTCGAGAAGCTCGTCAAGCTCGGATTCGGCGTGGCCATCGAGACCGGGGCTGGCGACGCTGCCAATTTCAGCGACGAGTCCTACCGGGCCGTGGGCGCACGCGTCGCGGCTAATGCCGCGGAGCTGTACGCGGCGTCGGACATCGTCTTCAAGGTGCGCGCGCCGAGCGCCGCCGAAGTGCCGCTGCTGAAGCCCGGCACCACGCTGATCAGCTTCATCTGGCCGGCGCAGAACGCGGAGCTGATGCAGCAGCTCGCGGCACGCAACCTCACGGTGCTCGCGATGGATGCTCTGCCGCGGCAGCTGTCGCGCGCGCAGAAAATGGATTCGCTGACTTCGATGGCCAGCATCAGTGGCTACCGTGCGGTGATCGAAGCGGCCAATGCGTTCGGCCGCTTCTTCAACGGTCAGGTCACGGCTGCGGGCAAGATTCCGCCGGCCAAGGTGTTCATCGCCGGTGCCGGTGTCGCCGGCCTCGCGGCGATCGGCACGGCCGCGAATCTCGGCGCCATCGTGCGCGCCAACGACACGCGCGCGGAAGTCGCCGATCAGGTCGTGTCGCTCGGCGGCGAGTTCGTCAAGGTGGACTACGAAGAGGAAGGTTCGGGCGGCGGCGGCTACGCCAAGGTCATGAGCGAAGGCTTCCAGCAGGCGCAGCGTGCGATGTACGCCCAGCAGGCGCGCGAGGTCGACATCATCATCACGACCGCGCTGATCCCGGGCAAGCCCGCGCCGCGGCTGATCACGGCCGAGATGGTGCAGACGATGAAGCCCGGCAGTGTCATCGTCGACATGGCGGCCGAGCAGGGCGGCAACTGCGAGCTGACGGTTCCGGGCGAGGCGGTCGTGCGCCATGGCGTGACGATCATCGGCTACACCGATCTCGCCAGCCGGCTCGCGCGGCAGGCGTCGACACTCTATTCCACCAACCTGCTGCGGCTCACCGAAGAGCTGTGCAAGACGAAGGACGGCACGATCAACGTCAACTTCGACGATGACGCGATCCGCGGTCTGACGGTGATCAAAGAAGGTGCCGTGACCTGGCCCGCGCCGCCGCCGAAGCTGCCTGCTGCACCAGCGAAGCCTGCGGCAGCGGCTGCGGTAGCGGCGCCCGCGAAGAAATCCAGTCACGGTCACGGCGGCGCGAGCGAACCTGCGTCGGCGGGCAGCCTCGCCATCGTGTTCGGCGCCGGTGCTCTGCTGTTCTGGCTGGTCGGCGCGTTCGCCCCGGCAGCTTTCCTCGGTCACTTCACGGTGTTCGTACTCGCCTGCTTCATCGGCTACATGGTCGTGTGGAACGTCACGCCCTCGCTGCACACGCCGCTGATGAGCGTCACGAACGCGATCTCGAGCATCATCGCGGTCGGTGCGCTGGTGCAGGTGGCACCGCCGCTGAACGATTCGACGACGGATCGACCGGACGCGCTGATCCTGGGTCTCGCGGTCTTTGCGCTCGCGCTGACCGCCGTCAACATGTTCGGCGGCTTCGCCGTCACGCGTCGCATGCTCGCGATGTTCCGCAAGTAAGGGGCCTGCCAGCATGTCCGCGAATCTCGCCACGGTCGCCTATATCGGTGCGGCCATCCTGTTCATTCTGAGCCTCGGCGGCCTCTCGAATCCCGAGACCGCACGGCGGGGCAACCTCTACGGCATGGTCGGCATGGCCATCGCCGTGCTCGCGACGATCTTCGGGCCGCGCGTCACCGCTGCCGGCATTCCGTACATCATCGGTGCGCTGCTGGTCGGCGGCGCCATCGGCCTGTACGCGGCCAAGAAAGTACAGATGACGCAGATGCCGGAGCTGGTGGCGCTGATGCACAGCCTCGTCGGCCTCGCAGCCTGCCTCGTCGGCTTTGCGAGCTACATCGACACTTCGGTGGTTTACGAAGGCGCCGAGAAAGCGATCCATGAAGTCGAGATCTACATCGGCATCTTCATCGGCGCGATCACGTTCTCGGGCTCGATCATCGCGTTCGGCAAGCTGTCAGGAAAGATCGGCGGCAAGCCGCTGCTGCTGCCGGCGCGCCACTGGCTGAATCTTGCCGGCCTGATCGCCGTGATCTGGTTCGGCGGCGCGTTCGTGCAGGCGCAGGATGTGAACGCCGGCATGACGCCGCTGATCATCATGACGGCCATTGCCCTGCTGTTCGGCATCCACATGGTGATGGCCATCGGTGGCGCCGACATGCCGGTGGTCGTCTCGATGCTGAACAGCTACTCCGGCTGGGCCGCGGCGGCGACAGGCTTCATGCTGTCGAACGATCTGCTGATCGTCACCGGCGCGCTGGTGGGTTCCTCGGGCGCGATCCTCTCGTACATCATGTGCCGCGCGATGAACCGCTCGTTCATCAGCGTCATCGCCGGCGGCTTCGGCACCGGCGGTGGTGCCGCGCCGGTTCCTGCGGGCGGCGGTGAGCCACAAGGCGAAGTGACGGCGATCAGCGCCGTCGAGACGGCCGAGCTGTTGCGCGAATCGAAGAACGTCGTGATCGTCCCGGGCTATGGCATGGCCGTCGCGCAGGCCCAGCACACGGTCTATGAAATCACCAAGCTGCTGCGTGAGAAGAAGATCAACGTCCGCTTCGCGATCCATCCGGTCGCGGGCCGGATGCCCGGCCACATGAACGTGCTGCTGGCCGAAGCCAAGGTGCCGTACGACATCGTGCTCGAGATGGACGAGATCAACGACGACTTCCCGACCACGGACGTCACGATGGTGATCGGCGCGAACGACATCGTGAACCCGGCGGCGCAGGACGATCCGGGCAGTCCGATCGCCGGCATGCCGGTGCTGGAAGTGTGGAAGTCCAAGACCTCGATCGTCATGAAGCGCTCGATGGCCTCGGGCTATGCGGGCGTCGACAATCCGCTGTTCTTCAAGGAGAACAACCGGATGCTGTTCGGCGACGCGAAGAAGATGCTGGACGAGGTGCTGTCCGCGCTCAAGGCGTGACTTGAGCGCAGTCGGGGCCCCGGGCACCGCGGGCGTCGGTAAATACCTACAGCCGGCGAGCCGTTTTGGGGGGTGGCGTGGCGCCGAGCACACGCCTGATACGGGTAAAATCGGGAGGTTCTAACCTTCAGATCACTCCCAGGAATGCCTCCGCCCATGACCACCGACTCTGTTGTCCGTTCCGACGAACATGCGCCGATCAACTGGGTCACGACGATTGTCTTCACGCTGACGCCGCTGGCCGCGCTGATCCTGATCCCGTGGTACGGGCTCACGCGTGGCTTCAGCATGGCCGCGTGGATCAGCCTGTTCGTGTTCCTGTGGGCCTGCGGCATTTCGATCACGGCGGGTTATCACCGGCTGTGGTCGCACCGGACCTACCAGGCGCACTGGTCCGTACGCTGTTTCTTCGCACTCTTCGGCGCGATGGCGATGCAGCACAGCATCCTGGTATGGGGATCGCAGCATCGCACGCATCATCTGTTCGTCGACGACGTGGACAAGGACCCGTACAGCGCAAAGCGCGGCTTCTGGTTCTCGCACATCGGCTGGATCCTGCGCGATTACCCGAGCGGCCGAAACGACTTCACGAATGCCGGCGACCTGATGCGCGATCCGATCGTGATGTTCCAGCATCGCCACTACCTCGCGCTGACGCTCGCGACCAACATCGCGCTGCCGCTGGCCGTGGGCTGGGTCGTGGGTGACGTCTGGGGCGTGTTCCTGCTCGGCGGCCTGCTCCGGTTGATCGTGAATCACCACTTCACATGGTTCATCAATTCGCTTGCCCACCTGTGGGGTTCGCAGCCGTACACCGACGAGAACACCGCGCGCGACAATCCGGTGCTCGCGTTCCTCACGTACGGAGAGGGCTATCACAACTTCCACCATATCTTTCAGAACGACTACCGCAACGCGGTGAAGTGGTGGCAATACGATCCGACCAAATGGCTGATCGCGGGGCTTGCATCGGTGGGACTTGCGTCCCATCGGAAGCGCGTGCCAGAGCTGTGGATACAGCGCGCGCGGCTTGCGATGCAGTTCAAGCGCACGGAGCGCACGCTGCAGAAGCGCCAGAGTCGTTTCGGCGACGAGCAGCTCGAGAGTGCGCGGGCACGCGTGGCCGAGGAGTACGCGGCGTTCAGAAAGGCGGTCGACGACTGGGCGAAGCTGCGCGATCAGTGGGTCGCCGATCGCAAGCAGCGCCTGCTGCAGAAATGGGAAGAGACGGGGTTTCGTCTGCGCCTGCGGGAGATCGAGACGGGACTGAAGCTGCAGCACCGCAGGCTCCGGGCGATCAGTCGCGCGTACGCCTGACGCAGTACGACGCCGATTCCGCGGGTTACACTCGCCGCCCTCCAGGAACCCGAGGGCCATCTGGCCGTGTCGATGTCCGACGACCGGAAATCCGTTGCGCCGCCTGCCGCCGTTTCGCCGGAGGACCTCGAGCGCGCGCTGAGCGTGCTGCGTGCCATCGAAGCCGATCGTGGTGTGCTCGCGAGCCTGACCGAGGCGCAGCGCACCGAACTGCTGCAGCTCGCCGGCCAGGTCACGAAGCCGGACCGCAAGGCACTGCGCAAGATGGCGAAGGCGTTCCGCCGCGCGGATCGCGCCGCCGCGCAGGCGGAGGATCGCGCGCTGATCGAGCAGACGGGCCTGCGGGTGCAGCGGCGGGCGCCGGTCTATGAACCCCTCTGGCTGCCCCCGCCGAGCGAAGCCGAGGCCGCTCCCGTGTCGCCAGCGCCGCGGCCCGCGCTGAATCAGGCGCGCAACTGCTATGTCTGCAAGGCGGAGTACACCGCGCCGCATCGCTACTACGATTCGATGTGCGTGCCCTGCGGCGACTTCAACTACGCCAAGCGCGAACAGACCGCAGATCTTTCCGGTCGCCACGCGCTCGTCACCGGCGCGCGAGTCAAGATCGGCTATCAGGCCGCGCTGAAGCTGCTGCGCGCAGGGGCGCAGGTCATCGTGACGACGCGATTCCCGGTAGACGCGGCGTCGCGTTACGCGCGCGAGCCGGACTACCTGGATTTTCGGGAGCGCTTGCAGGTGTTCGGCCTGGATCTGCGCCACACGCCGAGTGTCGAGATTTTCGCGCGCTCGCTGGCCGGGAAACTGCCACGACTCGACTACATCCTGAACAACGCTTGCCAGACGGTGCGCCGGCCCGCAGGCTGGTTCCGGCATCTGCTCGAGCTCGAGTCACAGCCCCTCGAATCGCTGCCCACCGAATGGCGTGGCACGCTGGCAGCCCATGCCGAGCTGTGTCGAAGTCTCGACGCGCCTTCGACGGGCGCTACGGGCGACGCAGGTGCCACAGCCTTGCCGACCCTCGCCGGGCTCAGTGGCGTGTCGGGTCTCTTGCATAGCGCTGAATTGTCGCAGCGCCGCTATCTCGATGAGGACTTTCGCGAGGGTGATGCGTTGTTCCCGACCGGGCGCTACGACGCAGACCTGCAGCAGGTGGACCTGCGCGAGACGAACAGCTGGCGACTGCGCCTGCACGAGGTGAACACAGCCGAGTTGCTCGAAGTGCAGCTGATCAATGCGATTGCGCCGTACACGCTCAACGCGCGCCTCAAGCCGCTGATGGTCGCGACGCCCGGTGCGCACAAGCACATCGTGAATGTCAGTGCGATGGAAGGGCAGTTCTATCGCACCGTGAAGACGGACAAGCATCCGCACACGAACATGGCGAAGGCCGCGCTGAACATGATGACGCGCACCAGCGCGCCCGACTATGTTCGAGACGGAATCCACATGAACGCCGTCGACACGGGCTGGGTCACCGATGAGGATCCGGCAGTGCACGCGGCACGCAAGGCGGAAATGGGTTTCGCGCCGCCGCTGGATGTGCTCGATGGCGCGGCCCGCATCGTCGATCCAATCTTCGAGGGCCAGCGGACCGGCCAGCACGTCTGGGGCCAGTTCCTGAAGGACTACCGGCCGGCGCCGTGGTGAGCGTGCTAGAACCTACCTCATAATCCCGCATGACCGCGAAGCACCCTCGCGGGCGCGTCGCCAGGAGCGACTGCAACGCGGTTCATGTGGGATTTTGAGATAGGTTCTAGGCGCTCTTGATTCCCGGCGCCGGCGCGGGCTCACTACACATCCCGTTCTTCGCGCCGGCACCGTTCCATGACCCAGGCCCAGGCCATCGTTTTCGACGCCCCCCGCACGCTGTCGGTCCAGACGCTCGAGTTGAAGGCCTTCGAGGCCGGTGATCTCGAGGTCGAGGTGAGCTTCAGCGGTATCAGTACCGGCACGGAGCGGCTGCTGTGGGATGGCACGATGCCGCCGTTCCCGGGCCTGGGTTATCCGCTCGTGCCCGGATACGAGACGGTCGGTACGGTGGTGCGTGCGGGCGAGTCAGCATCGGTAGCGGTCGGCAGCCAAGTGTTCATCCCCGGCTCCTACAGCTTTCAGGGTGTCCGCAACATCTTCGGCGGTGCCGGATCGCGCCTGATCGTGCCGCATGATCGCGTCGTCGTGCTCGATCCTGCGCTCGGCCCGAAAGGCGTACTGCTCGCGCTCGCCGCGACCTGCTACCACACCGTCTCTCTCGGTGGATTGCGTCAGCCGATGGTCGCGCCGGATCTGATTGTCGGCCACGGCGTCATGGGCCGGCTGCTGGCGCGGATTGCGCTGGCGCTCGGCATGCCGGCGCCGACCGTGTGGGAGACACAGCCGTTGCGTCGCGCCGGTGCGGAGGGCTATCCGGTGATCGCGCCTGATGAGGACAGCCGCAAGAACTACGCAGCGATCTATGACGTCAGTGGCGACAGTTCGATCCTCAATGGCCTGATTTCGCGGCTCGCGCCGGGTGGTGAAGTGGTGCTCGCGGGCTTCTACAAGCAGGACCTGAGCTTCGCGTTCGCGCCCGCATTCATGCGCGAGGCGCAGATCCGCGTCGCCGCGCAGTGGAAGAAGCTCGACCTGCAGGCCGTCACGGCGCTGGTCGAGAGCGGTGCGCTGTCGCTCGAGGGGCTGATCACGCACACACTGCCCGTCAGTCGCGCGCGCGACGCGTATGAAACCGCCTTCGGCGATCCGCAGTGCCTGAAGATGATGATCGACTGGCGCGCGTGATGCCGGGCGACGGCGCGAGCGCAGTGCGTCGACGCGTGTTCGTGCTCGGCGCCACCGGCACTCTCGGCATCGCCACGGTGCGCGCGCTTTTGCGGCGCGGTCATGACGTCGTCTGTTTCGTGCGCGAACGCGCCGGGGTTGGCGGTAAGTTGCAGCGCGACGATCTTGCGCGGCTGTTTCCAGATGCGCAGTTGCGCTTCGGGGACGTCACCGATCCGGTGTCCCTCGCGCGCGGTGGCTTCCGCGAGGAACGCTTCGACGCGCTGGTGTCCTGCCTGGCTTCCCGCACCGGCGCGCCACGCGACGCCTGGGCCATCGATCATCGTGCGCATGTCGAGGCGCTGCGGATCGCGAAAGCGGCGGGCGTGCAGCATTTTGTGCTGCTGTCGGCCATTTGCGTGCAGAAGCCGCTGCTGGCGTTCCAGCACGCCAAGCTCGCGTTCGAGAAGGAATTGCGGGAATCGGGTCTGCGTTACTCGATCGTCAGGCCAACGGCATTCTTCAAGTCACTGTCCGGTCAGATCGATCGACTGCGCCGCGGCAAGCCCTTCCTCGTCTTTGGCGATGGTCGCCTGAACGCCTGCAAGCCGATCAGCGATCGGGATCTCGGCGAGTATCTCGCCGGCTGCCTCGACGACCCCGAGAGATTCGATCGCATCCTGCCGATTGGCGGACCCGGCGAGCCGATCACGCCGCGCCAGCAGGGTGAAGCGCTGTTCGAGTTGCTCGGCATGCCGCCGAAGTTCAAGGAAGTCCCCGTGGCACTGCTCGATGCGATCATCGCCGTGCTCGCGACGCTGGGGCGCGTGATCCCGCCACTGGCCGACAAGGCGGAGCTTGCGCGGATCGGGCGCTACTACGGCACCGAGTCGATGCTGGTACTCGATCCGCACACGGGCCAGTACGACGCAGGCGCCACGCCCTCCACGGGCAGCGATACGTTGCTGGATCACTACGCGGCACTGGTCCGGGGCACGGCCACGTCCGAGCGTGGCGATCATTCGGTGTTCTGACGTCACCCTGCACGCCATGCCTTCGACTCTCGAATGCGATGTGCTCATCGTGGGCGGCGGTCCCGCCGGGCTGATGGCCGCGGAAGTCCTGGCGCGTCACGGACGGCGGGTCGACCTGTTCGAGGCGATGCCCTCCGTCGGCCGAAAATTCCTGCTCGCCGGCAAGGGCGGCCTGAACCTCACGCATAGCGAAGCCTTCGAGGCATTCGTGGCTCGTTATGGCGCAGCGTCGGCGGTGCTCCAACCCCTGTTGCAGCGATTCGGTGCGACGGAGCTGCGCGACTGGGCAGAGGGGCTCGGCATCGAGACCTTCATCGGCAGTTCGGGTCGCGTCTTTCCGCGTGAGATGAAGGCTGCACCGCTGCTGCGGCGCTGGCTGCAGCGTCTGCGCGGGCTCGGCGTGAATGTCCACGTCCGACATCGAATGATCGGCTTCGATGCGCCCTCCGGCGCACCGCAGCGTCCGCCGTCGCTGCGATTCTCGACGCCGGCCGGCGAGGTGATCGTCAGCGCGAACGCGATCCTTCTGGCGCTCGGTGGCGCAAGCTGGCCGCAGCTCGGCTCAGACGGTGCATGGGTGCCGTGGCTGCAGCAGGCGGGCGTTGGCATCGCGCCGCTGCAGCCTGCGAATTGCGGGTTCGATGTGGCCGGAGGCTGGACGGAGCACCTGCGCACCCGCTTCGCCGGCGCGCCGCTGAAAGGCGTGCGTTTGCACTGGACACAGCCCAACGGCGATTCCGCTGCGCAGATCGGCGAGTTCGTGCTGACCGCGACCGGCGTCGAGGGCAGCCTGATCTATGCCGCATCCGCGAGCATTCGCGAAGCGATCGCGCAGCAGACGCCTGCGACGGTGACGCTGGATCTGCTACCGCAGCGTGATGCGCAATGGATCGAGCGTGCGCTGTCGCAGCCGCGCGGTTCGCGTTCGCTGTCCACGCACCTGAAGGCGCGGCTGGGTCTTGAAGGCGTGCGCGCGGCACTGATGCACGAACTGCTGCCGCGCGAGGTGATCGCGGACACCGCACGACTCGCGGCAGCACTCAAGGCGTTGCCGATGCGCCTGCAGTCAACGCGCCCGCTGGCCGAGGCCATCAGCACCGCAGGCGGTGTGAAGTTCTCAGCGGTGGATGAAGGACTGATGCTGCGAGATCTGCCGGGCGTATTCTGCGCCGGCGAAATGCTCGACTGGGAAGCGCCGACCGGGGGCTATCTGTTGACCGCCTGCTGCGCGACCGGCTTCGCGGCGGGCACCGCGGTGCTCAGGTTCTTGTCCAGCGGCGCCAGCGCAGCAGTGCCGGATCGTCGCTGACGGCAAGACCGATCTGGTAGCGAGCATCATTTTCCGACTGGCCCGCGGCGGCGACTTCACGGCCGACGTAATACATGTGAAACCGACCGCGACCCATGTCGACGCACCACGGCGTACCGATCGCACCGCAGTCCCAGTGTCCTGAGTCGCGCGGAGTCGGGCTAAGGATCGCGCCATCGGGCAACGGTCCGTCGAGCCGCTTCCAGTCGAGACCATCCTGCGATTCGGCGATGCCCAGCGACGGGCGGCCGTCAGCACCCCATCTCTCGTAAAGCATCACGAAGCGATCGTGACCGAGATGACGATGGCGGAACACGTGGCGCGTCGAGGCGCCGCCGACGTCGAAGCGGCCAGCGGTGCCGCGTCCCAGCAGCACGCCAAGTTTGTTCCATGACTGTCCATGGTCCGTGGACTCTGCTGCGCAGATCACGAAGCCGAGCTCGCGATTCACGGCGTGGTAGTACATGCGCCATTGGTTGTGTTGCAGCTTCAGCACCTGCGGCCAGCCGACGCTCGCGGCATCGGCCGAACCGGGTGCACCGACATCCAGCACCGCGCCTCGTATGGGGCCGTCGAACCGCCGCCAGTGCAGGCCGTCGGTGGATTGCGCGCGGCCGATGCGCAGCGGGAAGCCGCGGGTACG
>Ga0116177_10002743_pt1 | contig 12904 bp, 21 predicted proteins | sample AD_STIC10_MetaG_FD_89750 | JGI IMG/M metagenome (GOLD analysis project Ga0116177, IMG submission 89750) | Active sludge microbial communities of municipal wastewater-treating anaerobic digesters from USA - AD_STIC10_MetaG | ecosystem: Engineered > Bioreactor > Anaerobic > Digestate | place: USA...
AAAGGAGAATAAAAGATGGGACAAATAATTAATTTTATAGACTTACAAACTTTGTACACAGGAATAGCTTTAATAATTTTTATGGCTGTAAATATTATTTTGGGTGGTCTAGGGGCATTATTCGTACAAGAATTCAATACAAAAATTCTTTTACAAGGCATTATAAAGGCATTAATAGTAATTGTATGTATAATGTTAATCTACATAGCTGGTCTATTGACTGTAGACCTAGCAGTAATTAATATCAATGGTCAAGAAGTAAATGTTTTAACAGCTATTTATATTTTAATAGTATACGCCTTTTATCATTATGTGAGAGAAGTTGTAAATAAATTAAGTAATATGTTAAATAGCAAAATAGATATTGGCGAAGGTATGTAAAAATGATACTAAAAAAGGGGCAGTCACCTATCGAGTAACTTTCTGCCCCTAAAAACTCTGATGAGTTTTGTTAATTATATCATAAAATTTTTAAGTTATCAAGAAAAAGATAATAGCAGATAAAAATTAAATTTTATGAGGTGTGAAATTGGAAAATGAAAAATTAGTAGAAATAGTTGCAAAACATGGCGTGGAAATTGAAAATATTAAAGATGATATTGATGAATTAAAAGATACCCAAAAGATGATTTACGAAATGAATGGTAATATTAAGGGTTTGGTAGATAAATTAGGAAATACCAATAATGAAATTACCGAATTAAAGTGTGATATAAAAAAAGATATTAAAGGTTTAAGAAATGATATAGAAGAAGTTAAGAATAAAAGTGATAAAGAAGATGCAAAAAAATGGGATAAGCTTATGTGGTTAATTGCTGGTGGTATTATAACTTTGTTGATTGGTATGATAAAAAATAGTTTGGGACTATAAGAGAAATGAGTTGATATAATTGGCTAAAAAGAAAAAAGATATAAGTATGAATATGTTGCGTGAAAGAGCTTTAAAGCTTCCAGATGTTACAGAAGAGATGTTTTTGAGTTGTAATCAGCACAATGTTGAATTAATTCAAGAATATCTTGAAACAAACAATTTACTATCTCCTGACACATTAAAACAATATAAATCAGCTTTATATCAATTTGTGTATTATGTAAAAACTTCTTTGAACGATAAAGAATTTTATAAAATTACTAAGCGTGATTTTAAACGTTATATGAGTTATCTTGTAAATAGAGGTATGTCAAGTAGCGGATTGAAGTTTAAGAAATCAGCAGTTTCAGCATTTTGTAGTAAATTCCTTGAAATTTTCATAATTGAAGATGCAGAATATCCAGAATACAGGACGTTTAGAAATTTTACTACAGGTACAATAGAAATACCTAAAAATCAAACTTATAATAAAATTCCAATATCTAAAGAAGAATATGATTTGATAATGGAAACTTTATTGGAAGATGAAAATTATTTAGGTTGTGCGTGGGTAGCCACAATGTTTAATGTTGGTTGTAGAAGAAGTGCTTGCATACAGTTTAAATCTGAAATTATAAATTATCCTTATGCCACAGATAAAAAGACAGGGAAAGAATTAAATTACAAGACAAGCCATTTTGTACGAGAAAAAGGTAAGGGAATGGATGGTAAAGTTGTAGATTATATGATTCCTGAAGAAGTTTTGAAATATTGGAGATTATGGCTTGAGAAACGTGGATATGAACACGAATACATATTTACAGTTAAGTATGCTGATGAAATAAAAGTTATGAGTAAAACTTGGGCTGACAGTTTTTGTTCTGACGTATTATCTGATATTGTTGGGAGAAGAATTAATGTTCATTTATTCAAAGCTTCATGTGTTACATATATGCTTGAACAAGGTAAATCATTAAAGACTGTATCTAAGCATGTCGCCAAACATGAATCAATAGAAACGACTATGATCTATGATTTGCGTGATGATACCGAAGAAAAGAATAGTTTGTTTGATTAAATAAATTAAAAAGGAAAATATAAGATGTTTAAGCAAAAGGGTAGTAAGTATAATAATAAAAAACCTGAAGCATATGGTCGTAAATGGGATTCACAGATGGAACTTGAATTTTACGAAAAACTTTTAGAGGAACAAAAACAAGGTCAGGTTGTTAATATTGAATTACAGCCTGTTTTTTTATTGCAAGATAAATACATATACAAAGGTAAAACTATTCGTAAAATGGAATATAAAGCAGATTTCAAAGTTACTTATTCTGATGGAAGTGTTATTATTTATGATGTTAAAGGAATGATAGCTCAACCATTTCCTATTAAGTGGAAACTTGTTAGATATATATATAACGATTTAGATTTTCGATGTGTGCGTTCAAAAGGCAGAAAGCCTAACAAAATTTGGGAAGAAATTGAAAAATAAATTATAAAAAGGTAGAGATTTTATTTCTCTACCTTTTTTTTCTTCCCTCGTGCAATAAGAAAAGAAATGTCGTATTCACATTATATTACCACCTATCAGCTTCGTCAAGTCGTTTCCTTAAAATATTTATCAACTCTTCATCTGCATTAATTCGATTAATATAACTAACAATTTCATCTTCATGTAGCATTTCACAACACTTACAAGTTTGTTTAATATTTTTATAAATCTCATTTAGTATATTTATAGTTTGTTCTTGGTCTTTTATTGTTTTGGCTTGTTTTTTAGTTAAATATAATAAAATAATGTAACCAAAAATTAAACAACCTATAACAATTTCATATGTATCCATAGTAATCCTTTTTTAATCTATCTTTGACAATGTAAGACTAATATCAAGCATATTCCCAAAAGTAACATTTTTAAAAAAGTTATCATTCAAACTAACACTATAATCAGTTTCTTCACTATGGTCATAAAAATCACTATATTGTGTAGGCTTACCATCATACGCCCACAATCCATCACCACATTTGTCTCTTACTATGTATTTATACCCGTTCAGCCACAATCCTTTAAGAATAATAATTTCGTCCTCATTGAACTGATAAAATGGTAGTTTTATAATTAAATTATATCCGTTGATTATGTCAGCTAATTTTTCTGAGAGATCATAACCATTAAGTAAAAGCCTACCTTTATCATTTATGTAATATTCATCATTTTTATGAAATTCATTTTCTTGGTCGTCTAATAGTCTAAACTTTTCATCAACATCTACGCCTAATATTTCACATATTTTAGGTTTAGGAATTTCTTCAAACATCAAGCACAAATCTTCATTTAAATCATCAATATTTTTGTATTTATAATCTTTATATGGTTTTTCGCCTTTATCATTAATTATTGTACCATTAATTACGTCATATATTTTATTTTTTGTAAAATTAAATCCATTTTCTTTAAAGCATCTTACTTTCCCATTCCAATTACTCATAATATTCTCCTATTAAAATTCTGGTTTTATAATATAATTTTTAACTTACTTATAAATTCTAATGCTTTTTCTTCCAACTCTTCCAACGTACCATTATTATCAATATAATAATCATACTTATAATTTTCTACATTTGCATCCGCATCATTACTTGTAATTTGTTCTGCTCTATCATTATTAACAAATAAGGTTACAGCTTGAAAACAATTCTTAAATCTTTCAATTTCTTCAACTTCTCTGCTGTCAACCATTAAAATTTCACAATAAGGATTGTTGTATAATTCTCTTACTTTTTCAGCAACTTTTATGTATATATAGTCGAATTCCTCGACTAACATTTTCTTTAAATGATAGAAAAACCTTCTCCATTCTTCAGTCTTATTTTTTTCATCGCCATCCCAGCCAAAATATTTTATAGCATATTCTTTGACTGGTGTTATTGATGAATATATCACAGAGTTAATGTTTTTTGCTATTAATTTTTCAAACTCTGTTTTACCTGATTTTGGGTGTCCGTTAATAATTAATACTTTTTTCATAATTTTCCCCCTCATCTATATATAAATTATCATACAACATATTAAATACAGATTCTATTTCCGTTGGTAAAAACTGATCTTCTCTTAAAACTATTATTGCTTCGTTTTTTGTTACCATCGGTATGTAGTCGTCATTTTCCTCGACATTTGTAAAATATTCTTTTTTTAAAAATTTATCGTACTTTATGTATTCCTTATCAGTCTCTTTGATTATATTGTACGCCCTTACTTCACCGTCATTTTTCACTCCTATCTTAAAAATATAATTTTTCATCCACTAACCATCCTTTTTCTAGTTTTCATTCGGTCACTTTTCCGATTTTCATTCGGTCATTTTATGATTTATCTAATACAATTGTAATATTCGAACATACGTTTGTCAATATCATTTAAAATTAAATTTATGATATTATCCTCATATATGTATTTGCTATTTCCATTTGGATTTTCGGTGAACCATTCGTTTTTTACTTTAAACTTTTTAATACAAGTATTACATAATGGTATTTCAATATTCATTAAATCAAATAAACTACCATACCCCCTATTTTCAATTTTAAAAGTTTTATCTGTTAGATTATTACAACAAATACACATTTTACCCTCCTATAAATATTATACTATTTTATAAAAACGTTGTCAACTAATAGTTTTAATTTATTTTTCTAAATTTTCTTTAAGAAAAATTAAATAATCATCAAATAATCCAATAGAATGTATGAATTCTTTACCTCTTAAACAGGATAATCTGCGTTCGTATTTTATATCGTAGTTTTTACCCATCTTTTTTTGAATAATAGTATCAAATTTTTTAATTAATTGTGAAAGTATAATAGCATTTGATTTATCAATGTTTTTAGTTATTTCCTTGTATTTATCAAGCTCTTCTTCTGGTATATCATATTTTTTTGATGGTAGATTTTTTATTGAAAATGGACTAATACTTGAGCCACTTGTACTTGGTTTTACTAAACTTGCTATGTAATCCATTAAATCAGTTTTAAATCTAAGTTCCCCTTCTTCTTCATATTCGCAAATATAAAGTATAATTTGTTTGTCAAGTAATTCTTTATACATTAACTCAATGTCAAAAGTAAATAATTTTTTACCCTTTTTATCAATCTTACCAGAGTATGTTTTAAATTTTTCTAAACTTCCAACTTTATCCTCGTATATTTGTTTTAATATATTTCTAAATCTACCAATTGAAGGACAAAAGTATAACAATATATTCTGTTCATAATGCCGAATTTTTGATTTATTTGCACATGGTATATAAAAGTCGTCAAATGAACTATCTATATTCCCTAATTCGTCTCTTGGAAAATCATTTGTTGATAAGTCATAATCAGCTTTCACTCTATATTTATTTTTGTATTTACTATATAAATAATTAGCCACTATTTCACCTTCTTTTCCTTGACTAATTCTATTGCGGTTTTCATACACCGAATACAAAAGAAACATGGGTGCATTTTATATTTAAGTGGTGGACATTTATTATCGGTAGTATTAAAAGTTCGTAGAAAGTTTTTAAAATCTTCATCGGACATATGTTTAAATTCTAATAATTCTTCTTCTGTGTAATATCCATTTTTATTGTTATAAATTTTGTCATCATTTTTAGCCATTAAATTCACCCTTACTTTCTAATTCTCTAAGATATTGATATAATTCTAAGCTATCTTCTACTCTTTTAAATCCACTTTTTTCAATATCTTTATTCCACTCAACTCTTTTGTGCATACATATTTTTAAATCTGCATTACTTGTTAAAAGGTTTATATAACTATCATCTATTAAAATTCCATCGCTCATATCAATTTCACCTTTACCCATTTCAATTTTTTCTAATAGGTGGTAATTTTCATCTGGTACATATGGGAATCTTCTTTTTAACCACTCTTTTTTATAATACAAATTTCTTTCTGTCCCAATTGTTACAAAATGTATATCAAAATTATTAACATTATATAGGAGTTTTAATATTGAATAAACATAAGGATCGTGAAAATCTAATTGATTGTTATAAAAATCTGTTCTTGCAAATATGCCTTCAACATCTTCAGCAAGTGGACATATGTCGCTAAAATCCCATTTGTAACACTTTTGCCATTCTGCATTTTGGTCGTAAATTTCATTATAGATTTCCACAAATCGTTTAGTTGAATTACATATTGTATTGTCAACATCAAAGAATAACTTTTTTTTCATCATTCATCTCCTTTTTTAATTTATTTATTAAATATGATAGTATTTCTTTTTGAGTTTCTAAATCTGTATTGGTTATTGCATAATCTGCAACAGCCAAATCTCTTTCTTTTTCATTAGTGGTAAAAGCATAATCAATTCTTTCTTCAATTTTTTCTTCACTATCTCCACGTTTTCTCATTCTTTCAACCATTTGTGGATATGAAACGTCTATGTAAATGACTACTACATTGTCTTTTCCGTAGTTTTCTTTTATCTGACGAACGCCTTCCGAATCAACAATGCAATATACTAAATCTTCTTTATGTCGTTCAACTTCCTGTCTTGATAAACAATAGTAATTTCCTGCATAATATGTTTGTTCGAGTTTATCTAATTTATCAAATTCTTCTTTAGTTATGTAATAATACGTTTCACCTTCTTGTTCCCCTTGTCGTTTATCACGAGTTGTGTGTGAAATTAACTCATTCACTCCTAATGTTTGTATGAATTTACCTAAAGTCGTTTTTCCTGAAGCTGAACTGCCAATGATTAGCAGAATTTTTTTCATTAATTCAACTCCTTTCTTATATCTATAAGTATATACCTACTGACTATATTTGTCAATAGGTATTTTTAATTTATTTTTAAGACAAGCCTGTACTTCCAAAACCATTTTTACCTCTACTTGTATCACATAACTCTTCTACTTCTTCAAAGGCTACATATTCTACTGGCATTACTAATAATTGAGCAATTCTATCCCCTTGATGAATGATAAAATCTTCATCACTTGCATTTTCAACCATGATTCCTAAATTTCCACGGTAGGTTTCGTCAATTACGCCTATACAATTTCTTGGTCTTATTCCATTTTTTGAACCCAATCCACTTCTTGCTGTAATCAAACCAACCGTATTTTGTGGCAATTCTATTTGAATGCCTAAGTCAATGAAATAATTACTATTAGCTTCTATAAGACAGTCTATTGGACTATATAAATCTGCTCCTGCATCTGTTGGATTTGCTCGGTATGGTGTTTTTGCACTTGGTTGTGTTAATTTAATTTTCACTTATATTCTCCTTATAATTTTAATTTATTTCTTCAAATCTATAACTTTTCACTAATACATTATCTGCATTAAGTTGAGTTTTTAGTTTTTCTGCAATTTTCAGTTTAGCATTAGATTTATTTAAATTACTTTTTAAGAAATCTAAATATTCTTCAGGCAAATCTTCTACAAATTCTATCTGTGCATTTATATAGCTTCTAACTTTCATCATTTAACCTTTCTTTTGCAATATTGCAATAATCTAAACTAATATCAAATCCTATATACTTCCTACCCAAATCTTTAGCAACTTTAGTAGTTGTTCCTGCACCATTAAATATATCGACAACTAAAGCATCTTTCCATGTGAACATTTTGATACATCTTTTAGCAAGTTCTTCAGGAAACATTGCAGGATGACCGAATTGTTTCTGTCTTTTTTCTGGAGCAAAAGTCCATAGTCCATTAGTCCATTCAACAAACTCTTCTTTTGTTAAGTCTGTTTCACCTTTGTATTGTAGTTTTTTATTGTTCTTAGCAAATACCAATATAAATTCAAATCCTCTTGGAAATGAAGGACAAGATGGACTTAGATAACTACCAAAACTTGCACGATTACTTATTGTGTTCTTATTCCAAATAATTGTTGTCATTGGTATATATCCAATATCGCACATCATTTGTATAACATCTGAATGAGTGGGGACAGCACCGTTTTTACCGTCCCCTATGTTAATACAAACTCTACCACCACTTTTTAATTTACTATATGCTAATGTGAATATATCGCTTAACCATCTTATATATTCTTTATGATCTTTGTTATCATTATATAAATCATATGGATTTTTATTGTATTTATTATCGCCTAAATTTACGTTGTATGGTGGACTTGTAACTATTAAGTCGATTTCTTGTTTTATTAATTTTAATCCTTCAATACAGTCTATGTTATATATGTTATTTGGTTCAATTTGCAATTTTACCTCCTTTGAAATGTCGAATTTATTTGTTCTACCGTTTCCATAATAACTTTTTCTGATTTCATTCTATTTCCACCTCTTTTATTTGAGCATCATAAGTTTCGTATAAAAGCCAATAATCAAAATCTTTGCCACGTTTTTCTTTCATTTCTTCTTTGTATTTCATTTTTCTAAGTTCTTCGTTATAATCATCTCTGAATTTAATTGCTTTCTCTTCTGTGTAAAATGCTTTTTTAATATTCGTGTGATAATCTTCGTATGAGCCAGCTGACGTTTGTATTAAATATATTTTACTCATATCATTCTCCTTTACATTCTTTACAATTTTTAAATTTATTACACTTTTCTATATCCTCGTATTTTCTATCTTTTACACAAATTATATATCCATTAGGAAATTTTTCTCTAATTGCTTCATACAATAATTTTTCTGCTACTTCAGGATAGTCTTGCTCCAATACGCTACAACGTACATACATTCCATTGTTCATTATATGTAATGGACAATCCGTACTACGCTGACCGTGGCAATTTCCCTTCTCGCAGTAGTTGGTTATCTCTCTCTTCGCTCTGAAATAAGACCCAGTATCCATTTTTATCATATCCTTTCAATTTTTGATGGTATATTACTATTAAAACCAAAATATCTTTCGTTAAATCGCATTTAAACGGGCGATAAAATCGACCTTTTATTATGTTAATTTTTTAATTTATTTCTAATAATCTGTTATTTGTTATTTCTATTGCTTTTGGATTAATATCACAACCTATGTAATGTCTACCTAATTCTTTTGCAACTACTAATGTTGTTCCACTTCCACAGAAGAAATCTGCTACTATGTCACCTTTATTGCTACTAGCTTTTATAATTCTTTCTAACAGCTTTTTAGGCTTTTGCGTATCATAACCCACCTTTTCTTTAGAAAAACTCATTGTTTGTATAGAGTTCAAAATATCATTCTCACTGCAATTCCAAGTATCTTCAATAGGTATTCCTTTGCCTTTAGGTTTTTTACCATCACGTCTTACATAACCTTCAGGATAAAGTATATACTCCTTATTAAATGTAAATTTATTAGACTTAGTATAGTATAAAATATTATCATGATTTCTAATCCAATTTTTAGCTTGTGTCTTATATCCACTAACCCAACCTATTCGCCAAATAATATCTCTTTGGAAATTCTCAATCCCAAACACATTGTCCATTTCAACTTTTAAATAGTGTACTAATCTATAATCACATTGCAAATATATACTACCCGTTTCTTTTAATATTCTTTTCATCTCTATTAATCTTGGTTTATACCAATCTATAGCCTGCTGTGGTGTACCTAAATTATCATCATAATCTTTAAACTTTTTACCTGTATTGTATAAAATATCGCAATATATTAAATCAACCGAATTATCATCAATTTGTTTCATCAACTCTAAATTATCCATACAATATGTATTATTTAATTTTATCAACTTCTCACTCCTTTTTAATTTACCTAATAAAACTATTCTTTTATTACCCATTTTTAAATTTTTAACGTTGAAATTTCAATGCTTCTGCGATACGATTTTGTGCTATTTCGTAATAATTTGTGTCCAATTCAAATCCTATGTATTTTCTGTTAGTATTTATACAAGCTATTGCTGTCGTGCCACTACCAATAAAACAATCTAAAACTACATCATTTTGTTGTGTATGTAAATTTATTATTCTTTCTATTGCCATAACTGGCTTAGGTGTTAGATGTTTTTGTTTTTTTTGTCTGCCCGTAGTTGCTTCTGAAATATCATCCCATACATTTGTAATTCTTTTATATTCTGATTTAGGCAAATATTTAGTATATTTATTACTTGTCAATCTTTTTTCTTCACTGTATTGATTTTCTTTATTCCATATAAACTGTTTGTTATCCTTTACATACCATAAACATTCTTCTCTTGTATAAAGCCAACCCTTTCTCATTCCTATACCACGTTGTTTTTTCCAAGTAATTAAATCTTTAAAATAAAATTTACTTTCTGTCATAATGTTAAAAAAACTAATTAAACTTTGTGATTTTTCGCCAATACCACACCATATGTATAAACTACCCGTAGAATTTAATACTCTATACAATTCTTTAATTAATTCTAGCGTAAAAGGATTTTCTCCTTTATCCCAATCGGCATTGACGACTTTTCCATAAGGTGGATCAATTACTATTAAATCTATCGTCTCATTATCTATTTTTCTTATACCTTCTAAACAATCCTCATTATAGATTTTGTCTAATTCAATCAAATATTACACTTCCTTTTTAATTTATTTTTCACTACCTAATAAAACATACTTTTTATTGCCTAAAATTGATTTTTTAGTGTTGGAATTTCAACGTTTATAGTTCCCAATCCTTTACATATTGTACTTCATACTCTGTTGGTGTTCGTCTGATGATGACTTTTTCAATTCCAGCATTAATTATCATTCTTGAACATAATAAACACGGAGCAGTATCTTTAAGTAACTCATTTGTTTTAGCATTTACCCCAACTAAATACAAAGTCGAACCTTTTAATGATGTTTTAGCTGATATTATTGCATTTTGCTCTGAGTGAACCGCAACGCAGAGTTCATATCTTTCTCCGCTTGGTATGTTTAATTCTTCTCTTTTACAAACACCAATATCTGAACAGTTAATTTGATTTCTACTTGAACCGTTATATCCTGTCGAGATGATATAATCCTCTGGCGATACTATTACAGAACCATATTTCCGTCTAATACAAGTTGCACGTTGTAAAACTGTTTCTGCTATATTTAAGTAATAATTTATTTTGTCTATTCTCATATTCCACTTCCTTTAAGTAGACAGGGATTTAACCCTATCTACTTTTAATTTATTTATTAACTGCATCTACTCCAACCGCAAGATGGACACTGTACACATCCAGCAGTATTTTGCACCCTTTCACCACATTCAGGGCATCTTTCTGATTTTTCGTTTGCTGTCATAATTGTTTTGTTTTTTTTAACATCTGTAACTTTTGGAATTTCAATTTCATCTTCGTCATCTAATCCTAGTTCATCTCTAATTTCTTTATACATGTCTTTTAGGGCATATCCAATAGCAACAGGACAACTACTTCCTTTTGAAACGTCATGTTTAGTTGCATTTCTAACAGAATATGAAGGGCAAGTTCCACTGCTCATTAATTGGTCAACTATTGATTCTATGTTTGCACCTGTTCTAGCTGAATGTGATATCATTCTTGATAAGCCTGTCATAAAGTTATTGCATCCACCCGTTGAACCTTTGTTTAAATATAATTCCATTAACCTGCCATCAACAGGATCAAAAAATGCTGTGCAATGCAAACTTCCACAACCAGTAGTTAATTTGCGTTTCTTACCTATAACATCGTCATTTACCATAATTGTAGTTCCCCACGGTAATTCAGTATTAGGTTTTTCTTCTATTATTTCATTTTGTTTAGTTGTTAAAATTCCAACCCTTTTACAATTTTCTCGAAATACGGTTATCCCCTTACATCCGCTCTTCCAAGCATAAACATATAAATTCACAATATCTTCTACTGTTGCTGAATTTGGAAGATTTACAGTTGAAGAAATTGAAGTATCAACATATTTTTGTAATATAGCTTGAATTTCAACTCTATCTTTCCAATTAATTTCTGCCGAAGTTATGAAATAGTCAGGTAATTCTTTTGTATTATTTAGTTCCATATATTCTTTTGCTTCTTGAATATAAACGTCATAATAAACATCTGTATCTTTATGCAACGATTCTGTTTTACGTTGATATTTAATAGCGAATGCAGGTTCACATCCTGTTGTAATGTTTAATAAAGTTCCAATTGATCCGCTGGGAGCAATACTTAATAAAGAACAATTCCTCAATCCATTTTTCTTCAATTCCTTGATTTCTTTATCACTAAAGGCGTTTTTTATTATATTAGATTTCCAAACTTTATCTGAATATTTAGGAAATACTCCTTTTTCTTTTGCTAATTTATTTGATTGTCTAACCGCTGTTTTGAACATTTTGAACATAATTGTATGTAATAATTCTTTTGAATCCTGCGAACCATATTTAATTCCTAATTTAAAGAACATTGAGCCTAATCCCATAATACCTAAACCAATATTGCGATAATTTTCAGCCATTTCCCTTTGTTCTTTAAGTGCATGAAGTTTTATGCCTTCATCTAATACTTCGTCTAATCCTGTAATTGCAATTTCAACAGCTTTTACAAATTCTTCAATTTCAAAAATTGCTTTATCTGTATATGGATTTGTAACAAATTCTGATAAATTTATTGAACCTAAATTACATGCCCCATATTTTGGAAGTGGCTGTTCCCCACAATTATGTGCTATATACCCTTCAACTACGCCCCAATGTGTTAAAGGTTCATTAAAATCATAAACCTTTTGTAATCCATTGTTTTTAATATTCATAACATAAGGTGCTTTGTTTACTAATAAATTTCGCAAATCTAACTTTTTGTATAAATGATAAAAATTAATTTCATTATGGAATTTTTGAATATCTGCATACCTACTTATACTTACATCATAACTCTCTTTACATAAATATACTCCATTACTAAATGTATTATTTTTTGCCTTGTTAGTTGTAATATAAGCATATATGTTAAAATCTTTGTGAAGTGTATCAACTAATTTTTCTGCAAACTCTTTACATGTTGTCTTATAGCTTATTCTGTGTTTCTTTATTACACTTCCATTTGCAGAATAGCAACCTTGTAAAAAACTTGATTTTTGATGATTTGTCCA
>Ga0116177_10002749_pt1 | contig 12898 bp, 11 predicted proteins | sample AD_STIC10_MetaG_FD_89750 | JGI IMG/M metagenome (GOLD analysis project Ga0116177, IMG submission 89750) | Active sludge microbial communities of municipal wastewater-treating anaerobic digesters from USA - AD_STIC10_MetaG | ecosystem: Engineered > Bioreactor > Anaerobic > Digestate | place: USA...
GCAGCTGGGCGACGACCCGTGGCACGGCGTGTCGCGCCGCTACCCGCAGGGCACGCGCCTGTTCGGCAAGGTCACGAACATCGCCGACTACGGCGCGTTCGTCGAGATCGAGCCGGGCATCGAAGGCCTGGTGCACGTCTCCGAGATGGACTGGACCAACAAGAACGTCGCGCCGAACAAGATCGTGTCGCTGGGCGACGAGGTCGAGGTCATGGTGCTCGAGATCGACGAGGACAAGCGCCGCATCAGCCTGGGCATGAAGCAGTGCAAGGCGAACCCGTGGGAAGAGTTCGCCACGACCGTGCAGCGCGGCGACCGCGTCAAGGGCCCGGTCAAGTCGATCACCGACTTCGGCGTGTTCGTGGGCCTGGCGGCCGGCATCGACGGCCTGGTGCACCTGTCCGACCTCTCGTGGAACGAACCCGGCGAGACCGCGGTGCGCAACTACAAGAAGGGCCAGGAGGTCGAGGCGATCGTGCTGGCCGTCGACGTCGACCGCGAGCGCATCTCGCTGGGCATCAAGCAGCTCGACAGCGATCCGTTCACCAGCTACACCTCGGTCAACGACCGCGGCCAGACGGTGACCGGCAAGGTCAAGACGGTCGACGCGCGCGGCGCCGAGATCCAGCTGAACGACGACGTGACGGGCTACCTGCGCGCCTCGGAGATCAGCCGCGACCGCGTCGAGGACGCGCGCAACGTGCTCAAGGAAGGCGACGAAGTCAACGCCATGATCATCAACATCGACCGCAAGACGCGTTCGATCCAGCTGTCGATCAAGGCCAAGGACAACGCCGACAACCAGGAAGCGATGCAGCGCCTGTCGCAGTCGAGCGAGCGCGAGAACGCCGGCACGACCAGCCTGGGCGCCCTGCTGCGCGCCAAGCTCGACAACCAGGGCAACCCCTGAGCGTCGACGCGAGCGCCGAAGTCCACGGATCGCCCGACTGAATGACCCGCTCCGACCTCGTGGCGCAGCTGGCTGAACGCTTCAGCCAGCTCACGCATCGCGACACCGAGTTCGCGGTCAAGACGATCCTGGATGCGATGTCCGACGCGCTCGCGCGCGGGCATCGCATCGAGATCCGTGGCTTCGGCAGCTTCTCGATCAACCGCCGGCCGCCGCGCGTGGGACGCAACCCGCGCAGCGGCGAGCAGGTGGTGATCCCCGAGAAGCTCGTTCCCCACTTCAAGCCGGGCAAGGCCCTGCGCGAAGCCGTCGACGCGCAGATTCCCGTCGACGACGGGCCCGCCGCCCCCCCGTCTTCCCCGCCTTCTGCGCCGACGCAGGAGTGACGATCCGCACCACCCCGCGTCGCTAGAATCGGCGCCGGAGTCTGCATGCGCATCGTCGTCTGGCTCGTTCGAGCCGCCCTCTTCTTCACCCTCTTCGCCTTCGCGCTGAACAACCAGCACGAAGCGACGATCCGCTGGTTCTTCGGCCACGAATGGCACACCTCGATGGTCTTCGTCGTGCTCGGCTCCTTTGCGCTGGGCTGCGCGCTGGGCGTGTTCGCGATGGTGCCGAGCTGGTGGTCGCACCGGCGCGTGGCGCGCCGGCGCGAGGCCGCGGCGTCGGCCGATGCCGGCCCGGCGCCGAGCCTCGACACGATGGCCCTGCCGCAGCCGCCCCGTGATGGACTTTGACCTGCAGTGGCTGCTGCTGGCGCTGCCGGCGGCCTTCGCCTTCGGCTGGCTGGCCTCGCGCCTGGACCTGCGCCAGTGGAAGCGCGAGCAGAAGGACTCGCCCAAGGCCTACTACAAGGGCCTGAACCTGCTGCTCAACGAGCAGCACGACAAGGCCATCGACGCCTTCATCGAGGCGGTGCAGCAGGACCCCGACACCTCCGACCTGCACTTCGCGCTGGGCAACCTGTTCCGCCGCCGCGGCGAGTACGAGCGCGCCGTGCGCGTCCACGAGCACCTGCTGAACCGCGCCGACCTGCCTGCCGCCGAACGCGACCGCGCCCAGCACGCGCTGGCGCAGGATTTCATGAAGGCCGGCCTGATCGACCGCGCCGAGCAGGCCTACCAGGCGCTCGAGGGCACGGCCTTCGACACCGAGGCGCGGCTGGCGCTGCTGACCCTGCACGAGCGCTCGCGCGACTGGCGCTCGGCCGCCGAGATCGCACAGAAACTCGAACGCAGCGGCACGGGCTCGTTCGCGGCGCGCATCGCGCACTACTGGTGCGAACTGGCGCTCGAGGCCGACGCCCGCCAGCAGACCGGCGACGCCGACGCGGCCCTGGCCCGGGCGCGCGAGGTGGCGCCGCAGGCGCCGCGGCCGATGGTGATCGCCGGCCAGCGCGCACGCACCGCCGGGCGCCATGCCGAGGTGCTGCAGCTCTGGGGCACGCTGCTGGTGGCGCACCCCGCGGCCTTCGGCCTGGTCGCGCGCGACTATGCCGACAGCGCCCTGCAGGCGGGCGAGGGCCCGGCCGCGCTGGCGCAGTTGCAGCGCCTGCTCGAGCGCTCGCCGTCGATGGACGTGCTGGCCGCCATCGGCATCCTCGACACCGACCCGGCACACCAGCGCGGGCGCCTGCTCGCCCGGCTGCGCGAGCAGCCCACGCTGTCGGCCGCGCAGGCGCTGCTGGCACAGCCCGGCGCACCGACGCAGGACGCCGAGCTGCAGCTGCTGCGCGACGCGATCGGCCGCGCCGCGAAACCGCTGCAGCGCTACCGCTGCGCCGCCTGCGGCTTCGAGGCGCAGTACTACTTCTGGCAATGCCCCGGCTGCCTGGGCTGGGACACCTACCCGCCGCAACGCCTCGAGGACCAATGATGAGCGCCTACACCCCGCCGAGCCGCGAACGGCTCGCCCAGGCCCGCGTGCTGGTGGTCGGCGACGCGATGCTCGACCGCTACTGGTTCGGTGCCGTCGACCGCATCTCGCCCGAAGCGCCGGTGCCGGTGGTGCGCGTGACCCGCGAGGAGGAGCGCCTGGGCGGTGCCGCGAACGTCGCGCTGAACGTCAAGACGCTGGGCGGCCAGGCCACGCTGCTGACGGTGGTCGGCGACGACGAGCCGGCGCGCACGCTGCGCGCGCTGCTCGAGCGCGAAGGCGTGGCGGCGCTGCTGGGCAGCGACCCGCAGCTCTACACGATCGTCAAGCTGCGCGTCATCGGCCGGGCGCAGCAGCTGATCCGCATCGACTTCGAGAACCAGCCCGACCACGAGGTGCTGGCGGCGATGCTCAGCGACTTCGAGCGCGCACTTCACGACCACGACGCGGTGCTGTTCTCCGACTACGGCAAGGGCGGCCTGACGCACCTGCCGCGCATGATCGAGCTCGCGCGCCAGGCGGGCAAGCCGGTGCTGGTCGATCCCAAGGGCAGCGACTACAGCCGCTACGCCGGCGCGACCGTGATCACGCCGAACCGCGCCGAGCTCGCCCAGGTGATCGGCCCGTGGTCCAGCGAGGCGCAGCTGCACGAGCGCGCGCAGGCGCTGCGCCGCGAGCACCGCCTGGACGGCCTGCTGCTCACCCGATCGGAGGAAGGCATGTCGCTGTTCGACGACTCGCCCGACGGCGGCGGCCACGTGCGCGTGCCGGCGCAGGCGCGCGAGGTGTTCGACGTCACCGGCGCGGGCGACACCGTCATCGCCACGATGGCCGCCATGCTCGCCTGCGGCGCCACGCTGCGCGAGGCGATGCCGGTGGCCAACCGCGCCGGCGGCATCGTCGTCGGCAAGTTCGGCACGGCCAGTGTCAGCTACGAGGAGTTGTTCGAATGAAGGTGGTCGTCACCGGCGCTGCGGGCATGATCGGCAGCAACCTCGTCCACGGACTCAACGCGATCGGCATCGACGACGTGATCGCCGTCGACGACCTCACCGACGGACCGAAGTACCGCAACCTGCTCGGCGCGCAGATCAGCGACTACTTCGACAAGACCGAGTTCTACGCCCGCTACGCGCGCGGCGAGTTCGGCCACGTCGACGCGGTGCTGCACGAGGGCGCGTGCTCCGACACGATGGAGCACGACGGCCGCTTCATGCTCGACAACAACTACCGCTGCTCGAAGGACCTGCTCGACGCCTGCCAGGCGCAAGGCACGCGGCTGCTGTACGCCAGCTCCGCCGCCACCTACGGCGGCAGCGCGTCGTTCCGCGAGGAGCCCGCGTTCGAGCAGCCGCTCAACGTCTACGGCTACAGCAAGCTGCTGTTCGACAACGTCGTGCGCCGCATGATGGCGCGCGCCACGGCGCAGGTGGTGGGCTTCCGCTACTTCAACGTCTACGGCCCGCGCGAGCAGCACAAGGCGCGCATGGCGTCGGTGGCCTTCCACCACTTCCACCAGTTCCGCGACACCGGCAAGGTGCGCCTGTTCGGCGAGTACAACGGCTATGCGCGCGGCGAGCAGTCGCGCGACTTCGTCTTCGTCGACGACGTGGTGGCCGTGAACCTGTGGTTCCTGCAGCACCCCGACCGCAGCGGCATCTTCAACCTCGGCACCGGCCGGGCCCAGCCCTTCAACGACGTCGCCGTCGCCACCGTCAACGCCGCGCGCGCCCTGAAGGGGGAAGCCGCACTGTCGCTGGCGGCGCTGATCGACGCCGGGCTGGTCGAGTACATCCCCTTCCCCGAGGCGCTGGTCGGCAGGTACCAGTGCTTCACGCAGGCCGACCTCGCCCGCCTGCGCGCCACCGGCTGCGACCACGCCTTTGCCGACGTGGCCATGGGCGTGCAGCGCTACGTCGACTGGCTGGCCACGCAGCCGGCCTGACACCCCCCGCCGCGCCGCGGCGGTCCTCCCTCGCCCGGGGGTGACCTTTGGTGGCGCCCCGTCGAGGCGATTTCCCGGCGCGGCCCGGGTTCGAACAATGCGCTCCAGAGCCTGCACTTCCGCAGCTCGCCACCGAAGGAGCCACCACCATGTTCATCAAGACCCTGATCTCCGCCGTGCTGTCGCTGTGCGCCGCTGCCGCCTTCGCGGCCGTCGACGTCAACAAGGCCGGACAGGCCGAACTCGAAGGCATCAAGGGCATCGGCCCGACGATGTCGGCCAAGATCCTCGACGCGCGCAAGTCCGGTCCGTTCACCGACTGGGCCGACCTGCGCAGCCGCGTCAAGGGCGTGGGCAACGGCAACGCCGCCAAGTTCTCGGCCGACGGGCTGACGGTCAACGGCGCGGCCTACGCCGCGTCGGCGGAGCCGGCCGCGCCGAAGGCGGCGCGCAGCACGGCACGCAGCGAGGCGGGCGACAAGAAGGCGCCGGTGCGCCGCGCCGCCCCGGCCCAGCCGGCCGCTCAGTGACGCTGCGGCAGCGCCGCGGCCGGCGCCGCGGCGTGGCGCAGCCAGGCCCGGCCGAGCGCGTACTCGGCCACCGCGGCCGCGGCCATGAGCGCGGCGCCGAGTTGCAGCACCCGCAGGTCCGACCAGCCGGCGGTGCCGAACCCGAACGCGGCGAGCACGACGAGGCGGAACACGCCCAGCGTCAGCTCGCGCGCGACGATGCGGTCGGCCAGCGCGCCATGGATGTCCATGGTGCGCTGGTTCAGCACCTGCTCGCTGGCCTGCCAGAACGGCGCCACGCCCGATTGCAGCAGCAAGTGCAGCACATAGAGCCAGGGCCAGACGCTGCTCGCGCCCAGCAGGCCGAAGGCGAGCGCCACGCCGGCGCAGGCCCAGCCCATCCAGCGCCCGCGGTTGTGCGACTGACGCCGCCGCCGCAGCGCGAACAGCGCAATGCCGCCGGCCACCGTGGCGGCCGTGGCCACCCAGCCGTAGCGGCTGGCCTCGCCCAGCGCCTGAACCGCGCCGCTCGCGCCCAGGACCTGGCCGACGCCGAACAGGCCCGACTCCAGGAAGAACAGCGGCAGGCAGGCGACGAAACCCTTCTGAGTGACCACCGCCCACGGCGCCTCCAGCCGGATCGGCGGCGTCTCGGGCAGGCCCCGCGCCGCGAACACCGCCGCGACCAGGCTGGTGAGCGCGTACAGGCCGTACACCGGCGCGTGCCGTTCGCCACCCCATTGCAGCAGCAGCGTGACCACCAGGATCGTGACCAGGCTCGCGCCGACCGTGAGCACCGTGGCGTGGGTCGCGTAGGCGTCGCGTTCGGCGTCGGCCAGCAGGCTGAGCTCGAGCCAGTGCCGGCCGCCCCAGGCCAGACCGAGGAAGAGCCCGAAGGCCAGGCCCAGCACGTCAGGGCGGCCGTCGGCGAACCACAGCAGGACCGCGGGCACCAGGAAGGCCGCGCGCAGCAGCGTCGCGCACCGCAGTCGCACCACGGCGCCCAGCGCGTAGGCCAGCGCGATGCTCAGCGCCGCGCTGCCCAGCATCAGCGCGGCATAGCGCACCGTGGCCGCCATGCCGCCCTGGGCGTACGCGAACACCCCGGCGAAGCCGCCGAGCGTGGCCACGCAGCCCTGCAGGCCCACGAAGGGCAGCAGGCGGCGCTCGGTGGCGCTGAGCACGAGCGTCATGCGGCGCGACCGGCCAAGTTCCAGCCGAAGAAGGCCGCGACCTCGTGGCGCCGCGCGAAGGTGTCGACACGGCCCAGCGCCATCAGCTCGCGCGTGTAGGCCGACTCGAACAGCAGGTAGCTCGCGAGCGCTGCGCCGCGCGCGTCCTCGCCGCGGCCCGAGACGCCGACGCCGCGCAGCATCGCGCGGATCGGCGTCGGCAGGCTGCCCAGGTGCTTGGCCGCCAGGTCGTCCAGCCGCTGGCTCGGCGCGATCACCAGCACGTCGATGGGCCGCAGGCTGGTCTGCGCCAGCGCCGCCGCGGGCAGCAGCCTGAGCGTCGCATTGATGCGCTGCAGGCGCTCGACGTCGACCGCGAGTGCGTCCAGGAAGATGTTCGACAGCGCATGGCCGGCGATCTGCGCGAGGTTCGGGTACTCGCCGCTGCCCACGCGCGGCCCCGGCGGCTCGTGCATGCGGCCGGCACCGACCACCAGGATGCGCTGCGAGCCCAGGTGCACCGCCGGCGAGATCGGCGCGGCCTGGCGCATCGAGCCGTCGCCGAAGTACTCGGTGCGGCCCTCGATGCGCAGCGCCGTCGCCGGGAAGACGAAGGGGATCGCCGACGAGGCCAGCAGGTGCGCCACGCTCAGCACGTCGCGCACGGCGATGCGCTGCGAGCGCGTCCACGGCAGGATCTCGTTGACGGCGTCGTAGAAGGTCACGTGCAGGCCCGAGCCGTAGCTCGAGGCCGTGACCGCCAGGCCGCGCAGGTGGCCGTCGCGCAGCATGTCGGCCAGCCGCTCGAAGCGCACCAGCCGGTGCAGCAGGTCGTCCAGCGGCGCGTTGTCGAGCAGCGAGCGCGGCCGCGCCCGGCGCCAGCGCGCGATCACCCAGCCGATCGACATCATCGTCAGCCAGCGCGCGCCGGTGCGGATCACGCCGATCGAGTCGGCGCGGTAGACCTGCTCGGCGCGGAAGTTCGCCCAGACCTCGGCCACGGCGTGCACCGCGGCGTCGAAGTCGTCGGCCCGGCAGGCCAGCGCCGCGGCATTGATCGCGCCGGCCGAGGTGCCGGTGATCACCGGGAACGGGTTGCCGCCGGCCGCCCCGGCCTCGCGCCGGATCTCGACCAGCGCCTGCAGCACGCCCACCTGGTAGGCGGCACGCGCCCCGCCGCCGGTGAGCACCAGGCCGGTGGTGGGCGGGGGAGGACCGGCGTTCACCCGGAGGGGGGATCAGGCCTCGGCCGCGATCTGCCGCAGCGCCTGGGCGAAGACCTCGGGCGGCTGGCCGCCCTGGATCAGGTGGCGGTCGTTGATGACGATCGACGGCACCGAGCTGATGCCCAGCTGCTGCCAGGCGTGTTCGTGGCGGCGCACCTCGTCGGCGTATTCGTTCGACTCCAGCAGCTCGCGGGCGCGCGCCACGTCCTGGCCGAGCTCGCCGACGAGGCGCAGCAGCACCTCGTGCGAACCGGGGTTCTCGCCGTGCGTGTGGTAGGCGGCCAGCAGCGCGTGCTTGAGCTCGCGCTGGAAGCCTTCGAGCCCGGCCCAGTGCAGCAGCCGGTGCGCGTCGAAGGTGTTCCAGATGCGGTGGCGCTCGCCGAAGACGAAGCCCACCGCCGCGCCGCGTTCGCGCAGTGCGGCGCGGCTGCGCTCGAGCTGCTCGCGCGGCGCGCCGTACTTGCGCATCAGGTGCTCCATGGCGTCTTCGCCCTCGGGCGCCATCTGCGGGTTCAGCTCGAAGGGCTGGAAATGCATCTCGACCCGCAGCTCGGGCGCCGACTCGAGCGCGCGCTCGAGCGCGTTCAGGCCCACCGCGCACCAGGGGCAGGCGACGTCGGAGACGAAGTCGATCTTCAAGGGCTTCATGCTCAGGTCCTCGGTTCTTCGTAGACCACGACGGCGCGCCCCTGGCTGGCGCCCGAGCGCCAGCGCTCGAGGGCCTCGTCGCAGGGGTAGAAGCGCGCGGCCTCGCCCAGGTCGAGCTCGCCGCTGGCCAGCTCGCGGTGCAGGTTCAGGCGCACGGTCAGGCCCTGCGTCGACTCGCCCTCCTCGGTGCGCACGCGCCGCGACGGGAAGTCGCGCAGCACCTCGGCCACCGGCGGCACGCTGCCGTTGACGTCGACGCGCAGGTACTTGCCGAAGCGGCAGCGCGCGGCGGCCAGGTCCCAGACCTGCATGACGTTCAGCCGCAGGCCGCCCGAGAAACGGTCGGGCTGCACCTTGCCCTGGACGATCACCAGCTCGTCGTCCTTGAGCAACTCGCGGTTCGCGTTCAGCAGCTCCTCGTTGGCCACCGCCTCGAGCGCCTCCGTCTTGTCGTCGAGCTTGAAGATCGCGACCCGCCCGCGCTGGCCGTTGACGACGCGCAGGTCGCCGACGATGCCGGCGAGCAGCTGCGGCTCGCGGCTGTCGATCAGGTCGGCGTTGGCGCGCTTGGCGAAGCGCCGCACCTCGTCGGCGCTCTCGTCGAACAGGTGTCCGGACAGGTAGAAGCCGAGCGCCGCCTTCTCGAAGGTCAGGCGCTCCTTGATGCTCCAGGGTGCGGCCGCCACGAGCGGCGGCTCGGCATGGCTGGCGGCATGCGAATCGCCGAAGTCGAACAGGCCGCCCTGGTCGGCGTTGGCCGCCTGGGTGTCGGCGAAGTCGAAGGCCAGGCCGATGCTCGCGACGAGCGACGCGCGCTCGGGGTGCAGGCGGTCGAAGGCGCCGGCCTTGACCAGCGCCTCGACCGTGCGCTTGTTCAGCCGCGCGCGGTCGACGCGGGCGCAGAAGTCGAAGATCGACGTGTACGGCCCGCCCTGCTCGCGCGCCTGCACGATGGCCTCGATGGCCGACTGGCCCGTGCCCTTGATGGCGCCCAGGCCGTAGCGCACCGTGTCGTCGGCCACCGGCACGAAGCGGTAGGTGCCGGTGTTGATGTCCGGCGGGTCGAACTTCAGGCCGAGCGCGACCGCGTCGTCGTGGAAGATCTTCAGCTTGTCGGTGTCGTCCAGCGCCACGCTCATGTTGGCGGCGGTGAACTCGGCGAGGTAGTGCGCCTTCAGCCAGGCCGTGTGGTACGCGAGCAGCGCGTAGGCCGCGGCATGCGACTTGTTGAAGCCGTAGCCGGCGAACTTCTCCATCAGGTCGAAGATCTCGTTCGCCTTCGGCTCGGCGATGCCCTTCGCCGCCGCGCCTTCCGCGAAGATGGCGCGGTGCTTGGCCATCTCCTCGGCCTTCTTCTTGCCCATCGCGCGGCGCAGCAGGTCGGCGCCGCCGAGCGAGTAGCCGCCGACGATCTGGGCGACCTGCATCACCTGTTCCTGGTAGACCATGATCCCGTAGGTCTCTTCCAGCACCTCGCGCATCAGCGGGTGCGGGTACTCGACCTCCTCGCGGCCGTGCTTGCGCGCGCAGAAGCTCGGGATCAGGTCCATCGGCCCCGGCCGGTACAGCGCCACCAGCGCGATCACGTCCTCGAACACGCTGGGCTTGGCATCGCGCAGCATGCGCTGCATGCCCGACGATTCGAGCTGGAACACCGCGACCGTCTTGCCCTCGCTCATCAGGCGGTAGGCGGCGCGGTCGTCCAGCGGCAGCTTCTCGAAGGCGAAGTCGCGCTGGTCGGCATGGCGCGCACGGATGTAGTCCTTGGCGAGCTCGAGGATGGTCAGCGTCGCCAGACCCAGGAAGTCGAACTTCACCAGGCCGATGGCCTCGACGTCGTCCTTGTCGAACTGGCTCACCGCGCTGTCGCTGCCCGGCTGCATGTACAGCGGGCAGAAATCGGTGATCCGGCCCGGCGCGATCAGCACGCCGCCGGCGTGCATGCCGATGTTGCGCACGATGCCCTCGACGCGCTCGGCCAGCGCCAGCAGTTCGGCGACCTCCTCCTCGGCCTTCTCGCGCTGCTCGATCTCGGGCGCTTCGACGCGCGCGTAGATGATGCCGCTCTCGGGCGGGTCGGGCGGGCGGCGCAGCGTCACCGTCTTGCCCGGCGGCGCGGGCACGAGCTTGGCGATGCCGTCGACGTGGCCGTAGCCCATGCCGAGCACGCGGCCCACGTCGCGCAGCGCGGCCTTCGCGGCCATGGTGCCGAAGGTGGCGATCTGGCTGACCGCGTCGCGGCCGTAGCGGTCCTTGACGTAGTCGATGACGCGGTCGCGGTTGCCCTGGCAGAAGTCGATGTCGAAGTCGGGCATCGACACGCGCTCGGGGTTCAGGAAGCGCTCGAACAGCAGGTTGTAGCGCAGCGGGTCGAGGTCGGTGATCTTCAGCGCGTAGGCCACCAGCGAGCCGGCGCCCGAGCCGCGGCCCGGGCCGACCGGGCAGCCGTGCGTCTTGGCCCAGTTGATGAAGTCCGCGACGATCAGGAAGTAGCCGGGGAAGCCCATCTTCAGGATCGTGCCGATCTCGAACTCGAGCCGTTCGACGTAGCGCGCGCGTTCGGCCTCGCGCTTCGCGGCGTCGGGGTAGAGCTGCACGAGGCGCTCCTCCAGGCCTTCGAACGAGGCCTGGCGGAAGAACTCGGGCATCGGCATCGGCGCACCGTCGACCACCGGCGTCGCGAAGTCGGGCAGCTGCGGCTTGCCCAGCACCAGCGTCAGGTTGCAGCGCCGGGCGATCTCGACGCTGTTGCGCAGCGCGCTGGGCAGGTCGGCGAACAGCGCCTCCATCTGCGCCTGCGTCTTGAAGTACTGCTCGCGGCCGAAGCGCTTGACGCGTTTCGGGTTCGTCAGCATCTCGCCCTCGGCGACGCAGACGCGCGCCTCGTGGGCCTCGAAATCCTCGGGCGTGGCGAACTGCACCGGGTGCGTGGCCGCCACCGGCAGGCCCAGCGCCGCGGCCAGCGGCACTGCCGCGCGCACATGCGCTTCCTGGCCCGCCAGGCCGGCGCGCTGCAGCTCGATGTAGAAGCGCCGCGGGAAGATCGCCGCCAGGCGCTGCGCCGCCGCGCGCGCGCGGTCCGCGTCGCGAGCCAGCAGCGCCATGCCGACGGCGCCGAGCTCGGCGCCCGACAGCGCGATCAGCCCGGCGTGGAGCTCGTCCAGCCAGGCCCACTTCAGCCAGGCCTGGCCGCGCTGCTCGCCCTGCAGCCAGCCGCGCGACAGCAGTTCGCACAGGTTCAGGTAGCCACGCCGGTCCTGCACCAGCAGCAGCAGGCGGCTCGGCGACTTGTCGCCGCCGAAGGGCTCGAGCCAGACGTCGGCGCCGAGCACGGGCTTGACCCCGGCCTTGCGCGCCGCGCTGTACAGCTTGACCGCGCCGAACAGGTTCGACAGGTCGGTGATGGCGAGTGCACCCTGCCGGTCGGCGCGAGCGGCGGCGACCATGTCGTCGACGCGCAGCGTGCCATCGACGACGGAGTATTCGGTGTGGGTGCGCAGGTGGACGAAGGCCATGGACGCATTCTAGAGAGGCCCTGCTTCGTAGAATGCCGCGCATGCTGCCCGTGCTCAACATCTCGGCCTACCGCTTCGTCGCCATCGACGACCCGGCCGCGCTGCGCGAGCGCCTGCTCACCCGCGCGAGCGCCTCGGGCCTCAAGGGCACGGTGCTGATCGCCGGCGAGGGACTCAACCTCGTCGTCGCCGGCCCCGACGCGGGCGTGCACGACTTCGTCGCCGCGCTGCACGCCGACCCGCGCTTCGCCGGCCTCGAGCCCAAGCGCAGCCGCTCGGCGACGGTGCCCTTCCGCAAGCTGCTCGTGAAGGTCAAGCGCGAGATCATCCGCATGAACCACCCGGCCGTGCGCCCCGGGGCCGGGCGCGCGCCGACGGTCGACGCCCACACGCTCGCGCGCTGGCTCGCCCAGGGCCACGACGACGCCGGCCGCGAGGTGCTGACGCTGGACACGCGCAATGCCTTCGAGGTCGACCAGGGGCGCTTCCGCGGCGCCATCGACTGGCGCCTGGGCCGGTTCAGCGACTTCCCGGCCGCATTGCTCGCGCACCGCGAGGCGCTGCGCGACAAGACCGTGGTCAGCTACTGCACCGGCGGCATCCGCTGCGAGAAGGCGGCGATCTTCATGCGCGAGGCCGGCCTTCCGCACGCGCTGCAGCTCGAGGGCGGCATCCTGAAGTATTTCGAGGAGACGGGCGGCGCGCACTTCGACGGCGCGTGCTTCGTCTTCGACGAACGCATCGCGCTCGACCCGTCGCTGGCCCCGGTGTAAGGTCGCGACCTTGCCGAACGCTACCCGGCGCCCGCCCCCACCGGGACGGCTGCTCCACACCATGCCCGCTGGCCCCGCCACCGCCGACACCGCCGTCCCCGACCTCCCTGCGATGACGCGGCGCTTCACGGCCGTGCGCGCGGCCACCGAGCGGCTGGTCGCGCCGCTGTCGCCCGAGGACTGCCAGGTGCAGTCGATGCCCGACGCGAGCCCGGCGAAGTGGCACCTGGCGCACGTCACCTGGTTCTTCGAGACCTTCGTGCTCGAGCGCTTCGAGGCCGGCTTCCGGCCCTTCGACGCGAGCTACCGGGTGCTGTTCAACAGC
>Ga0116177_10002756_pt1 | contig 12890 bp, 11 predicted proteins | sample AD_STIC10_MetaG_FD_89750 | JGI IMG/M metagenome (GOLD analysis project Ga0116177, IMG submission 89750) | Active sludge microbial communities of municipal wastewater-treating anaerobic digesters from USA - AD_STIC10_MetaG | ecosystem: Engineered > Bioreactor > Anaerobic > Digestate | place: USA...
ATGTTTGTATTTGCCAACAAATCCTTCATTCCGAAAATCACAAACAACCCCATAAGGAAATAAAATAACCCAACGATGAGCAACAAAAAGAAACATTGAGACGCCGAAACTATATTGCCGGTAAGAATGCCTTTTGCATCAGAACTTAGCTGGCGGTGCTGAAACAGTAAACGGTATAATTTATACACAAGTCCATCTTCGGCTTTTTTCGCCCCTTCCATAACTTTTTGAACAATATCATCCGGCGGGGAAATTGCTTCCTGCTTTTTAATTATGTCTATAATATTATTATATTTTTCCATTATTATCATTCCAGGTTATTGCTAGTTACATAGTGATAATATCAAAAATCACTTACATATAATATACAATATTTAACGTTAAATAGTCACAAAAAGATTAACTAAAAAATCACGCGGAATGGGCAAGAAATCTATCTGCTTCAATATATGAAAATATCTGATTGAAGGCTTCCACAACTTTAGGATCAAAATCTTTTCCCGCGTTGTCAATAATTTCCTGCTTTGCCTGAAGCGGGCTAAATGCCTTGCGATATGGCCGGTCAGTTGTCAGAGCGTCATAGACATCCGCCACGGCGATAATTTTTGCGCCGCGCGGAATATCATTGGAGGCGGTTTTGTAATAACCGCTTCCGTCATATTTTTCGTGATGATGTAAAATTATAGGGATGATATCTTTAACTGTTTCTCCCAAAGGCTCTAACATATTAACGGCCATCCATGTGTGCTTGCGCATCGCTGCTTTATCCTTTTCCGTTAGAGCGGTGGCTTTTAACAGAACATCTTCGCTTACACCGACTTTGCCCAAATCGTGAAGAAGCGACGCGACGCGGATATTTTCCACCTCAACCGGGTCAAGTTTCATCTGACGAGCAATCATCACCGCTATCTGTGATACCCTCTGTGAATGACTTTGCGTGTAATTATCCGCCGAAGCAATTACCAGGGAAAGCATTTCAATAATGCCGCTGTATGTTTTCTGTAATTCCTTTTTGCTTTGTTCTTTTTTATCGTAAAGAAGCCCCATGCAATACCCGGTAAAAATCAAAAATAATCCCCAGGTAAGAAGATCCAGCCATTTAAAAAATTCAGTTTGACTGGCGGGCGGCATACCGAAGCTTTTAGGAAAAAAATAAGCGAAGAAAAAAATGATAATTACGGCAAATACGGCAGATATTACCGCGTAACGCTTACCCAAGAAATAAGCGCCAAGCAATACCGGTAAATAAAAAATATTAAGAAAAGCTCTCTGATTGATAATGAAAAAGTAAATAAAGCAGGCTAGAGCGACAAACAGCAGTATGTTAACCAGCTCTTTGTCTATGTTGATTTTATTTTTAAAGATCTGCTTATCCACAAAGAAGCTCCTGATTATTTACGTATCGTTAAATTAACTAATCGCTTCTTAAATTCTTGATTTAGAATATACATGTAAATCGGCGGTTAATCAATATGGTTTATTCTTAATAAATCTTTCTATGTGGCTGTTTTGTCTAGTTAATTATTTATGATTATATATCATTTATCTTTTCTCTTAAGCTTTCGAGCCCCCTGTAAGTGCGCATTTTTACCGCGCTCACGGACTTTCCTGTAATCTTAGAGATTTCTTCAAAAGAAAGTTCCTGAATATACTTCATAATTATAAGCGCGCGCGTTTCCACGTCGAGAACGGATAAGTAAATATTAATATCTTGTGTCTCAAATGAATTTTTGCTTTTTGAAAATTTGTGCTCGTCAACATATGAAGAGCGCATGTTTTTATATTGTTTGTTTTTTTTGATGTAATTCTTAATCGTGTTGAGCGCTATTGTATAAAGCCAGGTAAAGAATTTCTTTTGGGGATTGTATCTCCACAAATAAGTATAGGCGCGGATAAAAACATCTTGTGTCAAATCGGCGGCATCCTGCGTGTTTGAAGTCATGCGATAAACTAAATTATAAATTGGGGATTTGTATTCTTCAACTAATAGGGCGAAGGCCTGCCTGTCACCTTCCAGAATTCGGGCAACAATTTGCGCATCCTGAGCATCATGCATTGCCGCCCCCCTCTCTAAAAATTAATAAGATTAATAATATTCAATCAAGAAGGCATATTCCAGGTTCCTGATGCCGTATATTCACTATCGCCGTTACGATTGTTTACACTAACCAATACGGATGTTCCAGAACCGGTAAGGGTTACATTCCAGACATCAGGAGCTGTACCGACATTTTCAGCTGTGGCGTCAGCAAATCCAGCTTCTTCTAAAACTGATAGACCTGTTGTGGGAGCCATTCCTGTACTAATAAATAAACGCGCGTAAGCTAGATTAAGAGTTGATTTCATTTCCGCAACTTCCGCCTGAGCCGCGGCGATTTTCGATTCCTGAACTAAGGCAACATATCGGGGTGCCGCTACTGCTACCAATACTCCTAATATGACAAGAACAGCGATAACTTCTATCAATGTAAAACCTTTTTGGTTTTTTGTCATGATTACCCCTCAATGGTTAAGCAAATGTTACATGCTTTAATAAAACTATTATATAATCAGCGTGGAATATATATTCCACGCTGATTATATTTAATTTAAATACTTACTAATTTATTTTTCAACACTTCGACGGGAGCCATTACTTTTTATGGCAACACCGATGGCACGGCCTTGTATTCGGCGTTTAATTGGTATATTCCAAGTTCCCGTAGCCGTGTAATCTGTATCTCCATCACGACTATTAACTAAAACAGTAACTACTGCGGCAGCTCCAGTAAGCGTTACGTTCCAAACATCCGGAGACGTTCCAACATCAAATGCTGTCCCGGAAGTATAACCTGCTTCAGTAATAACTTCGGCACCTGTTGTAGGAGCTGTCCCAGTTCTTATAAACAATCTCGCATAAGCCAAGTTCAGGGTTGATTTCATTTCTGCAACCTGCGCTTCTGCCGCTTTTGCTTTTGCCTCTCCTGCCAAATCGAGATATCTTGGCACAGCTACTGCCGCCAGAATACCCAAAATGACCAGTACGGCAATGATTTCGATTAACGTAAAACCTTTTTGATTTCTCATTTTTAATTCTCCTTTATTTAAAGTTAATTTTTAGCAATATTTGCCAACTATTTATATTCAGTTACTGCAAATCACATACCAATTTGACTCCTAAATCACCTCCTTTGATTAATTTAATTTAATACATTAATTTCACTGGCTTTTTTTATTTGAATTCTCCTTACAAAACTATCTCTTTTTATTTACTTTTAAAATAACTATACAATAATTGTAGATACATCTACAATTATTGTAGGTGTTTTACATTATCAATGTCTATGTGATACTTCTTAATGCGGTGCCATAAGCTTCTCTGGTTTATTTTTAAAATTTCCGCCGCTTTTACCTGGATACCCCCAGATTTTTTTAAAGCGTGAATGATCATTTCTTTTTCCATTATAGCCAATTTCTCATCCAGATTAATATCATTACCATTGGAAAAAATATCGATCTTAGGTGTCTGCCCTGTTAGGGCACCCGGTAAATGATTAGGTTCAATTATATCTTTTTCTGCCAGAACTGATGCTTGTTCAATAACATTTTTTAATTCGCGGATATTTCCCGGCCAGGCATATCCAATTAACAGCTGTAAAGCTTCCGACGACAAGGTAACATTTTTTTCCTGCTTGCTAAGAAAGAAACTTGCCAGAAGAGGAATATCTTCTCTTCTGTCTCGAAGCGGCGGCAGGACGATGGAAAATACATTTATTCGGAAATATAAATCTTCACGAAACTTTCCTTTTTTAATCAACTTTGGCAAATCTTTATTTGTTGCCGCGATAAACCGGACATCCACACGGATAGAGACATTGCCGCCGACTCTTTCAAATTCTTTTTCCTGCAGCACGCGTAAGAGTTTTGCCTGTGTAGCCATCGGCATATCGCCTATTTCATCTAAAAATATTGTTCCGCCGTCAGCCAGCTCAAACTTTCCCTTCTTCTGAGCGACCGCGCCGGTAAATGAACCTTTTTCATGGCCAAACAATTCGCTTTCCAGCAGGCCTTCCGGTATAGCCACACAATTTATTTTAATAAACGGCTTGCCCACTCTTGCGCTTTGCTCATATATGCTTTGCGCGATAAGTTCCTTGCCTGTGCCGCTTTCTCCGTAAATGAGCACGGTGGAATCAGTAGGCGCGACTTTTGTTATCTGCTTGAAAATATTGCGCATTGCCGGACTTGAACCTATAACATTCGGGAACAATTCTCGCGCTTCAACCAGTGTTAGTATATTAGCTACATTGTCGAATACTTTTTCAATTTCTTTCACATCGTCCATTACATGTTTTTTATTTTCCGCGACTTTGTCTCTAAAAAGAGGTGTATTTTTTGTTTTTTCAATGAACCGCATCATTGGTTTCAAAATATTGCGGACAATTAATAAGCTTACCAGGAAAGTTAAAACTCCGATAACTGCGATTAAACCAGGTAAACCTAAAAAAGATACGTTGCCGTGCCTGGGAACATAATTAGACAACTGACATGTAAGAATAATACCAATAATCGATAATCCCGTAAAAATAAGCGGAATCAAGATATATAAATTTATATAATATTGTTTCTGTTTCATTTTTTTATCTTGTGGCTAACTTTGTTAAATCCCACATAGGCATAAAAATCGCCAAAGCAAAGAAACCGACAACAGCGGCTAAACCCACAATTAATATCGGGCCAATGGCGTCAGACATTCCTTTAACCGCGTATTCAACTTCGTCGTCATAATGCTTTGAAATCTCGCGCAGCATTTCATCAAGGTTACCGGATTCTTCACCGATGGCAATCATATCCACAACCATCGGAGTAAAATATTTTGATGATTTAAGAGGCGCGGATATACCCGCCCCTTCTTCAATGCGTTCCCGCAGATTCTCAAAAGCGCGCGCTATCGCTTCGTTACCGATTGTTTCAGATAAAATGGAAAGAGATTGCATGACGGGAACACCGCTTGTCTGCAATATGGCAAAAATACTGGCAAATCGAGACAACGCCGCTTTTTTAAAAACTTTACCTATAATCGGAATTTCCAAGAAAATCGAATCGCGCACAAATTTTCCCTGCGGCGTTTTAAAATAAACGGCGAGCGCGAAAATAATTATGACTAGAAAACCAAGAATCAAATACCAGTAATTAACCAAAAAAGCGTGCAGTAGTACGGCAATTTGGGTAGGCAGCGGCAAAGTTAGCCCTGATTTACTGAACAGTGCGACAAATTTCGGTACAACAAAAGTAAGAAGAATAACAAAAGCAAAACTCAAAGCAATAACAACTATCATCGGGTATCTGAGAGCTGATTTTATATCCGATTTAACTTTATGCTCATGCTCAATAATGTAAATTAATCTATCTAAAACGTTGGGCAGATTACCGCTCAGTTCTCCCGCTCTGATCATCGCGCAATACAGGGGGGAAAATATGCGGGGAAACTTCTGCAGCGCTTCGGAAAGGGTCGCGCCCCCCCTGATATCCACAATGATTTTTCCTATCGTGTCTTTCAGCACGCGGCTCTGCGTCTGCGTTTCCAGCACCTGCAAGAGCCTGAGTATCGCCACGCCCGCGCTGAGCATGGAACGAAACTGCTTCGTAAAGAGTATCAGGTCCGCAACTTTGACGCGACCGGAAAAAAACGCCATCCCGGATTTCATCCCCGCGGTCCTGTCTCCTATCTTTTCGGGAATCAGACCGCGCGCCACCAGTATATTGGTCGCCTCCTCCACGGTGGCCGCCTCGACCTCCCCCGTAACTTTATTCCCGCTCTCGTTTAAGGCCTTATAACCGAATGTCGGCATTGCATTTCCCCATCATTATCACGTCATAACGGCAGAAGCGGCTTCTTCCAGCGTGGTAATACCCCGCATTACCTTTTGCGCCGCATCTTCCTTGAGCGTTCTGAGCCTGCCGGTTTCGAGCGCCGCACGCGCGATTTCCTGGCTGGATTTCCGCTTCAGAATCATGTCCTGCACCATCTCATCGTTCACCAATACTTCAAAAAGCCCCGTTCTTCCCTTGTAGCCGGTGTTTTTGCACTGATAACAGCCTTTGCCGCGCTGAAAATTCGCGTTACGTGCTTTTTCCGCCGTGATGCCGAAAGAAAGCAAAGCCCCTTCCGGCGGCTGATAACTTTCCTTGCAATAGGGACATACCGTGCGCACTAAACGCTGGGCAAAAGAAACCAGCAGAACCGACGAAATCAGGAAAGGCTCGATGCCCATGTCCATGAACCTGGTTATCGCGCCGGCGGCATCGTTTGTATGCACGGTGCTTAAAACCCGATGCCCCGTTTGCGCGGCCTGCACTGATATGGCGGCGGTTTCCGCGTCGCGAATTTCACCCACCATAATCACATCCGGGTCCTGACGCAAAACGGAACGCAGCCCGCCGGCAAAGGTCATGCCCGCCTTGCGGTTGAGCTGCGCCTGGCGGATATTGTTGACGCGGTACTCCACCGGATCCTCCAGCGTGATGATATTGATATCCGGTTTGTTTATGGAGTTTAAGATGGCGTAAAGGCTGGTGCTTTTGCCGCTGCCGGTTGGCCCGGTGCTCAAAATCAGCCCGTAAGGTTTACCGCTCATTCTTTCTATCTTCTCCATATCCTCGGCGGACATACCCAGACGGTCCAGCGTGTAAATTCCGCCGCTCATGTCCAAAAGGCGCAGCACGAGATTTTCGCCGTAAATGGTCGGCAGGGAAGAAACCCTGACGTTGATTTCCTTTTTTTCTATTCTCAGCGTAAAGCGTCCGTCCTGGGGTATTCTGGATATGGTAATATCCATGTTGGCCAGAATTTTCATGCGGGCGGCAATAGGCAGAAAAAGAGATTTGGGCGGCGAGGGAACGTCCAGCAGTTTGCCGTCAATGCGAAAACGCAGCTGCACGGTATTTTGCTGGGGACTGATATGAATATCGCTGGCTCCGTCGCGTATCGCCTGGGCAAAAATGGAATTGACCAGGCGGATGACCGGAGCTTCACCCGCCATATCCTGCAGAGTGTTTATCTGCACCTCTTCCTTGGCCTGCTCTTCCGCCGCGGCCTGACCACTTTCTTCTATTTCCATTGTTTCCATGATGCCGCCGAGGCCGGACTGCATGCCGTAAAGACTGTCGATAATTTTATTGAGTTCCCTTTCCGTGCAGATTACCGGTTCTACCTCGGCGTTGGCCAAAACCTCGATGGTGTCCAGGGCATTGATATCCAGAGGGTCAACAACGGCGACGCTGAGCAGCCGCCCTTTCTTCTTCAGAGGGGCGACCTGATATTTCTGGGCTGTTTCTATGGGTATTAAATTCACCAGAGAAACATCCAGGGGAAAATTATCAGGATGATATTTTTGAATGCCCAGCTGCCGGCTGAGCAGGTCTATTATTTCCTGCTCGTTGACGATTCCCGAACGCGCCAAATACTGGCCGAGCTTCAGTCCTTCCTTCCTTTGTTCGACTAAAGCTTTTTTCAGCTTCTCCTCGGACAAAAGACCGGCTTCCACCAGCATTTCACCCAAACGCTTTTTGATCTTCATTAAACCTCCCGGATGGTTGGAGCAATCATCAACCTTGTAAAGCCCGGCTATTAAAAAATACTGTATCGTTACCCCAGTTAGAAATAATTTTCACGCTGCCCGCCAATTCCTGCGGCAGTTTTTTTACTAACTCGCCTGCATCTTGGGCTGAGTCATAATTTTTATTAACAATCACGGCATACCTGACGGAACTGCCTGTTTTTTCCCAATAAGGTGAAAATATGAGAGACGGTAAATCTTTACGGTAACGATTTTTATTAAAATAATTATAGATTTCTTCTATATTATTTCCATCTTTTAACAACAAAATGAATTTGCCAGTGTTGGAAGAATCTGGTTTTGCCGGAATTGAGGGAAGCATCAGCGTGTAACCTTCCTCAATCATATTCTTATTTTTTATGTGCGGGTTTTCTCTGATTACGGCGTCAATTATTTCGTGCTCCGCCGAACCGTAAATATCATAAATAATCCACCACAAGGTCATCCCTTTTTTTACCGTCAGTAGACCCAGTGACAACGGCATTTTATATTCCCGCGGTTCAATTTTTTCTTCAACTTCAGTAACCACTTTAGATTCTAATTTCGCAACAGCATCAGGCACCTCCTCAACAAACGCGACCTTTGGAGCTTCGGCTGTAACTGGGGCCGGCGATATTGTCTCTTCGGCAGGTTCAATACTTTTGTAATCAGAAATAATAGCTTTTACCGGAAAAATCAGCGCCAGAACGAGCAGCAAGCTCAATGCCGCCCATTTAAGTCTTTTGAAGAAAGGCGCCGCCATGTCATTCACGCAGCTTCTGACCATGAACCATCCCGCCTTATGCTTGTTGCGGATAATCATTTTCAGAATTACTTCATGGCATAATGAAACGACTTTACGTGGATAACCGCCAGTAGCCAGATATATCGCCGCGTAACCTAAATAACTAAATATGGGAGGTGCTATTTCAAAATTTCTCGCGACCGCGAGGCGATATTTTATCATCGCCTGCATCTGTTTGAAGTTTAATGGCTTTAAATGATAATAAACATTGATACGGTCTGACAGATTGGGACGATTTCTAAGTATGTGTTGAAACTCTTTTTGCGCGAAGATTATTATCTGCAAAAGCTTGAAATCATTGGTTTCATAATTGAGAAATTCCCTTAATATCTCCAGGCAATCACCGGATATTTTCTGGCCTTCATCAATAACCAGAACAACAACTTTATCTTCGTCAACTCCTTTGACGAAAAGATAATTTTTGATTTTTTCTTTAAGATGCCACTCGCTTTGTTCATCGCGCGCGCCTTCAATACCCAGCATCGCGCAAACCGTCTGCAGAAATTCAACGGGGCTGTTAAATGACGGATCAAGCAAAAGATGCGTTTCTATTTCTGTGGGCTGCGCGTCCGTGGCGGAAAAATTCTGAAGCAGTTTGCGGCACAGAGTTGTCTTGCCGGTTCCTACATCGCCGATGACAACGTTGAGACCGCGGCGCAAACGAACCGCTAATTCCAATTTCTGCAGGCAACCGGTGTGCTGCGGTGAAGAAAAAAGAAATTCCGGTTCCGGCGAATTGGAAAAAGGCTCTTTTTTAAAATTAAGGATGCCGTAATATTCCATCTTTAACTGCCATTATGTTTCATTGTTGCCGCACCTATTGTTTGTCTTGTTCTGCCGCTTGAGGAGCTTTTACTTTTTCATCTCCCGCCGGCGGCGCGTCCGCGTCCTGCTTTATCTTATTATTACTAACCGACGGTGACATATGGCTCACATCAACTGCCGCCTGTAAGATGTGCGGCGTAATAAAAATCAGCACTTCTTCCATGTCATCGCTTTTGCTGTCTGCCTTAAATACATAACCAAGTATGGGAATATCTTTGAGAAAAGGCCAACCGGCATCACCAGAAGCAATACGCTGCTTGGTTAAGCCGGAAATAACTATTGTTTCGCCATTTTCCACTATTAGAACTGTCTCTGTCTGTTTTTTAATGATGTAGGGATTGCCCTCAACGTTGCGCAGCGGATCAACTTCGTCTTTTTTGACAAGAATTGTCATTTTCAGATTTTTACCGTCAATGACATGGGGCGTGATTTCCAGACGCAGCACAACATCTTCAAATTTTACGGTTCTGGTTTCTCTACCGCTGGAATCTATCTCTCTGGTAACGTAAGGAACTCTTTCTCCGTTTTCCGTGTAGGCCTTTTGATTATCTAAAGTGGTAATTGAAGGACTCGAAAGAATATTTAATTTATTGTCCTGCTGTAGAGCCTGAAGTTGAACCTCCAGTATGTCTCCTCCTAATTTACCAATAAGAAGTCCTAAATTACCAACACCAGCCGCCTGGGCTATACCGGCTATAGGAAAATCTGCCGCAAATCCATGGCCGCTTATTCCTGAAATTCCTCTTGTCGGCGTGTAACCTCCCGACATGGGGCTGCCTGTGCCTTGAGTTCCACCCGGCGTTATATAAGTGTCTCCTTGTTTCCACATGCCGCCCCACATAACACCCAAATCACGGGCGACATTTTTTGTGGTTTCCACGATATTCGCCTTGATCAATATCTGGGGTGTCGGTCTATCTATCTGCTCGATAATTCCCAGCATTCTTACCAAATCTTCATGGATGGCGGAGATAATCAGTGAGTTGGAATGTTCGTCAAGCCGCACTGAACCGCGTGGTTTCCCGTCTTTGTCTTTGGTTAAAAACTCCTGGAGAGTTTCCACCATCTTCTTAGGATTGGCAAAATTTACCTTTATGACTACCGGCTGCAGCAAAGGCTCGACCCATCGGATATCCCGCAATTGAACTTTTCGTTTTAAATCCTGCTCAATATCGTCAACTGTCTTTACCAGCAAAACCTCGCCTTCCCAAAGATAAGACAAAGCGTGTGTGCGGAGTAATCCGGTAAACGCCTGATCCCAGGGCACGCCGCGGAAATCGACGCTGATTTCGCCTTTTAAATCATTTTTCACCAGAATGTTTAAATCAACCGATTTGGCCATTGCCCGCAGAACAGTCCTCAGTTCCGCCTGTCGCATAGTAAGATTAATCGATTTTGTGGGCAGTCTTCTTATTCCTGCCGCGGCAAGTGAAGCTGATGATTCGGGCTCGGTCTTGAGAGTGCTTACGTCAAATTTTCTCGCTTCCGCCGATGGAGAATGCCCCTGTGACTCGTCCGCCATAGTTGACCATTTTTCAAAAAATGGATCTTTTTTTGTATTTTTTTGAAAATCGGCGCAGCCGGCAAAAAACGCGAACGCGAAAATGATCGACACCCACGTTACGATATTTTTATTCAAACTTAAGCATTTCAAGTTGCAAACCTCCAATGCTGATTTTTATTCCTGTATGGGAATTTCTATCTCGCTTCCTGTATTTTTGTTTTCAATCAGAACATAGGAAGGCGTAATCTTTTTCAAGACATATCCTTCCATTTCTAATTGCTCTCCTTCGCGGTATTCATAGCCGTTGATAATGGCCAACCTTCTCTTTCCTGAATCAACATAACCCGCATAGATTGTTCTGGACTGACCCGCTTTCCCCGCCGCGTCTTTTGCCGCCCATTCTCTTACTCCCTGTCTGTCCCAAAACGGATTTTTTTCCCAGTCGGCTTCGGCCTTGGTGACAATATAAGCGTCAACACCAGAGGCGATATCCTTTAATAAATCTTTCTGCAGATCATTGACAAAAGTATTTATGTTGGTAGGGCCAGCCGTGGATTTGGCTTTTTTTGCCGCCGGCCCGGCAATTAATAATACGTAAACGGCGTATAAAACGCATATACCCGCGATGATTAATATGATTATTTGTCGCTTGTTTAATTTCGCCATACGTAATTTCCTAACTTCCGCTAACTTTCAGCCAAACAATCGCTTGCAGTTCCATGGAATCGGAAAGCTGTTTTACGCTGATTTCTTCAATCTTCTCCAGATAAGGAATCTCCCCAAGCCCAATGAGCAACTTTCTGAAATTGGCAAAATCACCTCTCGCCACCGCGTTATAAACAAGAGAAGACTGCCCTGCGGAAAGCTTGGTCAGATCCGGAGTGATAGACAACATTCTTAAACCGGACTTTTCCGCCATCTCCTTAAATATATCGGGGAATTTTGTGGCTTCTTCTCTGGATATCGCTTTTGTAACAGGATTGGAAAGCGTAAGTTCCTTTTTATTTTCCATTGTTTTTGTAAGCATCAGGTGTATCGGCCCCAAATCCTTCTGCGCGGCAATCTGGTTTTCCAGTTCATTAAGCTCATTTGACTTACGAGCATTTATTTTATGCATCGGAAATATAGCTACTAAAACAATCAGCGCGATAATGCCGACGCAGACGAATAAATACCAAAGGCTTTTTTCGGGTATGTTCAAATTCAATTTATTCATTATTGCTATCCTACCTGGGCATTGAGCGTGAAATGAAGAATTTCGCTTTTTCTGAACGTTGTATAAGAAGTTTTATTAATGGTGACTTTTTTGAACATCGGTGAATTTTCCAATTTCATCACGTACTGCGCTAAAAGTGATTGCAACATGTCCCGCTGGCCAAAAATAACACCTTCCACAACAAGATCTTCCGCAGAATCTGACGCGGCTTTTCCCGCGGCCGGTTTAGGATTAGCGGCCGGCAAGCCGACTTTAAGATTTATCAGTTTAATATTCCCCGGCGTAATTGAGGATACCTCACCGATCGCGGCCGGCGCTAAATATCTTTGCGCGTATTTCTTCGTTCCCTGTGTGTATTTTTTTACCTCTTCGGCCATCTTGGAAATTTGTTCTGTAGATAAAACAGGATTATACGCGGAAAGTTCTCTTTCTTTCTGCGCACGCTTCGCGCTCAGATTACTCATTTCAAAAGCTTGATAAACAAGTGCGGCAAGACAAATAATTAATGCGGCTGCAAAGGCGGTAAATATTCCTCGGTTGATACGCGTAACACGTAATTCTTTATTTTTTTCCACATAGGTAAAAAGAGCGTTGGGCGTGCGTTTATTGTCAGATACGGAAAGCCCCAAAACGGGAACCATTGATATTTTTTCCGATAAGGTTAAAGAATCCGCGCCTGTGTAGGATGAATGTCTGGCAAAAGGATCAAAAAATTCAGTTTTTACAGCCAATTGGTCATTAAGATATATTATAATTGGGTTGTACGCGTTCATACTGGATGAAACATACAGCTTTTCCACTTTTTGGTATCCAACAGAGGACGTGTAGTATTGCAGTGTCCGCTCAATCTGGCGCGCCAGCCTTTCCCATACCGGAAAGATCATTTCCATAATTTCTTCTTCGCGCAAACCGAAGCCGGCATCTGTTCGGGACAATTTTTCCGAATCGGGGCCAAGACTGAAA
>Ga0116177_10002766_pt1 | contig 12868 bp, 9 predicted proteins | sample AD_STIC10_MetaG_FD_89750 | JGI IMG/M metagenome (GOLD analysis project Ga0116177, IMG submission 89750) | Active sludge microbial communities of municipal wastewater-treating anaerobic digesters from USA - AD_STIC10_MetaG | ecosystem: Engineered > Bioreactor > Anaerobic > Digestate | place: USA...
CGAGCCGCTGGCGCCACGGCTGGTACTTGGGTGTGAAATGGGTCTCGACATCGTACTCATCGCCCAGCTGCTGCCGCACCACGCCGATCAGCTGGGCCTTCAGCTCTTCGGGCTTCTCGAAGGCCAGCCGGGCGATCTGGCCCGAATCCTTCAGCACCTTGCGGCGGACGATCTCGTGGGTCCACTCCGGGGGAATCTCCAGCTCGCGCAGCAGGTCGGCCAGTTCGTTGCGGTTGGCACCGGGGGTGAAGTAGGTGGGCGAGCGTTGCAGCATGGTGATGTGCGCGCACTCCGCCGCCATCGCCGGCACGATGGTCGCGGCGGTGGCGCCCGAGCCGATCACGATGACCCGCTTGCCTTTATAGTCGAGATCGGCCGGCCAGCTCTGCGGATGCACGATCACCCCCTTGAACCGCTCCATGCCCGGCCAGTCGGGCGTGTAGCCCTGCTCATGACGGTAGTAACCCTGACACATCCAGAGGAAGTTGCAGGTGAACAGCCGCAGCTCGCCGCTGTCGAGCTGCTCGACGGTGACCGCCCACTGCTGCTTCTGGCTGTTCCAGCTGGCGCTCTTCACCTTGTGGCGGTAACGGATGTGCTGGTGCAGGTCGTTCTCGTCCAGCGTCTCCTTGAGGTATTTGAGAATCTCCTCGGCGGTGGCGATCGGGGCGCCGACCCAGGGCTTCCATTTGAAGCCGAAGGTGTAGAGGTCGCTGTCGGAGCGAATGCCGGGATAGGTGTGGGTGTGCCAGGTGCCGCCGAAGCTCTCCTGGGTCTCCAGCAGGACGAAGCGCTTCTCCGGGCACTGGGTGCGCAGGTGGTAAGCTGCATCGATGCCCGAAATGCCGGCACCGACGATCAGTACATCGACATGGGTGGCGGGTTGGGTCTCAACATGGCTGAGCGCGGGTGCTGCCGTCATGGGTCACTCCTCTTTTGTTTATCATGTGCGGATGCTGCCCATTCTACCGATGAATCAACCTCGACGGGTTCGCATTTCAGGCCATTCCCGATGCGGCATTGATCCAGGTCAATCGGGCGGCCGGCATGCGTAAAAAAAATGTGCTGCCCTTGCCTGTGGCGCGGTAGAGGCGCCAGACTGCCACCTGGTCGGCGCAATGCTTTCGAGCGGTCGGCCGGTTTTCCATTCGATGGGCCACTGCAGATGATGCTGTCTCGATTTCGCACTCTCCTCCCGGGGCTGGTTCTGCTGGCGCTCGCCGGGTTCGGCAGGACCGAATCGGCGCCGTCACCAGCGGCAGGCGAACCACCGCCCGTGGCAACGCTTCCCGCTGAACCACCTCCAGATCCGACGCAACAGGCAGAGCAGGGCGACATGCAGGCGCAATGGCTGCTGGCCGAACGTCTGGCCGCACAGAATCTCTGGCAGGAGGCGATGCACTGGTATGCGGCAGCGGCCGGGCAGGGCAGCGCATCAGCCCAGTTGCAACTGGGCAATGGCTATCTGACCGGGCGCGGTGTGCCGCGCGATGCCGTCCAGGCAGTGCAGTGGTACCGCCGGGCCGCCGAGCAGGGGCTGGCAGCCGCCCAGGTGCGCCTGGGCGAGGCCGCGCTTTCTGGCATCGGCATGGCGCAGGATCAGGCCCAGGCCGTACAGTGGTTCAGCAAGGCGGCACAACAGGGTGATGCGGTGGGTCAACTGCGTCTGGCGCTGGCCCATGACAGCGGACAGGGAGTCCCACGCGATCCGCGGTTGGCGGCCGAGTGGTTCGCCAAGGCAGCCGAGCAGGGCCATCCGGTGGCGCAGTCGGCGCTGGGCGAGGCCTATCTGCGCGGAGAGGGGGTGCCGCGCGACCTGCTCCAGTCCGCACAGTGGTTTGCTGAGGCGGCCGCGCAGGGGCAGTCGCAGGCGCAGTTTCGGCTGGGGCAGGCCTATGCGCAGGGTCTTGGCATCGCACGCGATCCGGCGCAGGCGGTGCGGTGGTGGCGACAGGCTGCCGAGGCCGATCATCCCGAAGCCGCCGTGGCGCTGGGTCAGGCCTACGCACAGGGAGTCGGCACGGCAGAGGATCACGGCAGTGCCGTGCACTGGTACACCAAGGCGGCGCTGCAGGGCGATCCGCAGGCGCAGAGGCTGCTGGGGCTGGCCTATTACAGCGGTGAGGGCGTTCCGCAGAGTTATGGCGATGCGATGAGCTGGTGCAGCCGGGCGGCCGAACAGGGCGATCTGCATGCACAGATTCTGCTCGGGCAGTTCTATTACCGGGGACTGGGCGTGCCGCAGAACTTCGAGCAGGCCTACATCTGGGTCGGTGTCGCCGCGTCGCGCTTCAGCGGTGCTGGGCGGCAGGAGGTGCTGCAACTGCGTGATGCACTGGCACAGCTGCTGAATCAGGAGCAGTTGCTGCGCGCCCAGAGCCGCGCGCTTGAACTGGTGCGCAGCCACCACTGGCGTTGAACCGGCGCACCTGTTCAGTTCCGTGGTGCAGTGTTGCCCGGCAATTGATGCAGATCCCAGAACAGACCACTGATCTCCCGCGCCATGGCCTGGAACAGCAGCGGCTCGGCCTCCTCGAACTGCAGCCGCAGGCGGGTGGCAAAACCGACCACCTGGCTGCTGTAGAGTTGCCAGTTGTCGGATGATGGCGGCAGTCGCTGGTCGGTTTCAGGCGTGGTTTCGGTGTGGAGCTCGCCCAGTCCCAGTGCCAGATTGACCTGGCGGATGGCCCTCTCCACGGCAAGGCGCTTGGTCTCCTCCGGCGGCAGCGGAGCCGGGACGGCGGGCTGGCGTTCGCGAATCTGCAAATCGACCACCTGCTCGAAGGTGTTGGTCTCGAAGTAGTGGCCGGTCACCGCACCGGTGACGGTGCCGACCAGGCCACCAATGCCGGCATTCTGCACCGTCTCGTTGTTGCGGCCGATGGTGGCGGCGACGGCGGCACCGCCGACGCCGGCCGACACCGCCGTGATGGTCGAAAGATCGCGCACCTCCTTGCCGACATAGAGCACGTTGTAGAGCAGCATGTACCTGGCCTCGGCCGGGTTGTCGGTGATCAGGTAGCCGCGTCGCAGCAGTTGCTCGATCAGCAGCGGCTGCAACCGCTCGTTGGCGGCCTGGGCAGTCGATGTGTTGGTGCCGATCAGGTAGATGCGCCGCTGCGATTCAGCAACCGGTGGCAGCGGTGGCGGGATGAAGAGGTTGGCCGACATCTTCACCTGCAGGTCGATGCCGTTGACCGACAGTCCGCTGGGGTCCTCTTTTTTTACATTCTGGCCGCAGCCAGCGACCACCAGGGTGATGAGCAGCAGGCAGGCCATCGCGCGCCGTCCGCTTGGGTGGAGCAGCCTGTTCGGGCTCAAGAAGGGCTGTGGGAACATCAGTTCAGGCATGGCAGAGAGGGCGCGACACACCACGGCCGCAGGGTCACCATACCTTGGGGCCTGCAGGAGATCAATGCCCGGTTCCGCCCCAACTCCGTGAACGAGCACACGACTGCAATGCGCGATAACCTCGAGGATTGGGCTGATCCCGGTCGTGCAGAGCAGAACCGTCAACCGCTGCTACACTTTCCAAGACCTCCCCCAGTATCGGCAGTGATCGAGCAGATGGCCCCTCCCAAAAACCCGCTCTCTCCAGTGCGGACTGCCCTCAAGGCGGTCGATGCCAAGGAGTACGAACGGCTGCAACTGGCGCTGCTGGCCAGCAGAGATGGCATCTGGGACTGGTGCATCCAGAGTGATCAGGTCTACTACTCGCCACGCTGGCTGGAGATTCTCGGTTACCAGCCGGATGAGTTCCCCCCCCATCTGCACGAGTGGCAGCAGCGGCTGCATCCCCGGGATGCCGACCGGGTCCTGCAGGCGATGCAGGCCCATATCGCCGGTACGCAACCGCACTATCAGATCTCCTACCGGTTGCGTGCGCGTGATGGCCGTTACCGCTGGGTGCTGGCGCGCGGCCAGGTGCTCTACGATGCGCAGAACAGGCCGGTGCGCATGGTCGGCACCATCACCGATATTTCGGGTTACAAGCAGATGCAGCGGCGGCTGCAGGTGGCGCTGGAGGTGCTGCGCCAGTTCTCCGACAACCTGATCGTGATCGACCAGAATTTTCTGGTGGTCGCCACCAACAGCGCTTTTCAGCGCAACTACGGCTATGCCCAGGAGACACTGCTGGGCCACTCGCCGGCGGAACTGCTGGCCGAACCGCTCGAAGCCGCTGCTGCCGAGCAGCTCAGGTCCGACCTGGCCACCCAGGGACAGTGGGCCGGTGAGCTGTGGACCCGCACCCAGGCGGGTGAGCGCATCCTGCAGTGGGTCAAGATCAGTGCCATTCATGTCGAAGCGCAGGCCACACCCACGCTCTATGCCATCGTCTTCTCGCCGCTGAGCAACCAGCCGCGGATCCAGGAGCGGCTGCAGCGGCTGGCCTACTATGATCATCTGACCGGACTGCCGAACCGGGAGCTGTTCCACGATCGGCTGACGGTGGCGCTGCGGCAGGCCCAGCGCCATGGCGAGCAGGTGGCGCTGCTGTTCTTCGACCTGAACCGCTTCAAGAACATCAATGACACCCTGGGCCACACCTTGGGTGATCTGCTGCTGCAACAGGTGGCGCAGCGGCTGGAGCGGGTGGTGCGCGCCAGCGACACGGTGGCGCGCCTCGGCGGTGATGAGTTCACGATGATCCTGACCGGACTGCATCAGCCCGACGACCTGCAACGGGTGATGGATGAAGTGCTGGGGCAGTTCCGCCAGCCGTTCCGGTTGGGCGAGCATGAGCTGTTCGTCACCACCAGCGTCGGCGTCAGCCTGTTCCCGCGCGATGGCGAGGACGAAGAGAGCCTGATCAAGAATGCCGACATCGCGATGTACCGGGCCAAGGAACAGGGCAGCAACAGCTATCAGATCTACAGTCCGGAGTTCGGCACGCGGTTCCGGCAGCGGCTGACACTGGAGGCCGACCTGCGCAAGGCACTGGAGCGCAATGAGCTGCTGCTGCACTACCAGCCCAAGATCGACGTCAACAGCCGGCGCATCACCGGCGTCGAGGCGCTGTTGCGCTGGCAGCATCCGACCCGCGGTCTGGTGCCGCCCGATCAGTTCATCCCGATCGCCGAAGAGACCGGACTGATCCTGCCGATTGGCGACTGGGTGCTGCGCAAGGGCATGGAAGATGCCTTACCCTGGGTCAGGCAGTCGAGCCATCCCTTCACGCTGGCGGTCAACCTCTCGCCGGTGCAGTTGCAGCAGCCCGATCTGGTCCAGCGGGTTGCCCGGATGCTCGACGACAGCGGATTCAACCCCCGCCATCTGGAGCTGGAGCTGACCGAAAATCTGCTGATGACCAACCCCAAGGCCTCACTGGAAACGCTTCAGCAACTGACCGCGACCGGTGTGCGCATCGCCATCGATGATTTCGGCACCGGCTACTCATCATTGAACTATCTGAGCCGTTTTCCGATCGACACGCTGAAGATCGACAAATCCTTCATCCATGACCTGCTGGATGATTTCAACAATGCCGAGATCGTCTCCACCATCGTCGCGATGGGACACAACCTCAACATGACGGTGGTGGCCGAAGGGGTGGAGAGCGAGGCACAGCTGGCCTATCTGCGCGACATCGGCTGCGATGAGGCCCAGGGTTTCCTCTTCAGCCGACCGATCGACCGTGTGTCGATGGAGCTGCTGCTGGTGCAGCAGGCCGATCTGCGGCAGCCGATGCTCTGACCCCGCGCGTGCACTGAATCGGCGGACTGCCGCCCATCCCATTGACGGCTTTTGAGCCGTCGTCGACAATCGAACCATCAGAAACAGCCGGGAACCGCAGTCTGTACCGCGCCGGCCTCTGTGCTTGCGCCGGATATTCCTATAACAATCAGGAGCCTTTCATGTATCCATCAATCCATGCTGCCCGTTTTCCCGACAAGCCCGCCATCATCATGGCCAACACCGGTCAGGTGATCACCTACCGCGAGCTGAACGAGCGGTCGATCCAGGTCTCCCGGCTGTTGCGTTCGGCCGGCCTGAAGGTGGGTGACCATGTCGCGATGTTCCTCGAAAACCACCCGTGGTTTCACATCATCACCTTCGGCGCCCACCGAGCCGGGCTCTACTTCACGCCGATCAGCTCGCGGCTGACCGCCAGCGAGGTCGACTACATCGCCGCGGACTGCATGGCCACCGCCTTCATCACCAGCATGGCCAAGGCCGATGTCGCCGCCGAACTGGTGCCGCTGATGCCGGCGGTCAGGAACCGCTACATGCTCGATGGCGTGCTGGCCGGCTATCAGTCATTCGAAGAGGCGGTGCTGGCGCAGTCGACCGAGCCGCTGGCCGACGAGACCGCCGGCGTCGAGATGCTCTACTCCTCCGGCACCACCGGACGACCCAAGGGGATTCTGAAGCCGCTGCCCGGTACCGACGTCACCGTGCCCAACATGATGATGGCGATGCTGCCATCACGCTATGGCTTCGACGAGAACAGCATCTACCTCTCGCCGGCGCCGCTCTACCATGCCGCGCCGCTCGGCTACACCCGCACCCTGCTCTGCTGCGGTGGCACCATCGTGGTGATGGAGAAGTTCGATGCCGAACAGGCGTTGCAGTTGATCGAAAAGTACCGGGTCACCTGCAGCCAGTGGGTGCCGACGATGTTCGTGCGCATGCTGAAACTGCCGGAGGAGGATCGCAAGAAGTATGACCTCTCCTCGCACCGCTGCGCCATCCACGCCGCCGCGCCCTGCCCGGTGGCAGTCAAGGAGCAGATGATGCAGTGGTGGGGACCGATCATCTACGAATACTATGGCGGTTCAGAAGGCAATGGCAGCACCGCCATCGAGCCGCTGGAGTGGTTGCAGCACAAGGGCTCGGTCGGCCGCACCGCCGGCGGCGCCATCCACATCTGTGACGACGAAGGCAACGAGCTGCCGGCCGGCGAATCGGGCACGGTCTACTTCGCCGGCATGGGCGGCCCGCTGTTCCAGTACCACAACGATCCGAAGAAGACCGCCGAGTCGCGCCACCCGATCCACACCGACTGGAGCACACTCGGTGACGTCGGCTATCTCGACCAGGAGGGCTACCTCTATCTGACCGACCGCAAGGCGTTCATGATCATCTCCGGTGGGGTCAACATCTATCCGCAGGAGACCGAAAACCTGCTGGTGATGCACCCCAAGGTGGCCGACTGTGCAGTGTTCGGCGTGCCCAACGAGGAGTTCGGCGAAGAAGTGAAGGCGGTGGTGCAGCTGATGGACAAAAACGACGCCAGCCCTGAGCTCGCGCAGGCGCTGATCCAGTTCTGCCGTGACAACATCTCGCACATCAAGTGCCCGCGCTCGATCGACTTCATCGACGAATTGCCGCGCCACCCGACCGGCAAGCTCTACAAGCGGCTGCTGCGAGACCGCTACTGGGGCAACCGCGACTCCAAGATCGTCTGATCGCATCAGGCTGCCCGCAACCGCGGGCAGCCTTTTTCCTCCATGCCGTGTCGTCTACTCGGCCGGTGCCGGATTCGGCATCGCCAGCAGCGGGCTGACCACGCCTTTGGGTGATGACCTGGCGGCGGGCTTGCGCCGATACATCGCCTGATCGGCATGGCTCAGCAGCGCATCGATCTGATCGCCATCATCGGGAAAGAGCGCGGTGCCGATGCTGGCGCCGCTGTGCAGGGTGACGCCCTGATGGTCGATCGGCAGGCGAATGGCACTCTGCAGATGATCGACCAGCCGCGGCAGGTCGGCCGGCGTGTCGAGGTTGTCGAACAGCACGACGAACTCATCGCCACCAAAGCGGGCGACGATGTCCGATTCGCGAACCGCCCGGCGCAGGCGCTGGCCAATCTGGCTCAGCACGGCATCGCCGGCCAGATGGCCATGCTGGTCGTTGATCTTCTTGAAATCGTTCAGATCGATGAAGCAGAGCGCCAGCCTGCCCTGGTCGCGTCGCTCCCGCTTCAGCAGTTGGTCGGCCCGCTCAAAGAACTGTAGCCGGTTGGGCAGGCCGGTCAATGCGTCGTTGTAGGCGATGCGTTGCAGTTCGGCCTCGACCTGACCGCGCAGCGCCACCTCGCGGCGGATTTTCCAGTTGATGGCATAGAGCATCAGCGCGATCAGCCCCAGCAGCACGGCAGTGCCGGAGGCGAGCCAGAGCCGGCGACGCGATTGGGCCAGTTCGGCCTGGGGATCGGGCTGGTGCAGAAAGCCGTCGAGCCAGCGCTTGTCGCGGACCATGCCCACCCGGACGAAGGTGTCGGCCATGTGCTCCCAGCGACCCGGGTTCATGTGACCGATCTCGATCACCTCCGGCAGGATCAGGCTGCGCATCGTCTCGGCCTCGTAGCGCAGGTGTTCGGCGCTCTTGGGCACATCGTACTTGTGTCGCAGCAGGGTGATGATCTCCTCGGGATGCTGCATCGCGTAGCGCCACCCCTTCAGGCTGGCGGCGGTGAAGGCACGCACCCGCTCGGGGTGCTGGCGCAGCTCCTCTTCGCTGGTGAAGAGAATGTCGCTGTAGAAGTCGACCCCGTAATTCCTGGGGTCGAGCACGCAGTAGCCGATGCCCTGCTGGGTCAGGTAGAAGGGCTCATTGGTCCGGTAGGCATTGAAGGCGTCGACCTTGCCCTCGGCCAGGTCGCTGATCTGATAGCTGCTGGGCAGCAGCTCGATGGCGGAGTCGGCGATCCCCTCGTTCTTGAACATGGCGAGAAAATCGGCATCGACCTGCCGGTCCATCAGCATCACCTTGCGGCCGATCAGGTCATGCGGGGTGGTGGCACAGCGCTCCTTGCGCGACAGCAGGATCGACGACGAGTGCTGAAAGACCGAGGCCAGCGCCACCAGTGGCTGACCACGCAGCCGTTGCAGCAGCAGCTCGCTGTTGGCGACACCGTAGTGGGCGCGGCCGGTCAGCACCTCGGCCACCGGGGTCACGCCGGGCGAGCCGGGGTGGATCACCACGTCGAGCCCGGCCTCGCGGTAGTAGCCCTGCTCGATGACGGCGTAGTAACCGGCGAACTGGAACTGGTGATGCCAGCGCAGTTGCAGGTGAATCGGTTCGGCGTCGGCGAATCGGGTCAGACAGAGCAGCAGTGCACAGAGGAGGGACAGTGGGGGGCGGCAGGTCATCTCGGCGTCCATTCTCTGTGCACGATGGTCGAATGGTAACCGTTTGCCGGTGGCGATCAAGGCCGTGGATGGGGGGTTGCGCTGGCCGCGAAACAGTCAACCACCGCTGCCGCGGTCGAGCAGCCGGTAGCTGATCGCCTCGGAGAGGTGTTCGGTGAGGATGGTCTCGCTGCCGGCCAGATCGGCGATGGTGCGCGCCACCCGCAGGATGCGGTGGTAGGCGCGCGCCGACAGCCCGAGCCGCTCCAGCGTGCTGGCCAGTCGGGCCTGTTCGGCCGGCGCCAGGGCGGCATGGCGTTGCAGTTCGCGCGGGGTGAGATCGCGGTTCGGCTTGCCGGCGCGCTGCAACTGCAGCAGCCGGGCGGCGCTGACCCGCTCGCGCACGCTGGCGCTCGATTCGCCGCCGGGCAGCTCGGTCAGCAGATCGCGCACCGGCAGTGCCGGGACGGTCAGATGCAGATCGATGCGGTCGAGCAGCGGGCCGGAGAGCCGGTCACGGTAGCGGTGGATCTGATCCGGCGTGCAGCGGCAGCGGCCGGAGCGGTCGCCGGCATAGCCGCAGGGGCAGGGATTCATCGCTGCCACCAGCTGGAAGCGGGCTGGAAAGCTGACCCGCTGGTTGGCGCGGGAGATGACGATTTCGCCACTTTCGAGCGGTTCGCGCAGCACCTCCAGCACCTTGCGCGGGAACTCCGGCAGCTCATCGAGAAACAGCACCCCCTGATGGGCCAGCGAAATCTCGCCCGGCTGCGGCACACTGCCACCCCCCACCAGCGCCACTGCCGACGCGGTGTGGTGCGGGGCACGAAACGGCCGCTCCGGCCAGTGGCTGATCGGTGCGCGGTCACCCGTGGCGACCGAGGCGATGGCGGTCACCTCCAGCGCCTCGGCTTCACTGAGCGCAGGCAGTATGCCACCGAGGCGACTCGCCAGCATGGTCTTGCCGGTGCCGGGCGGGCCGACCATCAGCAGGTTGTGGCCACCGGCGGCGGCCACTTCGAGCGCCCGCCGCGCCTGATGCTGGCCGCGCACATCGGCGAGATCCGGGCTCTGGCGCGTGGCGTGGAAGGCAGTGCGCGCGCTGGCCGGCAGCGGTGTGATGCCGCGCAGATGGGCGCAGACTTCCAGCAGATGGGCGGCCGCGTAGACTTCGGCCGCCTGCGGCAGCGCTGCCTCGATGGCGTTCTCCTGCGGCACGAAGAGCGCGCGGCCGGCGCGGCTGGCGGCCAGGCTGGCCGGCAACACGCCGCTGACCGGCCGCAGCCCGCCGCTCAGCGACAGCTCGCCGATGAACTCACACTGCGCCAGCGCGGCGGCCGGCAACTGGCCGGAGGCGGTCAGGATGCCCAGCGCGATGGCCAGGTCGAAGCGGCCACCCTCCTTGGGCAGGTCGGCCGGGGCGAGGTTGATGGTGATGCGCCGGGCCGGAAACTCGAAGCCGGCATTGAGCAGTGCACTGCGCACCCGGTCCTTGCTCTCCTTCACCGCCGCCTCGGGCAGGCCGACGATCGCCAGACTCGGCAGGCCGTTGGAGAGGTGGGTCTCGACCTGCACCAGCGGTGCCTCGATCCCGAGTCGGGCCCGGGTGAGGATGGTCGAGAGCGACACGCCCGGTCAGCTCTGGGGGGGCTCGGCCAGTTGCCGTTCGAGCACGGCGATGCGCGCCTCCAGTTCGGTCAGCAGCGCGCGGCTGCGGGCCAGTACAGCACTCTGGGCGTCGAATTCGGCGCGGCTGACCAGGTCGAGCCGGCTGACCAGCCCCTCGACCAGCAGGCCGATGCTCTCCACCAGTTCGCGCTTGAGCGGGGCGAGGGTGTCGGGCAGCAGCCGCTCCAGGGCGTGGCTGAACTCATCGAACAGGTGGCGATCGATCATGGCTGGCTCGTCATCGGCTGCGGGAGCGCAGATGTTACCAGAGGGTGCGCAGGGTGCCGCCATCGACCTGCAGGCTGGCGCCGGTGATGTAGCTGGCGGCGTCACAGAGCAGAAAGAGTGCGGCGCGGGCGAATTCATCGGGAGTGCCGTAGCGGCCGAGCGGAATCTGCCGGGTGGCGGCCTGTTCGATCTGCTCGGCGGTGACACCCTGCAACTGCGCCATCTGGCTGTTCAGCGCGCGGATGCGGTCGGTGTGGATCGAACCGGGAATCAGGTTGTTGACCCGAATCCGTTCGGGCGCCAGCGTGCGCGACAGGCTCTTGAGCAGGCCGACCACGCCGGCACGCATCACGTTGGAGAGCAGCAGCGCGTCGATCGGCTCCTTCACCGCGCTCGAGGTGATGGCGACGATGGCGCCACCCTGGCGCGCCAGCAGCGGACGCACCGCACGGATCAGCCGCACCGTGCTCATCAGCGTCAGTTCGAAGGCCTGCTGCCAGGCGGCGTCATCGAACTGGTCGAAGCCGCCGGGCGGTGGGCCGCCGGCATTGACCAACAGGCCATCGACGCGGCCGAACCGCTGTTCGACCTCTGCCGCCCAGGCAGTGATCTGCGCCGGCTGGCGCAGGTCGACCGTGCTGGCCAGCACCTCGGCGCCGGTGCTGTCACGCAGCAGCTGCGCAGCGGCCTCGATGGCCGCATGGTTGCTGCTGGCGATGGCGACCCTCGCCCCTTCGGCCGCCGCCTGCCGGGCGATCGCTTCACCCAGACCGCGGCTGGCCGCCGCCACCATCACCACCTTGCCGTCGAGCCGTAGATCCATGTGCCTGCTCCCGCTGTCGATCGAACCACTGTGCAGGATGATACGGGATCAACCGCGCTTCGTGCCAACCGCGTGGCGGTCAGACCGCCAGATGGCGGCGCACCAGTTCGTCACTGAGCTGGTCGGTGATCTTCGGATCGACGTTGGCGCCGCGTTCGATGATGCAGAAGCGGTCGGCGGTGTTGCGGGCGAAGGCCAGCTTCTGCTCGACCAGCAGCACGCTGATGCCCTGATGGCGGTTCAGTTCGCGGATCACATCACCGATCAGCGTGACGATGTTGGGCTGAATCCCCTCGGCCGGTTCGTCGAGAATCAGCAGCCGGGGTTCGAGCGCCAGTGCCCGGCCGATCGCCAACTGCTGCTGCTGACCACCGGAGAGGTCGCCACCACGGCGGTGCAGCATCTGTTGGAGCACCGGGAACATCGAGAAGATCTGCTCGGGAATCGTCCGTGGTCCACCCTTGCGGCCATTGAGCGGCAGCAGCAGGTTCTCCTTGACGGTCAGTTGCGGAAAGATCATCCGCCCCTGCGGCACATAGCCGATGCCGGCCTGGGCACGGTATTCGACCGGCTTGCCGCACAGCTCCTCGCCCATGAAGCGGATCGAACCGGAGCGGATCGGCAGCAGCCCCATGATCGCCTTCAGCAGCGTGGTCTTGCCGACGCCGTTGCGGCCCATCAGGCAGGTACAGAGCCCCTCCTCGACGGTGAGGTCGAGATCCCAGAGGATATGGCTCTGGTCGTAGAACTGGTTGACGCCACGCACCTCGAGCATCTCAGGCCCCCAGATAGACTTCGATCACCCGCGGATCGCTCTGCACCTGCGCCATCGGCCCTTCGGCCAGCACGCTGCCCTGATGCAGCACGGTCACCCGCTGCTGGGCAATCGCCCGCACGAAGGCCATGTCATGCTCGACCACCACCACTGAATGGCGGCCGGCGAGGCCAGTCAGCAGTTCGGCGGTGCGCTCGACCTCCTGCGGCGTCATGCCGGCCACCGGTTCATCGACCAGCAGCAACCGGGGTTCCTGGATCAGCAGCATCCCGATTTCCAGCCACTGCTTCTGGCCGTGCG
>Ga0116177_10002778_pt1 | contig 12847 bp, 11 predicted proteins | sample AD_STIC10_MetaG_FD_89750 | JGI IMG/M metagenome (GOLD analysis project Ga0116177, IMG submission 89750) | Active sludge microbial communities of municipal wastewater-treating anaerobic digesters from USA - AD_STIC10_MetaG | ecosystem: Engineered > Bioreactor > Anaerobic > Digestate | place: USA...
CAGATCGCTGGCGTAGTGAAACTCACCGCCCGCGCCATAGCCACTGGGCAGGTCTCCGCGCAATGCCACCAGTCGCTTCACGCCCATGGCCTTGAGTGTGGCCAGCTGGGCGCGCACCGTCTGGTGCGTCGCGCCAATGCAGGAGAAATGCGATGCGGCGCTGACCCCCTCGGCGAGGATTTCGGACACCGCATTGAATGTGCCTTCCTGGGTGGAGCCGCCGGCGCCAAAGGTGACCGAGCAAAACTCGGGTTTGATCTTGTACAGCTGCTGGCGCACCAGGCGCAGCTTGGCCACACCTTCGGGTGTTTTGGGTGGGAAGAACTCCACGCTCACGGGCATACGGGGTGTCGGGTTCATGCTTGTTGTCTCGCACAAATAAAAAATTCGCGGTTTCCATCGCCGCCTTCAATCGGTGAATCAAACCACGCTGTCACAGCCAAACCCAGGTCGGCACAGGCCTCGCGCAGCCGTTGCTCCACGATGGCGTACATCGCCGAGTCCTTGACGATGCCGCCCTTGCCCACCTGGCCGGGCTGCAACTCGAACTGCGGCTTGACCAGCGTCAGCATCGTGCCACCGACCTTCAGGAAAGGCACAACCGCCGGCAGCACCAGCGTCTGCGAGATGAAAGACAGATCGCCCACCACCAGGTCAAACTCCGGCACAAACGGCTCTTCGCCATGGATTTCGGGGTCAAACAGGCCGCCAGACCCCGTGTAATTTGCGCAAGCAGCTATCAAATCCGCAGCAACGAATGCACGGGCGTTGACACCTTCCACGCACAGCACGCGACCGTCTTCACGGATGCGCGGGTGCAACTGCCCTGACCCAACATCCACGCCAACGACCATGCGCGCGCCATGCTGCAACAGACAATCGGTAAAACCGCCGGTGCTCTGGCCCACGTCCAGACATGCCAGGCCGTCTACCGACAACCCGACATGTTTGAGAGCGGCTTCGAGCTTCAACCCGCCACGGGATACGTAGCGCGCTTCGGAGTCGTCCAGCAGACGCACCTCTGCCGTCTCGGGAACGTCGTCGCCGTTTTTGGCGACGCGTTTCCACAACTCGCCCTGCAGCCACTCCACCCCATCGGCAATCAGGCGCTGGGCCTGCGAGCGGGTGGTGGCAAGGCCACGTTGAACGAGTAGTTGGTCAATGCGCATGCGGTGCGATCAATAGCGGTACGTTTCTTTTTTGTACGGTCCGCTCTTGCTGACGCCAATGTAGGCAGCCTGCTCGTCGGTCAGCTCGGTCAGCATGGCACCTACCTTCTTCAGGTGCAGGCGCGCCACCTTTTCGTCCAGGTGCTTCGGAAGCACATAGACCTTGCCGACCTTGTATTCCTTGGGCTTGGTGAACAGCTCGATCTGGGCGATGGTCTGGTTGGCAAAGCTCGACGACATGACGAAACTGGGGTGGCCGGTGCCGCAGCCCAGGTTCACCAGACGGCCCTTGGCCAGCAGGATGATGCGCTTCTCGGGCTTGGCGTTTTTGCCCTTGGTGGCCGGGAAGATCACATGGTCCACCTGGGGCTTGATCTCTTCCCACTTGCACTTCTCCAGCGAAGCCACATCGATTTCATTGTCAAAGTGGCCAATGTTGGACACGATGGCCTGGTCCTTCATGGCCGCCATGTGCTTGTAGGTGATGACATTCTTGTTGCCGGTGCAGGTCACGAAAATATCGGCCTTGTCGGCGGCATATTCCATGGTGACGACTTTGTAGCCTTCCATGGCGGCCTGCAGGGCGTTGATGGGGTCAATTTCGGTGACCCACACTTGCGCCGACAGAGCGCGCAGGGCCTGGGCACTGCCCTTGCCCACATCGCCGTAGCCCACCACGCAAGCCACCTTGCCGGCAATCATCACGTCGGTCGCGCGTTTGATGGCGTCGACCAGCGATTCGCGGCAGCCGTACAGGTTGTCGAACTTGCTCTTGGTCACCGAGTCGTTGACGTTGATGGCGCGCAAGGCCAGCGAACCCTTGGCGGCCATTTCTTCCAGGCGCATCACGCCGGTGGTGGTTTCTTCCGTCACGCCGATGATGTTTTTCAGGCGGCGGCTGTACCAGGTCGGGTCCACCTTCAATTTGGCCTTGATGGCGTTGAACAGGCAGATTTCTTCTTCGCTACCGGGCTTGGCCAGGACCTTGATGTCCTTTTCGGCCTTGGCGCCCAAGTGCATCAACAGCGTGGCGTCACCGCCGTCATCCAGAATCATGTTGGGGCCTTCAGCTGCCGCGCCCTTCTTGCCACCGAATTCAAAAATGCGGTGGGTGTAGTCCCAGTAGTCCACCAGGGTTTCACCCTTGTAGGCGAACACCGGTGTGCCCTTGGCCACCAGGGCGGCAGCAGCGTGGTCCTGGGTGGAGAAGATGTTGCACGACGCCCAGCGCACTTCGGCACCCAGGGCCTGCAGGGTTTCGACCAGCACACCGGTCTGGATGGTCATGTGCAGCGAGCCGGTGATGCGTGCGCCCTTCAGGGGCTGGCTCTTGGAAAACTCTTCGCGGATGGCCATGAGGCCGGGCATTTCGGTCTCGGCAATGGTCAGTTCCTTGCGGCCCCAGGGGGCCAGGCTCAGGTCGGCAATCTTGTAGTCTTCGGTTGTGCTGGCAGGTTTCAGTGCGCTCATGGCTAACTCCAAAAATCAATTTTGAAATGCCACTGGCCGTGCATAGAACCGGAAAAAGGCTCACCGCACAGACCAGTGGGTGAGCGTCGTTGGTGTGGGAACTGATCGCTAGGGTCAGCTTTCCGAGCCTCGTTCACTGCGCGTGAACTGCAACGCTCCTCGGAAAGCGATAATTCTAGCCTTTTCCAGAATTCTTTACCCGGCAACGCCAACTTTGGATCATCCATGGTTCCTGCCGGGGCATTGCGCACCATTCATGTCATTCCTCGCTGAAACCCGCCGCCGCCGCACCTTTGCCATCATTTCCCACCCCGATGCGGGTAAAACCACGCTGACCGAAAAACTGTTGCTGTTCTCGGGTGCCATCCAGATTGCCGGTTCCGTCAAGGCGCGCAAAGCCAGCCGCCATGCCACCTCGGACTGGATGGAGATTGAAAAGCAACGGGGTATTTCCGTGGCGTCCTCCGTGATGCAGATGGCCTACCGCGACCACGTGGTCAACCTGTTGGACACCCCCGGCCACAAGGACTTTTCCGAGGACACCTATCGCGTGTTGACGGCTGTGGACTCGGCATTGATGGTGATTGATGCGGCCAACGGTGTGGAAGCCCAAACCCGCCGCCTGATTGAAGTCTGCCGCCAGCGCGACACGCCCATCATCACCTTCGTCAACAAGATGGACCGCGAGGTGCGCGACCCACTGGACATTCTGGATGAGGTAGAGCGCGAGCTGGGCATGCCCTGCGTGCCCATGACCTGGCCGGTGGGCCAGGGCAAGTCGTTTGGCGGCATCATCAACCTGCGCACCCGTGCCATGAGCGTGTTTGAGAGCGGCTCCGAGCGGCGCCCGCAAGACTTCGAGACGATCCCCATCACCGACACCGCAGAATTGACCAAGCGCTTTGGTTTTGAAATTGACAATGCGTTCGAAAGCATGGAGTTGGCCACTGGCGCTTCGCCCACTTTTGACAAAGAGGCATTTCTCGCCGGCAAGCAGACGCCCGTATTTTTTGGCTCCGGCGTCAACAACTTCGGTGTGATGGAAGTGTTGGACGCATTGATTGACCTTGCGCCCTCGCCGGGTGCGCGCACCATTTCCTTCATCGTCAATAAGCAACCCGTGGTCAAGCAGGTACAGCCCGAGGACGAAGCATTCAGCGGCGTCGTCTTCAAGGTGCAAGCCAACATGGATGCCAACCACCGCGACCGCATTGCCTTTGTGCGCATGGCATCTGGCAAATACACACCCGGCATGAAGCTCAAGGTCATGCGCACAGCCAAAGAGTTGCGACCCACCTCGGTGGTGACCTTCATGAGCCAGCGCCGCGAGGCGGTAGAAGAAGCCTATGCGGGTGACATCGTCGGCTTTACCACCCACGGCGGCGTGCAATTGGGCGACACCATTACCGATGGCAGCGTCAACCTGCTCTACACCGGCCTGCCCTTCTTCGCGCCCGAAATGTTCATGACCGTGGTGCTGCGCAACCCGCTGCGCACCAAGCAGCTGCAGCAGGGCCTGGCACAGCTGGGCGAAGAAGGTGCCATCCAGGTGTTCCGCCCCGAAGTGGGCGGGAATATGCTACTGGGCGCCGTGGGTCAATTGCAGTTTGAAGTGGTGCAACACCGCCTGAAGGGCGAGTACGACGCCGACATTCGCCTGGAGGGTTGCCAGTACACCGGCGCGCGCTGGATCACCGCCGACACGCCGCAGGAGCTGAAAGCCTTTTGCGACGCTTACCCCATGCGCATGGCACGCGATGCGGCTGACACGCTGGCCTACCTGTGCACCAGCCCGTACGACGTGCGCCTGGCGCAGGAACGGTTCCCCAAGATCCACTTCCATCCGCTGCGCGAACACGCCGGGTTGGCCCTGCAGACCGCAGGCTAGTCTGCACAGCAACGGATTCTCTCGATGCTGCCCTTAGCTGATTGGCCCGCCTCGGAGTGCCGTAGCATCGTCGGCGTTTTCACCGACATCGATGACACGCTGACCACCGGTGGGGCCATCACGCCCGATGCCCTGCAGGCACTGGCTGATCTGAAGGCGGCAGGTCTGGTGGTCATCCCCATCACCGGCCGACCCATCGGCTGGTGTGAGCCCTTCATGTCCGGCGCCACCCCGTGGCCCGCCGACGCCATGGTGGCAGAAAACGGCGCCGTGGCATTTGTTCGGGAGGACAGCCACAAAACTACATGCCAAATTGGCCTGCAGCCCTCGTCGAATCTACATAGCCCGCTATCAAAGTTATATCAACAGGACGAAGCTACGCGCTCCAGCAATCAGGCCCGCATGCGCAAAATTGCGGCACGGGTGATGTTTGAAGTGCCCGGCGTCTTCCTCACCCGCGACAGCGTGGCCCGCGAAACCGACCTGGCTTTTGACTACAACGAGTTCGCCCACTTGCCGCCCGAAACGGTGCAACGTGTGCTGGCGATTCTGCAACGCGAAGGCATGCACACGACGGTGAGCAGCATCCACATCCACGGCTGCTTTGGTGACTTCAATAAATGGATGGGTGCCCGCTGGATCGTACGTGAACTGCTAGAGCGCGACCTGGCACAGGAGCTGGACCGCTGGGTGTTTGTGGGCGACTCCGGCAACGACCAGGCCATGTTTGAGCACTTCACCCACAGCGTGGGCGTGGCCAACATCCGCAAGTTTGCCGATCAGCTCACCTATCTGCCCAGCTATATCAGCCCCAGTGCACACGGCGCTGGATTTGCCGAAGTAGCGCGCGCGGTTCTGCAAGGCCGGGCGCCGGGCGGCTGATCAGTGGTACAGCGGGTCCGCCGCGCGGACAAAGAATGACTCTGGCAACTGCTCGGTGCTGACAGCGCGCTGCACCGCCGGACGCTGGCGCATACGGGCCAGGTAAGCGCCAATGGCTGGACGCTGGCTTGCGGGGTGTGCCAGATTGCGCGTCCAGCAGCACAGCACAAAGGCCATGCAGTCCGCGGCACTGTAATGCGCTCCCAGCAGCCACGGACCACCACTGACCTGCAACTGGGCTTCGACCTGGTCCAGCAGCGGCGCGAGCCGTGCCTCAGCACGCGCCCGAAAATCGGCAACGCCACTGCTTTCAACATACCGCTCGGCATAGAAATACTGCACCAGCTGGGTTTGCAAGGTGTTGGACAACCACACCAGCCACTTGTACGCATGGGCGCGCTCGTGGGTACCGACGGGTGGCAGCAATTGCGATTGCGGATGGGTGTCAGAGAGATGCATGAGGATGGCAGGCGTCTCGTACAAAACCAGGCTACCGTCTTGCAGCACAGGGATGAGCCCATTGGGATTGAGCCGCAGATATTCTGGAGACTTTTGTGCATTGCACGAACGGTCTACCAGCAATAGCTCGAACGGCACACCCAGTTCCTCCAACAAAATGTGGGGCATCAGACTGGCGTCGCTGGGGTGGTAATGCAGTTGGATCATGGCCAACATTATGCAAACCCTTCCAGCACGTTGACCGCGTTCACGCCGACCTCGGCCACGGCGTAACCACCTTCGAACACCCAGGCTGTGGGCAAACCCGCCGCCGCAATGCGCTCGCCCACACGCAAGTAGTCCGCACTTTGCAGAGCGAAGCCGGAAATGGGGTCGCCCACAAACGTGTCCATGCCCAGCGACACCACCAGTGCATCGGCACCAAATTGGGTGATGGCCGCCAGCGCGGTGTCCAGCGCCTGTGCCCACACGTCAAACCCGGTGCCGCGTGGTAGCGGCAGGTTGAGGTTGGCGCCCAGCCCCGCACCTGCACCGCGTTCGTCGGCGTGGCCCAGGTAGAACGGGTATTCGGTGCGCGGGTCGCCGTGGATGCTGGCAAAGAACACGTCGGCACGGTCGTAGAAAATGGCCTGTGTGCCATTGCCGTGGTGGTAGTCGATGTCCAGCACGGCCACTTTGGCCATGCCGGCATCACGCAAATACTGGGCGGCTAGCGCCGCATTGTTCAGAAAGCAGTAGCCGCCAAAAAAGTCGGCACCCGCGTGGTGACCGGGCGGGCGGCTCAGGGCAAAGGCGGTTCGGTCGCCCAACACCAGCCGCTGCGCGGCACTGAGCGCACAGTCGGCACCGGCGCGCGCCGCCACCCAGGTGCCCGCGGTGAATGGAGTGCCTGCGTCGTACGAATACAAACCCATCCTGGCGGCAAAGTTGTCGGGCTCGACGTCGGTACGGAAAGTGCGCGTTGGCCAGACAGAGGGCAATATGTCTTTGGTGGCATTGGCAGCATCCAGCGCCACCCACTGGTCCCAGGCGGTGGCCAGAAAACGCAGGTAGCGCAGGCTGTGGATGCGCTCCAGAGCGGCATCGTCAAACGCATCTGGCGGCTGCACGGTGCCAAGGCTTCGGCGCTGCAACTCAGCCAGCACATGGTCCACCCGAGCAGGAACTTCAAAGCACGGCACCAGCGCGCCACGGAACATTTCGAACTTGCCTTGGTGCTGGGCGTGCAGGGGGTTGTAGAAGGTGATCATGGTTTTGGAAGTGTCACACACACCGCCAGCCCGGGCTGGGCATTGCGCACAGTAAAGCTGCCGCCGTGCGCCAGCGCTACCAGCTTGCACAGGTACAGGCCTAGCCCCACGCCGCCGCCATCGCGGGTGCGTGCTGTGTCAGGCCGGTAGAAAGGCTGGGCCAGGTGGGGGAGCTGGTCATCGGACACGCCAGCGCCAAAGTCGCGCACGGTGATCTGAATGGCACCGTCTGCCGATTGGGCCAACGAGACTTGGGGCGACTGGGCCGCATCCACGCTATGGCGCAGGGCGTTGTCCAGCAGGTTGCGCAGTAGCAGGCGCATGCGGGTGCGGTCCAACTGCAATACGGGCATATGGGGCTGCAGGGCTTGCACGATGGTGGACTCGCGGCTCGTTGGACCATCCAGCGCAGCAACCACCTCGGCCACCAGAGCCGCCAGATCGGTGGCTTCGCGGAGCAGCGCAGCGTGCGGGCTGGCCAGGCGTTCACTTTCCAGCAGGTCTGTCACCAGATCGCGCATCTGTCCCAGGTCGCGCAGCAGCGCTTCGCGGCTTTGCTGCACCTCGGGCGTTTCGGGCAGCAGTTCGGTGTTGAGCCGGGCACGGGTGAGCGGGCTGCGCAGCTCGTGGCTGATGGCCAGCAGCAGGGTGCGCTTGGCTTCCAGCATCTGGTGGATGTCAGCGCCCATGGTGTTGATGGTGGTGGCCAGCTCGCCCAGCTCATCCGGGTGCTTTGCATGGCGCACAGGAATGGCCTGGGCAAAGTCACCCGCGCCAAAGCGCTGTGCACCGGCGCGGATGTCGTCCAGCGGGCGCAGCATGTGGCGCACGCGCGCATAAGCCAACGCGGTGAGCAGCAGCAGCACACCCAGAGTCACCCAGCCAATGATGCGAGGGCGGTCGTGCCAAGCCTGTACGCTCAGGCCAAAGCGGATGCGGTGGCCGTCGGCAGTGGTGCGCTCAAAGAAGCGCGGGGCATCGGCGTTCCATGCATTGGCATCGGCGGTGTTGTCACGCAAACGATGGTCGCTTGGGTAGTCGTACTCGGGCTCGTTGGGGTTGCTGCGCCAGTTGACTTGCGGCCCGCTGATACGCACGCTCAGGGGCAGACGCTGCACCAGTGCCTGTGCGGCTTCGATGCGGGGCGGGCTGCCAATATCGGCGGTGAGCTTGTCCACATAGTCAACCACCAGCGGGCGGGCAGCGTCGCGCCAGCCAATGGACAGCGCCTTTTGCATGCCGATGACAAAAATCGCGGTCATGGCCAATGCCAGCAACAGGAACAGGGCGACCAGCCGCACGCGCAGAGAGTGGGTCAGCGCATGGCGGAACCGGGCCCCCACGCTCCCCGCTGCGCGTGGTTTGCTGCCCCCCATGGGGGCCTTCGCGCCTTGGGGCGGCCCGGCGGCGCTCATGCGGGTAGGCGTGCCAGCGCCAGCGAATAGCCGGCGTTGCGCAGCGTTTTGATGCAGTCCAACGGCTCCAGCTTTTTGCGCAGACGGCTCACCACAATGTCCACCGCGCGGGTGTAGAGCTCGGCCTCATGTCCGCGCAGCTGGTTCAGGATGTCGTCGCGGCTGAAGACCTTGCCTGCATGCGAGGCCAGAAGGTGCAGCAGATCGAACTCGGTGCTGGTCAACTCCAGTGTTTCGCCATGGCGCTGCACGCTGCGCGTGACCGGGTCGATCACCAAACCATCAAACACCAGGCGCCCGGGCGCAGCAGTCAACGCACTCACAACCGGCGCGGCCACCCTGCGACGCAGCACGGTTTGAAGGCGGGCTACCAGCTCACGCGGCTCGAAGGGTTTGGGCACATAGTCGTCAGCCCCCAGCTCCAGCCCCACCACCCGGTCCATCACGTCGCCGCGCGCGGTGAGCATGATGAGAGGGATGTCGCTTTCCTTTCGGATGGCGCGGCACAGGGCAAAACCATCCATCTCGGGCAGCATCACGTCCAGAATGGCTGCGTCCAGACCACCCTGGCGCAGCCGCTCCAGGCCGGTGCTGGGGCGCAGGGCGCACTCCAGCACCATGTCAAACCGCGCAAAGTAGGCCGCCAGGGGCGGGCCCAATTGCGCGTCGTCGTCGATCAGCAGAATGTGGTGCATGGCACCCCGACTTTACCCGCGGCGGAACCAGTGGCCACGGCCTTCCATGTAGTCGCGCACCTTCTGTTGCTGCGCGGGGTTCAGGCTGTCGTAAAAGTCGGCCAGTGCGGCAATCACTTCGGGGCTCTTGGTCTGCAGGGCAGTGGTCTTCTCCGTGACAAGGGTTTGGGCGCGGGCCTTGTCAAACGTGGCACCCGCAACCAGCGCCTTCATCTCGGCGCGGGGGTCCTTGGTCTGGCCGATGAGGGCGGTGCGTTGCTCATACAGCTTGTCGCCCAGGGTGGCCAGGCGCTTCTTTTGGTCCGCATTCAGGTCCAGCTTGCTGGCGGCTTTGTCGACGATTTTGTCGCGCTTCTGGGAATATTCCTCCGCGCTGAGCTGCGCGCCAAACTCGTGGTTGCGGTGGCCGCAGGCCGACAGGCCCGCCACCAGCACGGTGACACCAAAGAGGGCGAAGAGGGAGCGTTTGATCCAGCGTTTCATGGCAGTAGTTCCTATTGAAAAAGGTGTTGAACAGGACTGCAATGGTGACGGGCCACACCGCGCAGGTCATCTCTGCGCGGTATCGGTTTGTTTCGGTTTGTTTCAGGGCTGGCGCATCAGGCCCAGCTTTTCGACCAGGGCTTTTTCTTTGGCAAAGGTGTCCTGCGCAAACTTGAGGTAAGTGGCCGAGTTCATGTACATGGGGACCATGTCGTAGCGGGCCAGGGCGGTGACATAGCTCTCCTGCTCCATGGCCTGCTTGAAGGCATCGTGCAGGCGCTTGATGACCGCTGGCGGTGTGCCCTTGGGTGCGCCAATGCCAAAGGGCGAGTTCTGCACCAAGTCCAGCCCCAATTCCTTGAGCGTGGGTGCATCGGGGAACTTGGCCAGCCGCTCGGCGCCCCAGGTGTTGAGCACGCGCAGCTTGCCGGCCGCCACCTGTGGTGCAAAGCCGGTGGAGTCGGCCGCCGCCATGATCTGCCCGCCCAGAATGGCCTGCATCAGATCGGCACTGCCCTTGTACGGGACGTGCAGCAGTTGCAGCCCCAGCTTTTGCGCGATCAGTTCCATGGTCAGGTGCGGGCTGGTCAGGGTGCCGGTGGAGCCATAAGACAACATACCGGGGTTGGCCTTGGCCCAACCGACGAAGTGGGTCCAGCTGCGCAGCGCCGAGTCGGCCGGCACCACCAGGCCAAAGGCATAGCCCGTGACGTTGAGCACGTAGCTGATGTCCTTGACCGGGTCCCAGTTGATTTTGGTGGTGTATGGCAGGCGGAACACACCCAGTGGAATCTGCGCCACGGTGTAGCCATCCGCAGGGGCGGTCTGCAGTTGCTGTGCGGGCATGGTGCCACCCGCGCCGGGCTTGTTTTCCACGACCACCGGCTGGCCGAGGATTTTGCCCGCCGCATCGGCCAGGGCGCGCATGGTGATATCGGTCGGCCCACCGGCCGGGAACGCAATGACCAGCTTGATGGGCTTGGCCGGAAATGGGGTCGGTTGCGCATGCGCTTCCATCAGCGGTGCGGCAAGTGCGGTGGCGGCGAGTTGGATGGCGTGGCGGCGATGCATGGTGCGCTCCTGATTCTGTGGCTGAGAACAAAATTAGAGCGAACTCTTGCGCAGCCTGCTACGCGGTTAACCCGCATGGGGGGCGGCTGCGGGTCACTCTGGTGACAAATCGGTGTACTTGGCGGCTGTTCCACGCGCCAGCGCAGTGGGGTATTTTTCGGCGTTGACCTGCATCTTGGCGCGCGCGGCGGCTACCAGGTCGATGTCGAGTTTGTCGCACAGTTGCAGCAGGTACAAAAAGACATCCGCCGCTTCAGCCGACACCTCTGCCTTTTTGCTATCCGTGAGCGCCTGGCTTTGCGCTTCGTTCATCCACTGAAAGTGCTCCAGCAGTTCCGCCACCTCCACCGACAGCGCACAGGCCAGGTTCTTGGGGGTGTGGAACTGCTCCCACTGTCGCTCCGCAGCGAAGGCGCGCAGGGCGTCAACCAGCAGTTGCAGCGAATTTGATGGTGAAATCATGCTGTAGCCCTCGTAAAATATACACAAGTCGCTATCAGAGTAATAGCAACCAGATGCCCTGCAGGGCTAGCGCGCCAGCACCGCTGCCAGCGCCACGCCGGTGTGCGTACCCTGTTGCACCACCGCTTCGGGCGTGGCAGCGGCCACCACCCGCCCACCGGCATTGCCGCCGTCCGGCCCCAGGTCAATGACCCAGTCGGCTTCGGCGATCACATCCAGGTCGTGCTCGATCACCACCACGCTGTGGCCGGCATTCACCAGACGGTGCAGCACGTGGATAAGCTTCTCCACATCGGCCATATGCAGGCCCACCGTGGGCTCGTCCAGCACATACAGCGTGTGCGGTACCTTGTTGCCGCGCTTGGCTACATCGTCACGCACCTTGCTGAGCTCCGTCACCAGTTTGATGCGTTGCGCCTCGCCGCCACTGAGCGTCGGCGACGGCTGACCCAGCGTGAGGTAACCCAGGCCCACGTCCTTGAGCAATTGCAGCGGGTGCGCAATACTGGGCATGGCGGCGAAGAACTCCACCGCTTCGTCCACTTCCATCTGCAGCACATCGCCAATGTTCTTGCCGCGCCAGGTTACGGCCTGTGTCTCGGGGTTGAAGCGAGCGCCCCTGCAGGTTTCGCACAGCACCTTCACGTCCGGCAAAAAGCTCATGCCGATAGTGCGAATGCCTTGCCCTTCGCATCCCGGGCAGCGACCTTCGCCCGTGTTGAAGCTGAAGCGGTTCGCCGCATAGCCACGCGCCTTGGCCTCCAGCGTGTCGGCAAAGAGTTTGCGGATGGTGTCCCAGAAGCCGATGTAGGTTGCGGGGCAGGAACGCGGGGTCTTGCCGATGGGGGTCTGGTCCACTTCCAGCACGCGGTCTATGGTCTCGAATCCGGTCACGCCTTCGCAGCCGGTCCAGGGGATTTGCTCTCCTGCGTCCAGTGCATCGCGGCCCGCCTTGGTGCTGCGCTTTTGCACGCCAGCTTGCACATTGGTCAGCAGAACATCTCTGGCCAATGTCGATTTGCCGGAGCCGCTGACGCCGGTGATGGCAACCAGGCGTTTCAACGGCACGTTGGCGGTGACGTTCTGCAGGTTGTGCAGGTTGGCACCGTATACCGTTAACCAGTCAATTCTCGGCAGCGAAATTGCTGTGCCCGCAGCGGGTAGCCCTGGGGCAGGAGGCGATTGGTCTGCCGCTGCTGCGATAGAGGTGCGAGCAGTGGAGCGGTTGGCTAGTGCTGCGTATTCGGCGGTTACCTTGGTGCGTTCGGCTAGTTCGGTGTTGGCGGCTGCGCTGTCCAGAATGCGAGCCGCTTCGACAGCCGCCTTTGCGGCCTTGGCACTTAGCTTTTTGGCCGGTTTAGCGCCAGTACTCGCGGCGGGAGCGCTTGCACCGGAAGCCGATTTCGAGCTCGCAACGCGAGCGTATGAGGCGCCCGGTGTGAGCGCTTCCGCCGCGTCCAGCGCCAAAGTCTCGGCATGGGAAACCATAGCCCGCCGCAAAGCCAGCGGATGCCGCATCGCATGCAACAAATACCTTCCGGTCTGTGACTCAACAGCGTTCTGCACATCCGCAACCGAACCCTCGGCCACCAACCGCCCGCCC
>Ga0116177_10002785_pt1 | contig 12834 bp, 12 predicted proteins | sample AD_STIC10_MetaG_FD_89750 | JGI IMG/M metagenome (GOLD analysis project Ga0116177, IMG submission 89750) | Active sludge microbial communities of municipal wastewater-treating anaerobic digesters from USA - AD_STIC10_MetaG | ecosystem: Engineered > Bioreactor > Anaerobic > Digestate | place: USA...
CATGAAAAAAACAATATCTACAAGAGATATATGGAGACATTTAAAAAATAAATCACCAATAGAGGAACTTATTGAAAATTCTCCGGTTGAATATCATGAATGGATATATGAAAAATATAACATGTTCCAAGAAATGTATAAAATAACATTTGCTCGATGTCAAATAAATTATATTAACAATATAGAGCCCGTTGAAGGTTTAACAAAAAAAGAGGTTCATAAAAAAATATTTTCACAAAAAAAGGAAGTTCAAAAAATATTTTTATGTCTTTATGAAAAAAAAGATATTTCTGATTTAGTATGGAAAAAAATATATCCGCCATATGAAAAGATGAAATCAAATATCAATTAAAAATGTTATGATTATGAAAGAAAAAAAGAAATATAAAATATATTGTGATATGGACGGTGTTATTACTGATTTTATCAGAGGATATCGTGAATTGACTGGCATTGATATAACTGGCACACATCATGATAGTGAAGATTTTTGGGATCCAATTCAAAAGGCCGGATATGATTTTTGGATTAATCTTAAATGGAAACCTGATGGAAAAAAATTATGGAATTATATAAAAAAATATGAACCAGAAATTTTATCATCGCCATCTGAAGATATTGAGTCGAGAATTGGTAAATATGATTGGGTGAAAAGAGAACTTCCTAATACTCGATTAATTTTACGCTCATCTGAACACAAAAAAGAGTTTGCTGGAGAAAATAAAATTTTAATAGATGATAGAGAATCAAATATAAAAAAATGGGAAGGTGTTGGTGGAATCGGCATTCTTCATAAAACAACTGATGAAACTATAAAAAAATTGAAAGAATTGTCACTTTAATTCTTTTTAATATGTCCATACTTAAACATAAAGATATAACACTTGATGATGTTATATCTGATTTAGAACAAAGATTAACAGAAAATCTACGTAATATAGATAGAGTTAAGAAACTCTATCACGATGATGCAACTTTTGATAATTTAATGAATAAAATCATTGAAAAAGATCGTGAATTATTTCAGAAATTTATCAGTGCGGCAATAAATGGTGAGACAACAAAATGTCCAACACCTTGGCGAATATTTTCAATTATATTAGATATTGTACAAAGCGAAGGTGAAGAATTACCAGTAAAAAAACCCAAACCATTAATTTCAATAAATAAAAACATAATACGAAGAAATATAAAATATATGGGATGGACATTTCATTGGTTGCATGGTAAAAATACATTATTATCAATATATGATCGGTCGGGTGATTTAATCTATCAATTTTAAAATCAAAAAAATTATTTTTATATTTGTAAAAAAAAAATTAAAACATTATGAGAAAAGAACTAGATGAAAAATTATGCGCAAAATATCCGAAAATATTTGCTGATCGACACGGTGATATGAGAACAACCGCAATGTGTTGGGGTTTTGAGTGTGGTGACGGGTGGTACTGGCTAATTGATAGTTTATGCTCAAATTTACAATGGAATACCGACAATAATAACAAAACGAATGTTATTGAAAACAAAACATTAAGAAAATTGATTCCATTTTTAGAAAAATTAATCAGAAAAATACCGGGAAAATATAGTCTTAAACGAAAAAAACAAATAAATCCACTTGTTATTTTTCGCGGATTTTTGTTGGGAAAATTATTTGATTGGGAAAAATCATTAAAACTTACCACTATAGAAACTGGTAAATATCCACAGGTGATTGCTTCCCAAGTTAAAGAAAAATATGGTGGTTTGAGATTTTATGTGGGAGGCGCATCAAGCGTTCAACATGCTGTGATTTCTTTTGCAGAATCACTTTCATATCATACATGTGAGATGTGTGGTTCAACCAAAAATATTGGACACACAACAGGTTGGATTACAACTTTATGTGAAGATTGTGGTAAGAATAATCCATATTGGAAAAGAGATAGTGATGATACTGAAAATGAAGAATAAATAATATATTTAATTAATAATATTTTATAACAATTATAATTAAAATAATATCATATAAAAGTTATTTTTTAAAAAAATTTTGATATATATAATAAAAGAAAAGTTTAATGTTATTAACTTTTAAAATACGGCTTAATTTAACCGATGAACAGCAATCTATTATTGATTCTATGTCAAATGAAGGTAGAATGTTGTATAACTATTTCTTAGGTAAATTAAAAGAACAGTATGAAAAAGATAAGACATTTATTTCTTACTATAAGCAACAAAAAGAATTAAAAAATTATAAATGTGAATATTTAACTTTTGATGCTAAAAAAGAAGTTTTAAGAATTTTGTATTATAATTATTCATCTTTCTTTAAATTGATTAAGAAAAATAAAGACTTAAATCCAAAGCCACCTAAATTTAGGGGTAAAGATTATTTCTTTACGCTATCTTTTACACAGGATTTCATAATTAAAGAAAATATTTTAAAAATATCATATTCAAACTATAGAAAACTAGACACTAAACTTGAATATATCAAACCGATTAAAGGATTAATTTGTTTACGAAGTAAAACATCAGAATCAGAAATTAAACAACTTAAAATTTATAAATATGATAATAAATTTTATGCGTCTATAGTCTATGAAAAGAAAGAAAGTATTTTAAAAAATGTAAACAAGAATAAAGTTTTAAGTATAGACTTAGGTAAAAAGAATTTGCTTTCTATTTATGACGCCGAAAATAATAAAGGCATAATTTATAGTTCAAAATATTTAAGTAAAAATCAAAAATTTTTAGATAAAAGAATCGATAAATTAAAATCCTTAAGAGATAAAAAGAAGAAAAATAGTAAAAAATCAAAACAGCTTAATAAAAAGTTAAAGAAACTTTATTCTAAAAAGAAAACACAAACGAATTTAGCACTTCAGAAGGTAAGTAAAGATTTAAGTAATCAAAATAAAACAATTCTTATAGGAGAATTAACTAACTTAAAGAAAAATATAAAATCTAATTTTTGTTCTTTAAATAGACAAATGCAAAATAATTGGAATTTACAAACTTTTATACACCTTTTAGAATATAAATGCCGATTAAAAGGTAATCAAGTTATAAAAGTTAATGAAGCCTGGACTTCAAAAACGTGTTGTAAGTGTAATAGCATTAATTATGATTTAGATTTAAACGATAGACAATACATTTGTGATTGTGGAAATAACATAAATCGAGATATTAATGGAGCTATAAACATTTATAAGCATTTTATGGGTGATTATAATCCGCCACTTGAAACTTTGAAAGTTTCAGAAAGATTTGATTGGTGTAACATTAATCAAATGAACAAAAATTATAAATTTTATAGTTAATTATTTAATTTATATTTTCTTGTATTATAACGTTTAACAATTAAATAAAAAAAAAGTCATGGCAAGATTTTATGAAGAAGTAGAATTTGAGATTGAACCTTATGATTTTTTAGAAAAGTGTTCAAAACGTGAAATACAAACTGTTTGTGAAATACTTGAAGACCAATATGGTGTGATGTCAACACCAACAAATAGTTTGGAAAAAACACGAGGTGTGGGATATAAATTATTTATTGATGATTTAGCACAATTGGCGAAAAGTTGGAATTTCATATCAAAAGAAGATCTCAATATTTTAAACAATTTGGCAACAAAATACATGGTGAAGTAATTTGAAATTTAAATAAATAATAAATAAACAAAAATTAAAAAAATGAGAAAAGTTGTAATTTTATTTGCCGTTATTGCGATTGTCGCAATGTCATGTGGACGAGTTAAGAAAGCTGATGCTGTACCTACTGAACAGGATACCACAAAAGTTGAAATTGTTGATGAAACAACAACGGCACCTGAAGAATAAAAAAATATTTTACAGGAAAAAAATGGGAAGTGTTTGTTTTCCCATTTTTTTTGCTTATATTGTATATATTTATAACCGGAATGGGCTATTTTTGTCAACCTAATATATATCGTAAAAAACATTTAAGATGTCGCAAATAGCCGAGTGGTACACGTAAATTACCAGATCCCCTTCAAATCTGAAGGGGTTTTTTTGTGCCCCCAGCAGGAATCGAACCTACATTTCAGATTTAGGAAATCCACGACCTATCCATTGGACGATGAGGGCGAAAAAACATGTTGGCCAACAAGAGTACCCCAATCAGGATTCGAACCTGAACTCGACAGATTAGAAATCTGTTGCATTATCCAATTATGCTATTGAGGCGGATTTAAAAAAGGAATGGAAATCTTCTTCGTAGTTTTCCTAAAAGAAATGTTTCATCAACATTTGGATGTCTCACGAACAATTTCATGTAACAACGCTTCAAAAAAGAAAATAATTGAAACTTTTTTCTCTTTCTTTTCATTGTCTATAAATATTCCAATTTCTATGGATAGTAGTGACGGAAGGACTCGAACCTTCAACCGCTTGGATATAAGCCGAGAACTCTACCATTGAGCTACGTCACCTTATAAAGATCCAGAAACAGGGATCGAACCTGCAACCTCCTGTTTACGAAACAGGTGCTCTACCAATTAATGCTATTCTGGAATCAGGATTTTTGAGCCTCAGGTGGGATTCGAACCCACGTGTCCTTTCGGAACCTGATTACAAGTCAGGCGCAATCGACCACTATGCGACCAAGGCATAATTTTGTTGTGGAACTACTCGGACTCGAACCGAGATTATACTTCACGTCTCCACTTTGTAGGAGTGGGATGTTGAACCAATTACACCATAGTTCCAAATTTGTTTTGTGTTCTCGATAGGATTTGAACCTATGACCTCTTGCATGTCACGCAAGCGCTCGTTCCAACTGAGCTACGAGAACAAGGGGATTAAGGATTCGAACTTTGATATGCTAACGGTATATCTAAAGAATGTTCACCATTCATCCGAACTTTTCAAGTTACGATCTTTAAAGTTTTATGACGGTTTTGATTTTCGCACAACATACCATTCCATTTTAATCCCTTATTTAGAGCAGATGAAGGTAGTCGAAACCTCATTTTCGGATTGGAAGTCCGATGCATTGACCGTTATGCTACATCTGCAAGTAAATGTGGTGGAGATTACTGAACTCGAATCAGTTTCTACGGATTTTCAGTCCGCCGCATAGACCATCTCTGCCAAATCTCCAAAATTAGGCCCTAGTGTGAGCCTCCTACTCACGACTCCCGAAACCATTCCAGGTATACTCAATGTCTCTCAGCTTTTCAATGGTTTACCGTGATGCCTTTCACAAACCACAGCTAGCCCCTGAACATTAGGACAGCTTCTTATGCACCTAGGGTCTTCATACCATAAATAATGTCGCGATCATTAAAAATGGTACACGAATCATTCGATTTATTCCAGTTCGAGTGATTCTAAAAGCGGAGAGTATAGGAATCGAACCTATGGACCGGTTTCCCGATCATAGTTTAGCAAACTACTCCATTAACCACTCTGGCAACTCTCCAAAAATTTCAATAACTTGAGCGTACTCAGAATTCTGTTTTATTTCACCATTTATCTTTGCCCCACGCCCAACTATTATCGACCCGCGTTTCGTCTAAGTCTGTTTGAGTTGCATCCTATCTGTGGTATAGCGGACATGATATCCTCCCACATTCCGCGGAGATGTTCTGAAGTTCCTCTTACAGGACATTTTGTCTTGTGAGATGTCCCGTAAGCGGTGAATCCTCTTAGTTATTGATATTGTCCTGATACAATAAAATGTTTCAAAAATTGTCTTTTATAAGGACATATATAAGGACATAATGTCCAGATAGAATAAAAGACTAAATATTAAAAATTGAAATTAATTGGAGCGGGTAATCGGGATCGAACCGACTCTATTCCAGCATGGCAAGCTGGTACACCACCATTTATGCGTTACCCGCATTTGTCAGTAAATAACTGAAGTTTAATGTTTTTTGACAATTATTTGCGGATGGTGAAAGATTCAAACTTTCGGATCAACGTTTGTCGATCAACAGTTTTCGAAACTGCCGCAATAAATCGCTCTGCCAACCATCCAATTTAATGAAAAAATGCGGAAGATACAGGAATCGAACCTGTGGATCAATTTTACTCGATCACAGCTTTCCAAGCTGTTGCATTAAACCACTCTGCCAACCTTCCAAAAAGGATGTGTTCTTCTTTTTGCTTTGATGTTACCTGTACCTCGTCAGGACAGACACTACTAACATGGCATGAGCACGAACTTAATCATGTCGATAGGGAAGAACCACCACTTCCATCCTTATATTTTCACGAACATAGATTTCTAAGCGGATGGTTGAGGACCCGACCCCCATCCAGTTTATTAGACCGAAACCACGTTTTCAAGACGTGTCGCCACTCCAATGCAGCTGCTTAACCATCCATTTTTGAATTGATAACCACATCAATTATCTGCGCTTGATAAAATAGTAAATAAATCAAATTTTTTTTCAATTAATAATGTATAAAAAGCATTAAGACTAATTATTTTAAATGGAACAATTTCTTGGACAGACACGCATTTGTTTTTTTCATTTTTTTGGTGTTTTGATGTGATTATAATTTCATTTTTTTTAGTCGTCTCGGAGGGACTTGAACCCCCAGCCTCTTCGATATCAGCGAAGCGCTCCACCAGTTGAGCTACGAGACGTTATGTAAGTCCCACGCTTCATATTATAAAGAAGAGTGGGACTTGGTTGTTAGATTATAATCTTACGGATTTCTGCCAAAATTGCTTTTGGATTAATTTCACAAGATTTGATCTGTTCGTAAATGTCAGCAGAATATCCATAGAGGTTAATCAACTTCTGGTTCTGCTTGAACATTGTAGTTCCGTATCCCTGTAAGTCAATTGAGTAAATGTATGGTTGTCCATATTTTCTCACATAAGACTGATAGGACGAATTCTTCAAAATGGTGTCACCACCCTGCATATCAGAAATCACAAAAACACGGTCATATTTACCATCAAGAGTACTAAAGATAGAACTAAAAATGGTTGCACCACCAGTGGTTCTTTGAATAACTGAATTCTTGATAGTATTAATTGTATCAAGTGGGTTGTAACTCATTTTCCTACAATCGTAGTCGAAGCTGTAGAGGTCAGCACCAATACCTTTCACCAATGTAGCTCCGATTAGAGATGCTTTATCAATAACCTTGGAGTTAATATTGGTTCTTTTAGAATTATTGATGTTCATATTAACAGAACACATTCTCATGGATCCAGATGTGTCAACGACAACTGCAGTTCTACCATGAGTAAACAATTCTGAAAGGTTTGGAATCGCCAATTCATAAGCTTTGTTAATTGCAGTCAAAAGAGGATTCCTTCGATTCTGAGGAACTTCATAAAAATTCATCAAAATTTCAAAAGCGATGTCAATCTGGTGTGGAAAAACCAAGCTCTTACGAACTCTTTTTTCATCAACCAACATATTCAATGCCTTTGTGAAAACATCATCTGAAGCAACAGTAGTGATGTTACGAAGGTTTCTCAAAAGAGCCAAATAACCCAAAGTACCATCTTCGATCAACTGTTTCCAGTTTTCTGCTTTAGCTTCTGTGAGCTCGATTTCAGCCTGTTCCTTGGTGATTTCACCGGACTTGACTTTTTCTGCAATAAGCTGACCACTTTTGGTGTTTTTGTCTTCTGCTGTGTTGAATTGCTTCAATTCACCATTCATCAACTTCTTGAATGTGTCCTGCATCTTTTCGGATGGTTTTGGACGAACAAGGTTAACGATATCAACGAGTGATACAGCTCTACCCTTACCTTGGTATTTTGCCAATTCATAAGTATCAGCAGCTTCAAGAGCGTTTTTGAAACCTCTCTTCATTGCGTTTGGAAGTGGCATACCAGGGTTTCTCAAGAAGTAGTACGCTACGATTTCAAGAATATCATCAAGACGATAGACAATACCGCCTTGGTTTTTCTTATGATCACGCTTTCCGTAGAAACGAGTTGCTAAAGGGTTACCCGCCAATACTGATTGAGCAGCAACAGCACCAACATGAGTGACTGAACGCTGTCCCATTACAGAACGGGCGTAAACCAAAGCTTTTGCAACCAATTCAGGATCTTTTTTTCCGACAGTCTTGATTACTTCGACCAAACGAGATTCACGGTCAGATTCTTTTTCATAGAAACGGCCATCAAGACCAGAAGCCAAAAGGCTAACCATTTCCATTTCAGGTGAAAGTTTAATTCCTTCACCTCCTTGTGCGTTAACTACTACCTGAGTAGTACCTGCGGTTTTTGCGTTGTACTTTGCCATAATAAATCACTTTTTAAATTAAACACTATTATTAGTTAGGTAAAAACATTTAAAAGAAAAAAAAGGGAAAGTTGAGAACGGTATATCTTTAAAACATTAACGGAATTTCGAAGTAACCGTTCTCGTCACCACTTTAGTTGCGGGTAGGCGATTCGAACGCCTGACTTCCTTTTGGGAAGTACCAGATTATGAGACTGGCGAGCATGACCACTACTCTAACCCGCGATATTGTGAAAAAGGGAAAAATGAAAACAGTTTTTACATCAATTGTTGATTATAAGTCAAGTCGAAGTAGCTGTTTTCGTCACCACTTTTTAAAATTGTTTTGATAGAGAAAATTGTAAGAGTAACAAGACGGATTTGAACCGTAACGATTGTTTCTTATTAACAATTGTGAAGCCATTTCACACGAAGTAACTCTATACGTCACTACTATCAAAATATCTTATGGACAAAATATCAAAGAACCATTTACGGGACAAATATAAATAAGATTTTTGATATTTCCAAATTATTTTAAAAAATAGTGGGGAGTGAAGGACTCGAACCTCCAGTACAATAACATTCAAATTATTTGCTTTACCATCGAAGTAACTAAATTAATTACTACTGTTGCCAGAGAAAGCTCAACTTAGTGTTTTCAGTTTTTGCTAACTCCCCGTATATTATAATGTAAGAGAAATTTGAAAAGAGTAGATTCGCTTTTGGCGCCGTTCCCACGGCTGAAGTAACTCTTTTACTTACTACTTACAGAATTTGAAAATTAGCGGGGGAAATCGGATTCGAACCGATAACGATTGTTTTCATGACAATTTGCTGACCATTCAGCGACGAAGTAACTAAATTTGTTACTACTGTTCCCAGAGAAAAGTAAACTTAGTGTTTTTCTTTTTCCCCCGTGTTTTATTCCTTTCGGGGCCTTACTCAGAATGTTTCTTCATTGAAACATTCCTTTCAGGCAGCCTACTCAGAACATTAAGAGATGTAAGGGAATGGATGAAAGAGGATTATGTAGCTTGATGTGGGGGTCGAACCCACTACCCATTGTACCCAAAACAATTGCTCTATCCAAATGAGCTAATTAAGCGAAGTAACTCTTTCAATCACCACTTACAAATAAGGTAATCAGAGAAAATGCCGAGAGTGTTTGTTTACACAAATTACAAGTTTGTTGCCTTAACCACTTGGCTAACTATCCAACTTTTGGCGGATAATATCGGAATCGAACCGATGACGAAGTAACTCTGTAGCTTACTACTGATTATATTTTTAAGTCTGAAACATTTAATATTCCAGCTTCAATTTCTCTGTGACAATTAGAACACACCATAACGCATTTATCAATCTCTTGCTTTATTCTTTCCCAACTGATGGTATATCCTTTTGATGCTATGCCAAATTCTTTATCGCCATTGGGATGATGAAATTCAAGCGCTCCCACATATCTATCATATCCACAATTTGGATTTTGACATTTTCCGCCTTTGTATTCGACAGCCATTTCTTTTAATTTTCGCCTTCGTAATATAACAGCATCGGTGTTACATTGTTTGCATCTTAATCTGCCATCTTTTCGAAGAGCGAATTCTGTTAATCCATGTTTTTTACATATTTTTTTCATATATCCATTTTATAATAAATATATGGATTAACAGAAAAAGTTAATCACTAAAGATTATTTTTGCGGGGAAAGAGGGATTCGAACCCACAACCTCAAAGTTAACAGCTTTTTGCTCTACCATTAGAGCTATTTCCCCAGAAACTAAAGTTGGGAATATTTGAACAGAGTATTATCTAATTTTCAGGTTTCGAAGTAACTCTATTACTTACCACAACTTATTTGAGACGAAGACGCGATTCGAACGCGTGAGGGATATTATCCAGCAGTTTTGCAGACTGATCCATTCAACCACTCTGGCACTTCGTCAGTTATTAAACATTTAGTTAATCATAAAGATTATGCGATGACCACCACGAGCAGGTAGTTTAATTTAGTCATCATGCCAACATGTCAAAGATCGGTTTCTAATTACTATGAAGTTTGGACCTTCATATCCTTAGAGTTTTGAGCCGAGAAACGGATTCGAACCGTTGTCCCCTGAATACCACACAGAGATTCTATCCTGCTGAACTATCCCGACTAATATTTAAAGAACGCTTTAAAACAAAAAACCCGAAACTTTTTTGGATTTCGGGTTCGTTTGTGATTGGATTTCTCTAATCAACTGTGGAGTATATCCCCCGAACCCTTATCCGTGATACTATTTCTGCCTGTGAAATCTGAACAGAATATAGCATTCCCGTTGTGACTTGGTGTTGCCACTAGTAAGGATGATTGTATCTCGGTATAACGTTTCATTTTCTGTTTTATTAAAGTATTAAACTGTTTCTATTAGTTAAATATGGTACAAAGATAAAAAAAGTTTTTGGAATAACAAAATATTTTTCAAGTTTTTTTCAAATTATTTTTCAAAATTTTCCAATGGTACTGTAAACCACATGATTACATACACAAATAAAAATGGAAAAATTCCTGAAAATAATCCACCGATGAGAAAAATCAATCTCCAAATGGTGGGGTCCATACCGAAAAATTTACCAAGGCCGCCGCAAACGCCAGCGATCCACTTACCTTCCTGAGTTCTTTTTAATAGTTTTTCCATAATGTTTAGTATTTATGATAAAGACGATAATTAATGTAAAATGCTGTATGTATTTGAAAAAAACAAATATTTATAAATAATGGCAATAACAAGACCATATGCTTTTAATACGGGATCCACAATAGATGGAACCATTCAAGTTGGTAATATTGCAATTGGCGTTGATGCGTTGGATTATTCCACAAATCCAGGAGGTGTTAAATGGTGGATGGGTCCAGATGAAGAACTGGGATATGTAATGACATCATCCGATAATTTCCCTCAGCGTGAAAGTAAGTTCGGATTTCACAGATCAAATGGATATAATGTTGAGACTGCTTTATCAACCATAAATGAGGTTGCTGGAATAAAGGGACAATCTTCTTTTACTGGATTAACTGACGCCATAAATTGGATGGTGCTCAGCGGATACCCAATAACTCCATCGTTAGATATAACATTCGATAGCATAAGTAATGTGCCAGTTATAAGTCCCACAAATGTTTCCAATTGGAATACCTTTTTCGATTTGCCAACGAATGGCTCGCCATTTACTTTTGTGATTGTTGACGGCAATACCGTTAAATTGTATGGCGGTAGCGGAATAACTATTAAAGCGAATTTATTTCAAAACAATCGTCATTTAATTTCAATATATGATAATGCCGAGTGTGTTGTTAAGCTAGGAGATCAAGCATTTTTATGTACATCAGCAACTGCTGACATATTAACATCAGTATCATTTCCAGCTTGCGTGCAAACAGTTTCACCGTCCACGATAACATCTAATGGTACGTTTGGAAATAGAATTGCTCTTCGTAATATCAATATGCCTTCATGTAACATCATAGGAATGGCAACGTTCTATTGGTGTTTATCTTTAAGTGCATGTACATTGAATTATAATTCAATAACGGGATTAACGCATTATACTTTTTATGGTACTAAAATAACTGAATTTTCTTCCACATCGTTAACTTTCCTTGGACGCCAATCACTTGGATATTGTGTTTCATTAAAAACAGTTAATCTTCCAGCGTTAACTACAATGGAAGATTTAATATTTGAAACCAGCACAGGCATTACATATCTTAATTTGCCATCAGTAACAACTTTAGGAAAGAGTACTGGGCTTAGCGATATTTTTAATTGTATTCATAATAATACAATATATCTTAATGTACCTTCCGCATTAATGACATGTAACGACGGATATCCTGATGCTGACATAATGTTCTTAGCTGCGAATAATAGAGTAATAATAAATGGTAGCTTATATTTACCATTTCCTGAATATTCAGGTAATTTGGTAATAACTTTTGATTCCGCCTCGCATATGCCCGTGGCCGACCCATCGAGTGTAAGTGATTGGAATACATTCTTTGACCATCCTTATCCGTCAACTCCGTTTACTTCAGTTAATGTAGGGGGCACTGGTAACACAATCACTTTAATCGGAGGTAAAAATATCGTAATTCGCCCAAGATTATTTTATCTTAACACTTATATAACATCCTTTATAGATGAAGGATGTATTGTCGTTACTAATTCACATGCATTAGGCAGACTTAATTCATGCACATCAATGGAATTACCATCTCTAAGGATAGCTGGATGGAGTTCATTTTATATTAATCCATTATTAACCACGCTCAATTTCCCATTATTAAAGTATGCGGGATTATGGTGTTTTAATGGTTGCTCTAATGTGACTTCTATCGATATTCCGTTATTAGTTTCAGCCAATGATCATTGTTTTAGAGGATGTACTAAGGTTACAACTTTTGATTTTCCATTATTAACTTTAGCTCAAAGTAGTTGTTTTAGAAGTAACACATCAGGAACCACATATAATTTACCATCGTTACAATATCTCGGAAATACCACTGGAAACGATTCTGTATTCGGAGAAATCACAGGAAAAGCCATAACAATCACAATTCCGCCGTCACTGG